>Ga0123354_10016179_pt1 | contig 11684 bp, 8 predicted proteins | sample TergutLab28metaG_2_FD_97872 | JGI IMG/M metagenome (GOLD analysis project Ga0123354, IMG submission 97872) | Labiotermes labralis P4 segment gut microbial communities from Petit-Saut dam, French Guiana - Lab288 P4 | ecosystem: Host-associated > Arthropoda: Insects > Digestive system > Gut ... | reverse complement strand
TATGATTGGGGTTCTCTCTCCGGTATACAAAATATTATAGAGAGAGATGATTTAAAAGGAACTCCTTTGGCTGAGCTCTGGATGGGCAGCCATAAAAATGGCGATGGAGTTGTCGCTGTCTCCAATGATCAAAAAATAAAGTTATCGGAATTTATAAAAACAGACAGCAATGCAATATTGGGAAAAGCTGTAAATAAAAAATACAATGGAGAACTTCCTTTTCTCTTTAAAATACTTGCTGCAGAAAAACCTCTGTCAATACAAGTCCACCCATCGAAGAAAGAAGCTGAAAAAGGATTTGATAATGAAGAAAAAGAAAAAATTGATATTTCAGCTTTCAACAGAACTTATAAGGACAGAAACCACAAACCGGAACTTATATATCCACTGACAGATTTTTATCTTTTAAAAGGTTTCAAAGATTATAATTTTATATACTCAAACCTTAAAGCTTTTTCTCCTCTATTTATTAAAAAAGCAGAAAAAGAGAAATGTTTGTCAACAATCAAAAAACTTTTTACTTATCTTTTATCAATGGATAAAAATGATCTGAATGATGTTATTGATCAGGCGCTTTATAACTGCAGGAAAAATAAAGGAATAATATCTGATACGATCAAAAACTTTTATTCTGTTTATGGCTATGACCCGGGAGTTCTGGCCCCGCTTTTTCTAAATATCTTAAAACTTAAACCGCACAACGCACTTTTTATACCTGCAGGAGAACTCCATTCATATATTTCAGGCATAGGATTTGAGATTATGGCAAATTCCGATAATGTGCTCCGGGGAGGACTCACGCCAAAATATATTGATGTTAAAGGGCTTCTTGAAATTGGAAATTTTAAAAAGTCTTCTATAGATAAAGGAATTACTGCGCCAAAAACAGAGAACAATGCAGAAAAATATATTACCAGCGCCGGAGAGTTTATTTTTTCTGTTATTTCATTGGATAAAGGCAGTTATAGCTATAAAAAATCAAGAAAAAATATTGAACTTTATTTTTATATTGGTAATGGTTGTAAAGTAATATTCCCCAAAGAAAACAGCGAATATAGCTTTAAAAATAGCGACTCATTTATTATTCCTGCATGCGCATGTCCATATATTATAAATGGAGATGGAACATTATATATGGCTTCAGTTAATATATGAAAATATGGATCGATGCGGACTCCTGTCCCATAAAAGTAAGGGAAATTGTTTTAAAAGCAGCAGAAAGAACAGGAATATCCCTAATAATGGTCGCAAATAAAAAGATCCCGCATAAAAATTCGAAAATTGTTGAAGACATTATAGTAGAAGATGATCTTAATGCAGCAGATAACTATATTCTGAATAATACTGAAAAAAATGATATTGTTATAACTAGAGATATTCCTCTTGCGGAAAAGCTTGTAAGTAAAAATATAAATGTTATTAATGACAGGGGAACGCAATATACATCTGAAAACATAAAAGAAAGGCTTTCTATTCGCAATATTATGCTTACAATAAGAGAATCTGGATTAAAAATTGATGAAGAAACGAGTTTTAATCAAAAAGATTTACAAAAATTTGCAAATATTTTTGATTCACTTCTGACAAAAATGATAAAAATTTGTAACAATTAATAAATAAAACTGTGTTAATATATAACTTGAATAACTAATAAATCTAAAGCAATTTAAAATTGCCTGGAAAAAAGGATGTAAGGGTTTTTATGAATTATTTTAAAAAAGTTTTGACAATATTTGTAATTATTTTTATAGGAATTTCAATTTCTTCCTGTTCAATAAATAAAATGGCTGTAAAAGCTGTCTCCAGTTCTTTGGGAGAAGCAGGGATGGTTGCATTTTCAAAAGACGATGATCCGCAACTGGTAAAAGAGTCTCTTCCGTTTGCAATAAAGCTTAATGAAATTTTGATTGAAAGCGATCCTGCAAATTATGAGGTAAAAGCAGCCACAGGCAAGCTTTTTATTATTTATTCCAATCTTTTTATTCAAACTCCTGCAGGCATGCTTGATTATAATGAATGGAAAAAACAGTCGGAAATGTATGATAGAGCAAAAAAGCTATATATGAGAGGAAGTAATTATTTGAAAGAGTCTCTTGAACTCAAATATAAAATAAAAATAGAGCTTTCCGACAAAAAAACTGTTGAATATAATTATAAAAAAGAAGATGTTGATACTCTTTATTGGTTTGGTGCTGGTATGATGAGCGCAATAACAATTGATTTAACAGACCCTTTTCTTGCTCCATTCAGGGATAGCGCGATCAGGATAATGTTTATTGCTGCTGATCTTGATCCTGATTATGGTAATGGCGTATTGCACGAGTATTTTTTAATGTATTATGCATCAATGCCGGAAAGTATGGGTGGCAGTCTTCTGAAAGCCGAATATCATTATAAAAAAGCGCTTGAATTGTCTGGGGGCAGTAAAATATCTCCCTATATTGCTTATGCAACAACAGTTTGTCCCAAAAGACAGTCAAAAGAGGGTATTGCTGAATATAAAAAAATGCTTGAAAAAGCCATATCATTTGATATAAATAAATATCCTGAAAATAGACTGGAAAATACAATAAACAAAGAAAAAGCTATTTGGCTTTTAGATAATATTGATAATTATTTTTTAATTGATTAATACAAAGATAAAGGATGCAATTATGAAAAAAGTATTGCTATTTTCTCTTTTTATTATTTCTATTGCAACTATTTTTGCACAGGAAATAAAAATAGGTACAGTAGCTCCCACAGGTTCTTTATGGGAAACAACAATTAAAGAGATAGCTGCGGAGTGGTCAAAAATATCTAATGGTGAAATTAGAGTAAAAATCTATTCAGGCGGAACAGTAGGTGATGAAATAGATATATTAAGAAAAATAAAGCTTGGTGGATTGCATGCTGCTGCTCTTTCTACCTATGGTATTAAAAATATATCTGATGATCTTTTTGTACTTAGTATTCCAATGTTAATAAAAGATGATGATGAATTAGATTATGTTTTAAAAAAAATGGAGCCAACATTTAACAAAAAGCTTCAGGAAAATGGTTTTGTTTCTCTTGGATGGACAAATACAGGTTGGATAAGATGGTTTAGCAAAACAAAAGTTCTCTATCCGGATGATCTCAGGCAGATAAAACTTGCTGTTGACAGTTCGGATCAGAAAGCAATTCAAATATGGCAGAGAAGCGGTTTTAGAGTTATCCCTTTGAGTTTTAATGATTTGATTTCCGGAATATATAGCGGCATGGCTGAAGCTACATATATAACGCCTTATACCGCAAGTTCATTGGGTATTACACAGCATATTCCCTATATGCTTGATATGCCTGTAAGCCCTGTATATTGTCTTCTTACGATAAGTGAAAGAGCATGGAAATCAATAAACGATAAGTATAAACCTTTGATTATAAAAAGAACAAATGAGATTATTGGTGGCTTTTATGCAAAAATTGTGAAAATTGAAAATGAGGGAATAGAAGTAATGAAAAAACAAGGTTTCACTATTGTTCCAGTAACTCCCGAAGCTCTTGTGGAATGGGAAAAAGTTGTAGATAATGGTGTTGACCTTCTAAAGCAGTCATTTTCGCCCCAAATTCATTCAGAGGTCAGAAAATATATAGATGAGTACAGAAATAAATAGAAAGAACAAGTTTCAATATTTTTTGAATACAATTATCACCACTCTGATTATATTGCTTTCAGCTATTCCAATATTGGAAGTTATTGTAAGAATTATATTTCAGACCGGAATTATTGCTTCTCATTCAACAATGAGACATATAGTTTTGTGGATCGCTCTTATAGGCAGCTATGTAGCGTCACTTGATGGAAAACATCTCGCAATAGCAGCAGGAAAAAAATATATTCCCGAAAAATTTCAGAAAACAACATCTTCTTTCTGTAAAATAATTGAAATTTCAGTTTTGCTGGCTTTTTTTGTTGCATCTGTTTTTTTTATTTTTATTGCTTTTGGCGCTAACGATAAAGTAGGTTATTTACACACCAGATTTTTGGCGGCAATAATGCCGATCTGCTTTTTGGGAATGGCTTTAAATGAAATTGTAGATACATTAAGAAAAGATTTTTCTCTTATAAAGAAAGTTGTTTTTTTATTTGCTGCATTGTTGTTAGGATTACTTTTTATAGTACCTTCACTTTACGATAATATTAATAATTTACCCGGTTTTGCCAAAAGCATTATGGATGGCTCAATTGTTTTACTGCAAATTTTAAAAACACCTTTAATTCTTTTACTTATTCTATCCGGAGTGTTTGGGGCGCCTATTTTTATTGTTCTTGGCGGCATTACATATATACTTATTTCTGTCTCTATCGGTTATACAGAAATAGCTGTAAATGAAATTTATGTTGCTATTACAGGGAACATGATTCCGGCAATCCCGTTATTCACTATTACTGGTTTTATATTGTCCGAAAGTCAGGCAGGGAAAAGGCTTGTTGATTTTTTTAAGGAAAGTTTTGGCTGGTTTCCCGGAGGAATGATAATTGCGGCAGTTCTTATTTCTGCTTTTTTTACAACATTTACAGGCGCTTCCGGAGTTACAATACTTGCAGTAGGCGGACTTCTTTATATAATTCTGGAAAATTACGGAGTGGATAAAAAATTCCGTACAGGTCTTTTAACATCTTCCGGCAGCATAGGGCTGCTGTTCCCGCCAAGCCTGCCAATAATTTTGTATGGAATTACCGCAAATATTGATATAAAGAAATTATTTATCGCAGGTATTTTCCCCGGCATCCTTATTGTTTTATCATTATCAATACTAGGAATTTGGTATACGCAAAAACACAAAATACGACATGAAAAAATAAATGTTTTAAATATTTTAAAAGGTATAAAAAAATGTTTTTGGGAGCTTCTTCTCCCTTTTATTATTGTAATAAGTTATTTTTCGGGGCGCGCAACAATTATTGAAACAGGCGCAATTGCTGTAATTTATATTCTTGTTGTAGAAGTTTTTATACATAAAGAGATAAATTTAAAAGGGCTTATTGCTGTTGTAAAAAAGAGCGCTCCTGTTGTAGGTGGTATATTAATTATCCTTGGAATGTCTAAAGCTTTCTCTTTTTATATGATCGATGAAATGATACCTCAACGTCTTAGTGAATGGATAGCTGCACGCATAACATCAAAAATTGTTTTTCTTATTTTGCTTAATATTATGCTTCTTATTGCCGGCTGTTTTATGGATATTTTTTCGGCAATTCTTGTTATTGTGCCTCTTATTGTTCCGTTAGGCGAAGTATATAATATAAACCCTGTGCATCTTGGAATTATATTTCTTGCGAATCTTGAACTTGGATATCTTACTCCGCCGGTAGGGCTTAATATCTTTCTGGCAAGCTACAGATTTGAACAGCCTCTTGAGAAGATATATTCATCAATAGTTCCTTTCTTTTTGATTATGCTTGTTGCTGTAGTTGTTATAACCTTTGTTCCTGAAATATCGTTGTTATTTGTTAAATAAGATAAAACATAACTTTGAAAAAACAAGGGTTTAAAGGTTTTTGATTGTCAATTTTATTACTCTACAATAGAAAAATAATCTAATTCTTTTATAAACCAGTTAAGAGTATTTATTATTATATTTTTTCTATGCTCTTTAATAATATCATATTTTTTATCCAAATATTCCGAAAACTGTAAGATTATTGCTTTTGTAAGTTTATCATCTATTGGAGTATTCTGACCTGTTAAATTGGATTCTACTTCTTTATTTCTAATAACAAAATTATTGGAAGTGCTAAATATGAATTTTATGAAATTTATATTATTTTTTGTAAGCGATGCCAGGGCCGAAAAACTAATATGCCCTTCGGTTGAAAAGTCATTATCAATTTCCCTGTATATATTAATATCATAATCTCCAAGATATAGTTTTATTTTTGTAATAATTTCCCCTGGCGCAAGATTAATTACATTATCATTAAACAGATGATCGATGCTTATCCATTTCGAGGAACTGCTTGATCTTATTTCAAGTTTTGCATCAAGTATTGAGAGCACAGAAAAAATACTATTCCTTTCATTTTTTGAGCAAAGCATCCCCCCGATTGTTAATATGTTTTTAAAATTAGGAGGAGTAATGTTTTTCATTGCTTTGAGCAATATAGAAGGAATTATATTTTTTCCTTTATCGATAATATTATTAATTCTGGTTGCAGATCCTATTTCTATATATCTTTCAGTACGATTCATTCTTTGCAACTCTTCAATTCTTTCTATATAGATAATATCTTTATCAAATGAAACAATTTTCTCTCTGGATTGACAGATCTTTTCCAGTCCACCGGAATATATTAAGGCATCGGGATATTTTTTTATAATACTCAAAAGAGAATTCATTGTTTTGGGTTCAAATATTGTTGACATTTAATATTTCCCTGCTTTTTTTCTTCTGATAGTAAGATGCGCAAGTTTTATTCCCTTTTTAAGAGACTTGATATCAATACATTCGCACAAATTTCCCGAAAGCGCTTCAGAGATATCTGTATCGCTTAATTCTTTGTGTCGTTCTATCAGATGCTGGATAACTAATAATCTTCCCTGTTTACAATATTGGCAAAGATAACAACCAGCGCTTTTAAGTGATTTTTTTATAATTTCGCAGTTTTCTGTTTTTTCATAATTCTCGAGCGTTATTACTTTCCTGTTTTTTACAGTAAAAGCAAGTATAACGCAGGAAGGAACAGGTACTCCGTCAAGCAGTACAGTGCATGCCCCGCATTCCCCGCTCAGGCAGCTCTCTTTTGTAAAGAAGAGTCCAAAGTTTTCTCTGAGTATTGTTGAAAGACGGGTAAATGGATCAATATCCACAACTACTTCAATATTATTTAATATAAATTTTATAGTCATTTTTGCCTGTTAATATTAAGGATTGTATCAATTTTATCAATAGTCATTGGAATATTATTAATATCTTCGCCTAAAGCCTGTATAAGCGCATTATAGTAAGCTCCCGGAATCAAAGAAAGAGGTAAATCTCCTATATCAAAAGATTTATTTTTTTTTGTTACATTATTATATTCTGTAAAAATGGGTATATTTATAAAATGACGGATATTGTTATTTTGTAAAGACCATGTTTTTTTAGATGACCCGGATATCCAGTTAAGGCTGTCAATAATTCCGGAATATACGCTTTTATCCATAATATCTTTATTTAACATATGTCCGCAGTCAAAACAGCACCAGATTCCTTTTATATCGATTTCATAAGTAAAAGTATCAATAGAGAGTTCAACTACAGATGCTCCCCAGGAAAGATCATTTTTATTAAGAGTATCCAGAGAGAGCGAGGATGTAATTTCTATTGGCAGAGGATTGTTTAATTTTTTTTTCTGCATATTGTGGGAAGCTTTTTTTAACAACTCGCTAAATCCAGCTAAGCCTTTTGAAAAAACATAAGGAGCAGATACAGGCGCAATATCTGTTCTATGGGGGAGTATGTGTATTTTATCTACCGGCACTCCCAAAAGTTCTCCCAGATATTTTCTCCATATATCATAATTATGATTTCCGTTAGGAACAGTAAGCGTATAAATATTTAAATTTGAAGAATTATCAAGCACCATTTTTAATGATAATTTTTCTTTTTCCATTGATTTAAGAGGAATCGCGTTACTAAAAAAAGTTAGCGAAAAACCAATCCCGGATAATTTGTTGCTTTTGTTATTTTTTTTATTTGTTCTCATGAGTTCAAATGAAGCATATTTTCTTTCAAAATCAGATGATGCGGAAATAGTATCTATAATCGAAAGAATACTTTCCCTGTTGTATGGTACTGCCTGTTTGGGGTCTTCCTGGATACTCCAATATCTGTTTTTAACCGATTTTTCAAGAATGTTTTTTCTTCTCCATTCTACAGGACTTAATCTCAATTTTCTGATCATATTTGAAATGTGTTTTTCAAGTGAAATATTAAGTTTTGAAAAATTAAAACTTGAAATAAATGACATGGGAGGTTTGCTGGTTTTTATTATAGAAAGATTCATGGAGATATCCGAACAATCGAGAAAGCCTGTTGCGGAAAGAAAGGATTTTTCATATAGCTCATCTATAATAATAGGATATGCCCCTGCGTCAATTTCCAGGTTTATTTCCATTTTTTTTAATTTCCCTGTTTTGGATATAGCTGTTTTATATGTTATGCGAAATGGAAATTGGGCAGGAGTATAGTTGTCGGTATCCTGCTTCGATAGTATTAGCTTAACAGGTTTGCCTGTTTTCCATGCTGCTACTGCTGCCTGGCACGATATAAGAGAAGGGTACCATATTCTCCCTTCAAGAGGGGAGCTTAATGCAGTAATAATAACTTTAACATTTTTTGGATTTATTCCAAGAGCATTGGCTACACTTTTTTGTACATGAGTAGGGCATTGAGAAACAGTGTAAATGGTAATATTCCCGTTTTTTTCAGGCTGGGCTACTGCTCCGTATGGCTCGCAATATCTCGTATGGTATTGGTTTGCAAAAAAACTATCAATTTGAAGCATTAGATCATTGTTAGATTCCGGATATTTGTTTTCGTTTGGCAAAGCATCTTCGGAAAGCTTTGAAAGGTCTATTTTGTTATCTTCGTCATCTGAGAAAGAATAGGATTTTTTATAAATAATTTGTTCTTCGGTTATTTTATCTTTGAGAAAAGAAAGATATGGATCCTCTTCAATATCAAGGAATATTCCATTTACGGCAAAATTACGGGATTCCTCATTTTTGTAAGTTATTATATAAACAGGTTCGCCTTGATAATTTATTTTTTTATCTGTAAGTATAGGTATTTTGTTATTGAGGAAAGTTATCTCTTTATTTCCGGGTATATCGTTAGATGATACTATTGTATATTTTTTATCGTTTTGAGGGGGGAGTTTTGCAGATTTTATTATTCCTCTTGCTTTTTCGGATCTGAATACTAATGCATTTAGCATATTGGGAAGGTAATAATCGTTTAGAAAATGCTGTTTTTTCTTTGTAATCAAGTAATCCTCCTGCGAAAACCCTAACAGCGGCGCCCCGCGCTGATCGCCATCCTTGGCTAGCGCGGGATACGGCATCCGTGCCGTGATCCATGCCGCGGCGCAGTACGCGCCATCCATGGCGCAGCCTTGTGAAAACCCTAACAGCGGCGCCCCGCGCTTTATCGCTTAGCAGTGTCCCCGATGGACACTGCACACCTGCGGCGCAAGGAAAGCCGCACGCAGGTGTCCATGGCTCAGCGATAGTTGTCAGAACCTATTTTAATCACACTATCTATTATATATTCAATTTTTTCATCATCAAGAGTTGGATAAATCGGAAGGCTTATGGATGTTAAATATTTTTCCATAGCTCTTGGAAAATCTTCTGGTTTTAGGCCATAGGCATTTTTATAATATGGCATAATATGAAGAGGAATAAAATGAACAGATACCCCTATCCCTTTATCAAACAATTTTTGAATAAACTCATCTCTGTTTATTTTAAGTTTAGCGCTGTTTATTCTTATTATATACAGATGCCAGCAATGGCTTTCAGAAGCAGGCGGGATAGTAATAAAATCATATTCTTTAAATGCCTTATTATATAAATCTGCAATTTTAGTACGCTTTTGTTTAAATATATCTGCTTTTTTTAACTGTTCTATTCCTATGGCACTTGCGATATCTGTTAAATTATATTTATATCCCGGAGCTTTTACTTCATAGTACCACTTGTTGTCTTTTGTTCTGTACCTGTCCCAAACATCCCGGTCAATTCCATGAAGGCGCATCATTTTCATGTGCTTGGCAATTTTGTCGTTATCTGTTACAACCATTCCCCCTTCGCCTGTTGTTATTGTTTTTGTAGCGTAAAATGAAAAAACTCCAGCATCTCCGAATGTGCCGGCAAATTTCATATTCCCGCTGCCCGGGGAAGCTTCGCATACAGGGAAAGCATGAGCAGCATCTTCAAAAACAGGGATATTATTTTTATTTGCAATATCCATTATCTCTTTCATTTTGCAGAGATCCCCTGCTATATGGACAGGTATTATGGCAGAAACATTTTTGTTGTTTTCGATTGCTTTCTCAATTAAGAGAGGATCTATATTGTAATCTTCTTCGTTTATATCAACAAAAAAAGGATGCAGATTTAGATATCGGGTAACTTCTGCTGTTGATGTAAATGTATATGGAGAAGTAATTACAAAACTTTCTTTAGATAGATCAAAAGAATCCAGCGCAAGATGAAGCCCCGCAGTCGCAGAGTTAACAGCTATTGCATATTTAGAGCCGATTTTCTTGCTAAACTCTTTTTCAAAATTTTCTGTAACATTGCCGGTTGTGATCCAATTGCTTCGTATAACTTTTATAACAGCCTCTTCCTCTTCTTTTCCCATAGAGGGGAGAGCGAAGGGGATGAAATTACTATTCTGCATATTCTGCGAGGCGCTTATGACTTTTTTCAGGAAAGATTTTTTAGGATTAGTATTCTGGTTCATTTTGCGGCCTTTCAATAGTGGGAATATATTTTTTTAAGACTTTTCTAAGCTGGTGCCTGTTTCTGTATTTATTTTTTGACACTGAGTCAAAATAACATATAGGTTTTAGTTCAGAAAGAAGTTTTTTAAGTTTGTCGCTGCTAAAGCCTTTTCTGTCAAGAAGTATATTAACCCTCTGCACTTCTGTATGTTCAATTTTTTCATCGTCCCGCCAGAGTTTTTCCATAAATTTTTCGCCAGGCCTTATCCCTGTATAAATTATTGGAATATCTATATCCGGCTCAAGACCATAGAATTTTATCATCTGCTCTGCAATATCTTTGATCAAAAGAGGATCACCCATATCAAGAATATAGAGATCACCCGATTTCCCAAATCCGGCAGTTTTTAATACCAGAGAAACAGCTTCCGGTATTGTCATAAAAAAACGCATGATCTGTGGATGCGTTATTGTAACATGACCGCCGCTTAAAATCTGGTCTTTGAATAACGGTAAAATACTTCCACGCGATCCAAGAACATTTCCAAACCTTACAACCATAAAATCTGTTTTTGAATTATTGTTGTTAAGAACTATATCTTCGCATATAAATTTTGTCGCGCCATAGACACCAATAGGCTCTACAGCCTTATCTGTAGAGATATGTATAAATTTTTTTACACCTGCTTCTATTGAAGCTTCTACAAGATTCTTGGTTCCAAAAACATTATTTTGCACTGCCTGTACAGGGTTTACTTCCATCATTGGAACATGTTTATATGCCGCGCAGTTAAAAATAACATCAGCCTTTACTCTTTTTAATATAAAAGAAATAAAATCTTTATCCTGTATTTCTCCTATTATTGGAATAATTGTAGCTTTTTCGCCAACCCCTTCTTTTTGAAGAATGCTTAACTCTTTTTCTATTTCATAGATACTGTTTTCTCCATGACCAAAAAGATAGAGTCTCGATGCGCTTGCCGAAAGAAGCTGCCTTGCAAGTTCGCTGCCTATGCTTCCACCTGCGCCTGTTATTAAAACTCTTTTATCTTTAAGGTAATGAAGTGTTTTCTTTAATGGTATTACAACAGGGTTTCTCCCAAGAAGGTCAAGAGCAGATATTTCTCTTGCCTGGATTAAGTGAGCGCTTCCATCAATTATTTGAGATATTCCCGGAAGAATTAATATACGCTTGAATTTACCTTTCTGGAGAATATCATATATCTCT
>Ga0123354_10016178_pt1 | contig 11685 bp, 5 predicted proteins | sample TergutLab28metaG_2_FD_97872 | JGI IMG/M metagenome (GOLD analysis project Ga0123354, IMG submission 97872) | Labiotermes labralis P4 segment gut microbial communities from Petit-Saut dam, French Guiana - Lab288 P4 | ecosystem: Host-associated > Arthropoda: Insects > Digestive system > Gut ... | reverse complement strand
TATGCAGCAGACTGCTCCTGCAGAACAGAGCAACTATTGTTTCATGTCTTGCTGCACACACTGGTCGCGTGATACACTTAACGAGTCCAGTTATAAACAAAAGAAATGGAAGGAAATTATATTGCTCCCATGCCTCGTCTTAACAGAGGTAAGAACTAAACATGAGTAAATTTAGCTTATGACTAACATACAGTAATGCTAAAAAGAAAACCACAACAACAAAAAATCAGTGTGTCAATTACACAACAATACACATAAGAATCCCAAGCGACCACCAGTCTACTTCAGGTCCGTATTTCACCTTCTGAACAACCTACAAACACATTAGCACAAAAAAAAAAAAAGTTGATCTTAAACCTCTACGTTTTCAATAAAAATGATAATAATAACTTTATAAAGGACAAAAAACTCACTCACAATAACATCAATACAAATGTAACACTACTCAACAAAATATACAGGAATCACACGTAAAATAGATGGTGATAATTACCTGGGGGGACCGTACAGTTCCAACAAAAGTTCTTGTCTTCTTCCCATAAAAAATTCCAAGTTTGGAAATGCCGAAGTCGCATAACTTGCAGTGCCCATCCTTGTCTAACAGAATGTTCTGTAGTGTTATGTCTTGGAAATCAATAAACCAATGCATATTGTTAGAGCACTTCTCAGTATGACACTTCACTGTACACTGTCAGATGACTACAATCCATTATGTCAACGCAAGTTTCAGGGCAATATACAAGGTTATTCGAAATGATTGTGGGGGTTTTAACAACTTGTCTTACACAATACACTTGAGATAGCAGTACATGTATTTTCTTATTTAATAGAACAACACTCCAAATTTTTGTTACATACCTTATAGGTGATCTATATGTGCACCATTTGTGATTCTACAAATAGCAACAAGATAATCGAGTTCGTTCCAAACTGTTCGTACCATGCCACTGGTGATGTTTTCAATGGTGGTTCTGATTTGTTCCTTCAGTTCCAGGATACTTGCAGGAGGAACATAAACCTGATCCTTGATGTAACCCCACAGAAAGAAATCACATGGGGTCGCATCTGAAGAATGAGGTGGCCAGGCAAGTTGTTAAAACCCTGACAATCATTTTTAATAATCCGGTATATATACACACAAAAAATGTTATCATATATATATATATATGTCACAAGAAAAGAGGACATTTACCATTTACTGACCATAAAAAGGAGTACATATCAGCAAAAAAAGATATTGAAAAGGGGATCTATGAACCAGGACTTTATATCTTTCCTATGGCTGGCAATTATTTGCAATTATTTGTTGTTTGGATTTTTGATAAGCCTAAAACACTGCACACTAGATACACGGGGTGTTCGCATTCTGTGCGTAACTTTACTGTGCACGCTAGATTATGCACTTTTGTGTTGGCAATACTGTTGTACTTTACTCCTCTTTTCAAGCTGTCTGCATGCTCTCCAATAAATCACACTGCAAAAACAATTTTGACTACATCCACAACAATTTTTGTAGTTACTATTTTATACAGTATCTTGTTTCCATAATCCACCTGATTATATCTTCAATAAGAAGCATAAACATTTGTCCACACCATTTTTAATGAAAAGTAATATAAACCGATAAAATGTTTTTACATCATGCAACAAACGCAATGGTACTGATTAAGAACACACAAAGGAGTTATGAAACATATATCTTCTTAGCAAGACAGAAAACGAATTCTGGCTTCCAATATTTACGTAAAGGTAAAGCAATCCCATTACAGGCCTTGACAGGCCCAGAGTGTTCCAGGAAGTTAAGGTTCCCAGATTTTGTGACAAAGGCACAGGATGGTGGTAAGGTTGTCAGCCTTATGCACCGGCCGCCTTTACCCCCAGGAAATACTCCTGGTACTCATTTCTGTTAGTGGCTGAGTTGACACCAGGGCCATAGTGCAATCGGAAGGATCTTATGTCAATGAAAAATCCACTGACACCAGCTGGGATCGAACCAGCAACCTTCCGATTTGTAGCACAGCACCTTAATCACTGTGCCACCACGGTCCCCTCCAAGATTTACATACAATGCCATACTAAGTGACATCACTTTGAGTTTGTACATACATTCTGCCAGTATTAAAAAAAAAACCCCCCACAGGCTCATTCACACTTCGCACTTTCTACCACCTAACATTCTTCTAACAAACAATAGAATTTCATCCATTCATTCAGTCCCCATGGTAATTCTGACACTTCTCATTCCATGCAACATATTACACTACTTATATTAAGAAACCAACTACTTGCACATATAAAACGTACAAGATATATACATATAATTTTCCCTCCTGCAGGTGGTCGACTACCATGATCAAGGAGTAACACTTTGAACTTATAAAGTTTAAAACCAAAAGAAGCCTTTGTTTATGCAATATATAAGTTAAAATTACATAATGTAGTTATCACTTACTGTAAAATACAGCAAAATACAATGTATTTAAAATTTTTTACAAGATATTCAGACCCCTAAACATACTGTACATGAAATTTTACATTGTTGTTTACACAGTGCATCTTTATCAAGTTATTTTTCTGAAATCATTCCAACAATATACACTATGTAATGTTTTTAAAAGGGACTTCTAAAACCAACTATGATAGTAAGGTGGAAGAATTTCAGAATATGTAATTTCCCACAGTAACACCATAAATCTGTATTAATCTAATACTGATTTCTGGTGTTATTGTAAAAACCAGAGGTGAAAATGAAATAACTATGACTTGGAAGTCATATTGGGATATAGAGTGTTAAAAGCGAAGTCACACATGTCCAAGCCATTAAGACATATGTGCAGATTGAATATGTAACTACAATCATTCTGAACTTTGATTCTTAACTGATGTCGGCGGTCACCTACTAACCTCCACCAACAACCCTTCAAAGTCCAAAAGAGCATTTAAAGACATCAACGACAAGTGTTATTTCTAAAGCCTACCCAGCGTTCTCAGATTCTTATTTCACGGTAATAAGCGTATGACGTCAACATTTTCACTGTGTTATTACTGCCGAACCGCAAATAGTCATCACCATTTTCATGCAGAGTCTCAGTATTCTCAATCCATTTATCACTGTGGACTATATCCCTTCTGTATCAAGATATTCTAGAATATCACTGATAATGATGTTAAATAAGTATGGACTCAAACCACAACCTTGGCAGATCCCTTTTGAGTTGCACAACTACCCTCTGGCTCAAAATTCCGCAATTACAAAAATTAAATCTTATTGCATGATATTAGGTAGGATCTTTGGAAGTGTGGTTTGTTTAGGAGGCTTAGGTTTTTTAAACCTTTACTTCATTCTCATGTAGTCAGAATGTTTGGGGTTTTTTATGTTTTTGAGTGGTAGCTACATTATAAACATTCCTTGTTTTCGTGTGGAGTCTGCATACTTCAGGCTTCAGAACAAAAAGATGAGTACAAGTACAGTAAGATTTCATAAGGACAGATACGTCTGCACCGCACACAAGCTAGTGGAGTATACACATCATTCATAGATCTTTATAATCTATAAAACACGGACTGTCCTGACAAAATCACAACAAATGGGATCCCCCACTGAGGTACAGACCAGGGCCAGGATGATAGGGTTGTGCAGCTCTAGATGCAAGGGTTTTGCCTTTCATCACCAAATTCAAAGTGACTGCAGATCCAATCCAGCCTCTTACCCCATGTATACTGAGGTCCCTTTTCCGAGGAATACTTCAGTTGCTGGCAGCCAGCAGTACATCATCAAACAGCCAGGTTTTGCATGACGAAACTGGAACACATTCTGAAGTGCCATAAAAAACTGAAACAGGTTGTAACACTTGAACATGATAGTTATAGCACAACATACATTGAATTAGTTGCTTTATGTGGCTATAAATTTAACCTTACATAAATAATACAAACTTTAAAAGAAAGAGCTAAAATGATCTGGTCCTAAGAATAAGGAAAGTGGGGAATGGAATGAAACATATTCTATAAAATATAAACAGTTAATTAATCAAGATAACACAGCTGGCAAGCAACTGGGCCACAGGCTGAACAACTAAGGAATTGTGGTCTGACTTCAGGTAGGGGGAAGAGATTTTTCACTTCTACAAATTGTCCATAGCAGCTTTGGGAGCCCACCTGACCTCCTATTCAGTGGGTATCAGGGGTGCTTATCCCAGGAGTAGAGTGGTGGGGTATGAACTGTCTTCATGGTGTACAGCGACAGCATGATCTTTTAACTTTTAATAATGTCAGGGTTAACACACAGAACATTACTTTGAACACAGTTATTCACAAGGGTAGAGGAAAATAATGTAAAAATACATTGACATGAACAGTTGGGGTCAGGATGGAACTGGAATTCAGTGGGCTCAGGATCTGCTTTTGCTGTGTATAAACTCTTGAGTGTCAGCAGCAGATAACTAAATGTATTAGTTATTTATGATGACTTCCAGACAATGAGTAATTATAAAACAAGAGATTATGTGAAGTTTATATCGTGTGGTTCAAATATGGGTATGTCCAAACATACTGTTTTACTGACCTGTTTGTCTTCATCCATTTTACCATTAGAAAACAAAATGGACACAGACTGCCCATCTTTGCAAGAACTGGTACCCAATCTGCATATTCCAATGTCACTTTAAACCAGACACCATGGAAATTCTTCTCAGTCCACTGTTTTAGTGATGCTGTAAAAGTAAATATATGCCAACTTCAACTTCAATAGTGGCAAAACAAAACATGTATTCACACAAAATCTTCAGAATTAAATAGTGTCCCTCAATATGAAATGTCTACCCATTGTTCCTTCATGTGTCATTATCCCACAATCATTGTTCATTTCTTCCCAAGCCTGCACCCAAAGAGGGGAGGGCTCCCAAGCTGCAGGCAATCTCCCCCTGCAAAATTGAAATTATAAAAAAAAATGATGATATCCAAATTGATTTATGTGATATACCCTTCAGCAGAAATCAGCCACTGAAATTGCATAATGACTGGTACAATGTTATTTAGAATACAACACAAAACTATGGAAATTTTGGATGACCTTAAGAAGACCAAAAATATTAGAACTTGTGATTTCATTTAGGTGAGTGAGTCAGGGAACATGTATGTATATTTATGTGTAGATATATGCAATTGCAAAAAATGTTACAGTACAGTTATATTTATGACATGATTTTTATAACAGTGTTAACAAAAAAAAAAAATTATAAAACACCCACAATTGTGCCTTCCCCCCCCCCCCCCAGTGAAAAATAATGTATGCACACTTTTATTTCATTTCCTTCTGTAATCACAACAATTTCTACATGGTGTGTGTACAAGACAAAACATGCAATAAGCAATATCTGCAGGATCTGGACCACCAAGGAATTGCAATGTCATTTTCAGTAGAGGCAACAGAACTTTCTCTTCACCAGAGCATATAGACAACCTCTAAAACCCACCTCTGGAACTCACCCAACTTCCTATTTAATAGGCAACAGAGGGGCTTTCTCCAGGAGTAACATAGTCAGGGAATGGAGCTGCCTGCTCACCTCCATCCAGCACCAAGGTTAAGAATGAGTGCAGCTATCATGTCCACTCCCCATACACCTCCTTGTCCAACACAGAGACTACTTTACTTCACTTTAATGTACTTTACTTTTACCACAGCCCACTTCTGGCTCACTGGCTATATTTTTGACTCTTCATAATCTGAGGTGAGAGGCTTTTGGTAAAAGTTATCAGTTTCTGGCAAAAATGCTTGAATTTTAATATTTACTGTCATATACACAACCGTTTTGAGTCCCATCAACACCCACAGCAAGGTTACTGTGCATTCAAGCTCTTCCCCCAACATGCAATAGATGTGGGTGCAGCAGAAAGCTTACTGCTCGTTTGCAGTAACCACCCCAATACTAAAAACAGGCTTTAACATCACACATCTGTACACCTTAGTGTACTTTAGGTACCAACTGGCAACATACATTAAAACAAGCTTATTTGTCCATATTTTCCCTACATATGTGCCTATCGTTCTGGTATTTCTGTAGCCACGCTCGTGCTGTGGACTATGGGACACTACACCAACCACACCCAGCATCTCCACTTAATCCTTCATCCCGAACAAGAATAACAATGCACTCACAAACAGATCTATCATCATGAGCCATAGTGACAAGACTGAAGAAGAAACGGTCTGAACCTCATTCATCAGTTGTCTTGCAGCAGTGACAGAACACCACCCCCATCCACCCCTCAATAGCATGACGTATAAATGCACTTGTAAATGCAAACAGAAAAGACCAACTATACACACAGCGAACATCAAACATTCAAAAATCCCTCCAAGTCTCCACTGCAGAAATAGCAAATGTACTGACGTCCAACTTAAATAAGAAACAAATAACACAAAGCCACAATGAACTTAACTCCAACAGTAGAAAGGTTCCTACATCTCAGCACTGCGATCGGACACTTACTGAATCCATGCCAAGGCAAATGTAATCCAACACTGCAACCTAGGGATTCTGGACATCATACCAAAGAAGGCACAGCATGAAAACAGCCCTTTTATTGTCTGATACACTAATTCATATTTTGTAAAAGCAAGTTTTATAATTCAAGAAACCAGACATGTGTAAATACTAAATGGCTTGTACATAAAATTAAACAAAAACCACATCTGCATATGGACTCTTTAAATCATATGTCTATAAAAAATAACTCATTGACAAATAACAGAAACAATTGTTTCACTTGCACTTGCACTTCCAGCCTCACCAAAGCAGCACAAATAACTTTTTAAACACACAGTCAAGTAGTACAAATGCACAGTTGAAATCAGTTTAGGACTTGTAAAGTCCCACATCCTTGACATTTGTTGCACACAGTGTACAAACAGGAAGTAGAAATCAGGCCTTTATAATCTTACATCATTGAATATATGTGGCCACTAAAGCTTGCAAAAGCGGGCCACACAGCCTTTCCCTTTCCCCTAACAATTTGCCACCCTTGGTGTACGATGACACTCTAATTACTTGTAAGGTTATACAGTGTTCCTTGGTCTTATATTCAAATAATTTCTGCTGGATGTCTGTGACTGAATGTAGATTAAACATTAATCAGACCAGATGGGAGTGGAAGTGGAGACTACTAAATTACATAGTCACTGTGTAAGGTGACCATTTGTCCTGTAATTTCAGGGACAGTCCCTACAATAGAACATACGGCCTGGAATAATTTCATCTCTGATTTTGACCCTATTTTTTATTTTCCTGGTTTTATTCAGTCATCCTAATAACAATCTTTAAAACTGATACTTTCTTGGATCATGTTAGTGAATTCCCCGATGAGAAGACGGTAACAGTGTTGCACATGGAGCAGTAAACAAGAAAGACATGTAAGCTATAAAAAACATGAGTGTAACATGTGGGGACGTTTCGTTATTTCTGCACTGTCCTTGTCCCCGAATTGGCCAAGGAAAAAATGGCCACTTTATCTTAGATTCAAACTTAGGTTATGTCAAGATTATCCAGGAACAATGACAGTGTACTCAGTGTTCAGAACCACTCTGAATAAAATGTAAGGCTCACTGAAAGATAGAGCTCCAGAGAACACTACCTTCCAGTTTCTTAGGAAAAACACTGATATCACATTTTTCTTTGGAAGAATCAACTGTGATGCCATGGAATCAGTCCTCTTGTCCATGGAACACCACGTTCAAAGCAGTATCATCCACTGCCGTCATTGACTTGATTAAGTTTTCAGCAGCACACTGAGGAATGAATCTGGATGTACAGCTGTAACCAATGAAAACAGAACAATTAATGAAATGAGTAAAACTGTAATATTACGATGAACACTGTACTGAAACACAGAACAAAGACTTGCAGATGGACAAGCTGTTATAGAATTACTTCATGTGGTGCACAATGAAGTTGTGACATATGTTCTTAGGTGCAAAATTGATATCTGATAACAAATGATCACATATCTTCTCATTTTACTATTAGTGAGAACAAGCAGCTTCAGTAAAGGTGGGATGTGGTAATGACCATGGCCTATTTCAGGCACAAAAATTTCCACAGTACATTTTTAAGCATTATCTTTACACCTCCTTGAAAAGCTGAGGAAATCACAAACACTGTCAGCACAGCTGACTGTACCTGTCTTTAAAACTTGGTCCTATCAAATGAGTGTCAACTGCAACAACGTATGCGACTGCAAAATAAAAGCACCTTACATGGCAATATTCTATTCTTTCTACATTCATTATTGGAGAGTATTTTTATGACCTCCACACTGTAAACGGATATGCACCAGAATCTAGGACAAAACTTGCAAAGCATTCTTAAATGTTCTTTCTCATAATCTATAACATATGTCCACACTGATTGGAACAGAGGTGTAATGTTTCATCAAATACTGTCATTCTGTTTCATCACTTAATGTAGAAGACAACCATTTTCATAAATGCTTGACTTGATTACCGACAATGACAATCATAAAGCTATGGGTTTCAGACTAAAAGATTATAATATGATGGCACACTGAAAGTGTGCAAATTTTGTCAGATGCTAGAAGTCATCTCAAAATTCTAGGCATAAGAATGGTACGAGGAAGCCAGAGTTACACTGAAGACCCACAAATACTAGAAGCCACCATGCAGAATTTAGCGATCTGGGTAACGTGGTGTCTGGGACATGTTGACCCCTTCAATATACTGTCAACAGATTCCATGTATACTGTATAAAATATAGGCTACTCTACAAATTCTTAGTGTAACTTGAATGTCTGGAGTATTAAGAGTAGCAAGAAGAATTTAGTGTTAATTTAATAATGACCCTTCATCATCCTATGCTGAAGTATGTTGGTCTACAAAATGTACTAGCAAATGGCCCAGCATGCCTATGCTGGTGTCTATGTGTTTATGTCATACCAATTTAAACGTTCATGCCAAGCCAGAAATAAACTCAAGCCATCATGAAGTACAACTGGTGTTTAAATGTATCTCTTACAGCTTAATTTTGCTGTACTGCAATATCAGCCAACACTGTCTGCAAATGTGATACATAATAGGCAAATTAAGTCAAATATTTCCACCTGAATCTTATGTTGAGCATTCATGTAAGGTTCAAGTTATGGTGTCGTAATACACATATATGTCACATATAACACAGAGATGAAAAATCCTGCACATCCAATCACAGACCAATTTACTGGCTAAATTAATTCTCTAAAACATCAGAGGAAGTTACACGTAATAGAGTTACGAACTAATTAAACTGGAAAAACATTCTTGCAGATAAACAATTTGAGTTCAGAATCACTAAAGAGAATAAAGTCTTTTTCATCTTCCAAAAAAAAAAGAGTTCATACCTGCTCTTTGTAATGAAATGCATGTTGCTACAATATCCACAAATCTTGCTAAAACATTTCATTGTTTAAATAATGAATCACAAAAAGTTATTTAGAGTACAGAGTTGGACAATAGCTTACATCATATCATCATGATAGAAGCAAAAAGTAGAAATTAATCCATTAGATTTAGTTTACAGAATGTGCAGTGCCCCAGGGTTGAATACTTGGTGCTTTGGTCTTTCTCACATACCTGGACTTTGGCACAAGAACAACCAATGTCTGATTATAATTATATATGTTGTTGGTTATCCTTATTCAAAGGTACAGATACATTAATGTCCTTCTCTAACCTTAAGCATTCAATCAAAACACTTTTCCACAGATGTCAGGATGATTATTTCACACCCAGAAATTAACTCTAAACCAAGTTCTGTGTATTATGTGATAAGGACAGTTACATCAAACATGAAAAAACATTAGTTTACTTCGATTATTTACATTCTATCACGGCACATGGAATAATCTTCTGAGGAAATTCGACACACACCAAGAATGTATTTTGCACACAAATACAATGATTGTAATAACTGCAAGTCCTAAAAGGAAGCTGTCTTCTAGGTAATCATTTGGGAAATTAAATATTTTTCTATTTGCCATTGAATTCTTTCTCTAAGTATTATAATTTGTTGCGGGCAAATTAAAATTTTCCAAGTTGGAGATATACATAAGCACAAGATTTATACACAACCTACATGTGACAAGCACATCCGTCAGTGTGAAAACAGAGTTTAATATACCCACAGTAATGAAGTTATTCAGTACTGTTCATCCAACAAATGACAGCTGATATCCCTATCCTACTATCTAACCCTTTCTACTCTGTCTTCAATTTAGCACACTGAAATTTTTCTATTACATGCGATAGAAAATGGTAATGATTCCATTAAAAAAAACTGTCCTTGTGCTGCAGTACTGTACACGCATATTTGCCACTATTCTATTCATGTATTTGAAACAAGGGTTACACTTGTATCATGACATGTTCAATAACCTTGGCTTGTTAATCCCTGTAAAGTTCCATGAAGTGTTGCTTTCTATAATGTACTATAAAAAAAATAAAGGCAATAGGATACAATCTTGCAGGGTCTTGCACTTTACAGAACTGAATTTAGTGTGTTCCTGGTATAGGATTGTAATGTATCTGGGACAAGAAATGTATGATTTACTCCCCTGTACGTAACTTCCACATGAAGCTACATCCTTCACTGGCCAAAGCATGACATGACAAAAGCCTGATATGCTGTGATATTTTAATCAAATATGTAGATTGAGTTTTGTAATTTAAAGCTGGCATGTTTAAAATTATGTATTTTTGTAGGAAGTTGCTATGTCTTGCAATTTTTAATAAGATCTTGCATTTATTCTCAGAAAGACAGATAAAATTCTTGGCTTATTAAGCCATACTATTATCTCAAACATAATACAAATTTTAAAGTATGTATACAGCTAGGTTTTCAAAACTGATTTGGATCATGATAACCGGCATTCTCACATCTCAGCTGGGGTACACTTCAGATTAATGGACACCGGCTCACTGGCTAAAGCCGCTGCCCAACACGTGTTGCGCTGCGATCGTAGGCGCGTGTCGTGTCGTCACTGTGTGTTATCGGCTATTGCGTCACCAATTGTACGTCATCATTTACATAACACGCCCTTTTCTTGTTTACTGAATTATATTTACTCCACTTCAGCCGAGGTTAGGTTTAGTTTTAAGTTATTCTTATAATGCAAATCAATTTCTTATTTCCTTCATGAAACGTTCTGTTACTTCTTTGGCTATGTGTGTAATTCTAATGCATTTCCCTCGCACACCGTCTTCTTATTCCCCGATTACTTTTCAATTTAAGTAAGGTTAGTTGAGGTTTTCAGCTATTCCTATCAATCTAATTCATTTCTTATCTCGTTCATTAAACGTTGGGTTACTTCTTAGGCTGTGTATTATTTCAACGCATTTCTTGTCCACTGCCGTCGTACGTATATGTTGTCTGCTCTTCCGCCATTTCAGTTACGTCACATACCCTAATATGTTCCAAACTATTCCTATAAATAAAATTTCTATACAAATTACGTGTGGTTTTAGGCTATGTGTGCAATTAAAATGCGTTATTAACATACATTTACTTCCTTTGGGTTCTTTACGTTTTCAGTCTTATACATGCATTCCGTTTACCTTTCCCCCGCTCTTTTTTCCCCCCACCCGCACAACACTTCCTGCACACAATTCATTCGCGCCTAAAACGTTGGCGAGTGCAG
>Ga0123354_10016176_pt1 | contig 11686 bp, 8 predicted proteins | sample TergutLab28metaG_2_FD_97872 | JGI IMG/M metagenome (GOLD analysis project Ga0123354, IMG submission 97872) | Labiotermes labralis P4 segment gut microbial communities from Petit-Saut dam, French Guiana - Lab288 P4 | ecosystem: Host-associated > Arthropoda: Insects > Digestive system > Gut ... | reverse complement strand
TTCTGAATTTCAGACTGAGGATCCGATTTATTCGAACATTTCGAAAGATCTATTGGAAATTCAATAGACAAATATATGTACATTCTGTGGTCATCTAAAACGCCATCAATCAAGAAACTCAGAATCTCTAAAAGATAAAATTATTTGGTCATCTGATGTGTAACGTCACCTGTCAGACATTGATGGTAACTGCCAAGAACACACATTTTCTTCTTGCATTGTTTCCTGTTACGTAGCCGACATAATTACTTTCGTTTACAACTGTTGTCAGACTCAGATAAATAAAAGACGTTAAAAAGACAAGGTTCTATAGACGTGAATATTGTCACATATGTGCTGTGCTCATCCTAACTTATTTCCAGAGATTACTCCTTCTGCTGGCCACAGCAGCACTAGCTGTGGCAATACCGCCTACACCAAATGCTAAGCGATTGCCAAGGCCACCTCCACCACCACCTGGAATTGCTTTCAGTGGGCTTGCCAAACAAATTCGTCGCAGAGAAGACTTCTTTGCATCGCCAACTGTGTATGCTCCTCCACTTCCAGCCTTACCACCACCTTCACCTCCGCTATCAGTGTATGGCCCTCCCACACTTCCATCACCACCACCACCTCCAGTACCAGTATATGGACCTCCAGCTCCTCCACCTCCAGCCCCGCCGCCACCACCACCACCACCACCGCCACCTCCTCCAGTGCCAGCATATGGACCTCCAGCACCTCTATTGCCAGCTCCACCACCACCACCACCACCACCACCTCCTCCAGTACCAGTATATGGACCTCCAGCACCGCCTCCACCGCCACCACCACCACCACCACCTCCTCCAGTACCAGTATATGGACCTCCAGTAACTTTCTTGCCAGCTCCACCTCCACCACCACCCCCACCTCCCATATCAGTATACGGACCCCCAGCTCCACCACCCCCACCTCCACCCCCAGTTTATGGACCTCCACCAGCTCCTTCCCCACCACCGCCCCCACCACCCAGTCCTGTATATGGACTGGTTTCTGTATGAAGGTAATTATATGTCCAGATAATTATTAGTAAGAAAGGTAAAGGTAAAGTGATCCCATCACACACCCTGTGTGGCCCAGAGGGTGGGTAGAGGTATAGCTCTACTCTTCCATGACTGCGGCACTAGAAGGGAGTGAGTGGTCAGTAGCACGCCCCGGCCGCACTTTACCCCCGGGAAAGACCCGGTACCCATTTTACAGGAGGCTGGTTGGGCCCCATGGCCGGTCTGGACGGGGGGAAAATCTCGTCCCCACCGGGATTCGATCCCGGATCGTCCAGCCTATAGTCAGTCGCTATACCGACTGAGCTACCGGGCCCACAGATAATTATTAGTAAATTTGTATAAAAATGAGAATGCAATTTAAAACATAGAGTTACAGTTTCAAACACAACTGTGTATTGCGTGTCCCATGGCTGTTCAGCGCTGTACCCTGGGCAACTATTTATATGGCGCTAGTGTGTCCAGGGCCAGTGCCCGGCACAAACTGTAGTCTAGCTGGTCCTGGGTCCGATGCATAGGTAACCTGATCTCATGCAGTGGAATATTTGTCATCTACATCCACGTATCAGACTACCTATTTATTTACTTACTTGCTTACTTACTTACTCCATGGAGTAGAGTCCTTCTACAGAAGCTAAACAGTTTTTAGCTAGTCAAGAAAATCCCCACATTTATTGGAACCCAAACGTTCATTACTGCATTCACAAGTGCCAGCCACCTGTCTCTATCCTGCGCACATATCAGACTACATGTCATAACCTTGAAAGTTACAGTACGAAATCCTGTTACTTCCTCCATATGAAGTCCAAATATTCTCATCACATAATTTCATACTCCCATAATATATGTTCTTCCCTTATAATAATGGACTTAGTTCCAAAACAATTGAAACGAACTACAAAAATTGCACATTTGACACAATTCCTATAATTTAAGTAAAGCTCCTGAGAATGTAAAATATATAATGTAAACATTAATTTCTTTTGTTTTTACATTTCAGCATGGACAAAACAGATGACATCATTTGACAACCAAAATCAAACAACAACATAAATGGAGTCCACAATTCATCATTATTCAACTGAATCACACTGTCTCTACTGAACCATGTCTTCATCATCAGAAAAGTTACAGCTACAAATACCAAATACGAATTGCAATGTTGGAAATGTGTAGGGCACATTGCTTGAAATTTGGTATCCAATATCATGCACACAGAGACTATTTTTTATGAATGTAACTTTATATTTTTACGTAAGAAGAATTCAAATGAATAAGTTTTTAATAAATATATACCCTTTTAGTAAAACCCACACATACCAACCATTTCTTTTTATGGTAGAAACCTTCACGGTGAGAACAAACAATAGACAATATTACAGAGACCAATATCATAAACTGTAATTTTGTCAACACATAAAATGACCACTCACATTCTGAAATCACACTTTTTTCACACTGCTGTAAAACTTAAATTTTCCCATACTTTCAGCATTCTTGTATTCGCTTTATCCACTCTTAGGTTTGTTGTTCAATGCATGATTCTCCTATATATAAATATCCATTTTTTTTCCCATCACACTGGTGCTGTTGTCTTAAGTATGTTATTTTTAATATCCAATATGTACATTCCTCTCGGAATTTCATTATCATGTACACCTGCCTAAAAAAATACCTTCCTTTCTCCTAAATATCTCTGCTTTCCTGTGACGTATATTCTGAACAGTACACTACAGACACTGAGCAGGACAGTGTATCAGTAATGTTCTGGACTTACGTTTGGAAGATGCTTGTTTCGAATCAGGGCTGTGATGTTATCTGTCTTGATTGTGGAGATCCATGGTTTTTGCAGTCACTCCAGGTAAATGCCAGGACAATAATTTGATCTGGCTACAAATGCTTCACCACTTATCCTAACATTGCATGCTGTAGTCTCAGATATTAAAAGTGTTTCAAAATAAACCATTCAATGCTCATAAAAAAGTAAATAAATAAATAAATACATGAAAAACACATTGAAATCTCAACAATCAATTCAAGGAAGCATCAGTTTTTAAATCATTAGAAACACATCCGTAAACTTTTTATTCCAATAAACAATGTATTCTTCGCCATAAATTCACAGCATCATCAGAAACACAGTAAGTGAGAGCATCTGATATACAGAGAATCATTACATGTGGCACATTATGAATATAACAAGCATACCTATGTATTTAAATACATAAATATGGAGTATCTGAATCATAAATATTCACCCACCCATTGCCTTTGTGATTTTGTCAGTTTCTTCAACATACTTTTGAACGTTCTTTGAATGTGAAATACAGTGGTTTGTCTGGTTTGTTAATAAGGTGAGATTTGCAATCCAAAACACCACCATTCCAACCAATTTCATAACGTTGAATAAGCTGAAAGAGAAGAAAACTGCATTTTTATTTCATATATCACACCAACATTTAATTTCATCTCTGGCAATAAATGTTTGTCAGTCATATTACTTGCAGATTCAGAATAGTATTATAGGCATCAAAATTTAAATTAGGCCAGTAAATTTTAATGTAGCTTCAGTAAAATCTACTCAGTAGTTTTCAGGTGAAATTAACAGACACAGAATTCATGTAATTGATCTAAAACAACATAAATATACCTTACATTTTATTTCCTTGTTTCATTGTGTTTACTACAAAGGCTACATTTGCTTTCATAGCCATGGATTTTAGTTCCATAGAATTCTATCACAAATCTTACAGACCAAATGTTTCTACAAGCACAGTAATTTTTGAAGTCATAAGTTTAAACAAATGGGACTGTAATATTACAGACCTTTAGAATCACTGAATGCAAGTTTTGCTCAGCCAACCTTCGTGCTATACATGATCGAGGGCCATGACCAAATGGAAGAACCAAATATGGGCTCACTTGCTTGTAATGTGGATGACTTTTGATCCATCTTTCTGGCACAAACTTGTTAGGGTCTGTAAAATATTCTGCTTGCCGACAGCTTACTTGGTTCTGTGTTACAACAACTGTCTGTAAAAAGCAATAGATACATCATGTACTAGCAGTGAATTCACCAGCTTCATGGTAAAGATTAGGGAAGTAATGGCAGAAACCTAACTTCAGTTAGTAATGTTCATAACTTTGGTTCCCACTTTACCTTCAAACTCCCCCCCATCCATACATGAAGTATGAACCACTGAAAACAAGTCATGGTATTATCGTGGCATTGCATATAGTTATGCTGCACATTGAACTCTTTAAATGCACTTTATATACACTGGTAGAACAGTTCAGTGGATGGCTGAATAGCTAGTATAAACAACATTACAGCAGAGCTTAATGATTACATGAATTGGTGAATCTCTTCAAATAGGACTAGAAGAACAGTGACGGACCCTGCTCCTGGACTTCAAATCACGCAGTGACCAAATTAGTGCAAAATGTTTCTGTCAAACACCTTGAAAGATGCTGAAAAGGCTCAGAATAAATGTCAGGATAAAATCACTGATGGCATCATCCTCCTGCATGATAGTCCCTGCCCCCATGTGGCCCACACATTACACATCCAAATGAAGGCCATGAAATGGGAAGTTCTCAAACATGGTGCTTCCAGCCCAGCCTTATTGCCACACAATTTTCATCCATGGGACCTCTAAAGAAGACCCAAAGGATGTACTTGTACTTTCACATCAGATGAGTGTCCAGGAGGCTGTGGGACAGTGGTCAAAGAATTCCTTGCAGACTGCACATGCCAACTCGTGCACCAATGGGGCTTATGGCTAAATGCCTATGGTGATTTTTTGGAACAACAAAGTATGAAAAACAATACCATAGTGACCACCATATGAGTCAGTCTGTCAGTCCATCAGTCGGTCTGTCTGTCTATCTGTCTGTCTGTCTGTCTATGACCTAGTATCAGAAACTAAACTGTTAGAGTTTCCTGAAATACAGTAAAAGTTTTCAAGAAATTCTCTACGAAAAGTTGCTGAGCAGCTGTGAGTTGTGTGAAAATTGGCACTGTAAACATGTGCACACTCACTCCTTTCGGCACATGGTAGCCTGACAATATTGTGTCCTGGGCCAGTATTCTCCCAACACCAACAGATACTGGATTCATTCTAAAAGTCTCCTTTAAGACAGCTTTTGTGTATTGAGCCTTGGCAAGTACAGAAGTAGTGACAGCACAGCTGGGTTTAGCCAGAAGCTGACACGATTCCTCATACAGCTTGTTCTGCACTTCTGGATTCACTGCCAGATGATAGAGAACAAAACTTGTCGTGTATGTTGTCTGTGGATATAAAGAGAAACAGTTAGTAATATATAGAGAGAAATACAACACTGTATTTGTGTTCAAATTACTAACAATAATTAGAAGAATGTTTTGGATTTTTCTCTTCTTCTTCCTGTGGCGCTGCAGCTCAACGTGGGCCATGGCCTCCTCATTCTTGAGGATTCTAGATCACACAAAACAACGCATCACAGTCAGTAGGACTCCTCTGGTTGCATGTTCTGTGTGTCACAGAGACCTCTACCTGATAACACACAACACTCAAAACAGACAGACATCCATGCCCCCCGTGGGATTGAAACCCACAATCTCAGCAGGCGAGCGGCCGTAAACCTTTGCCTTAGGCCGTGCGGCCACTGGGACCGGTATGTTTTAGATTATACACTTATGAAATTAATAAAATCTCATATACTTTCATGAGCACTTGCCTTTGTAAAAAAAAAAAAACACTGCAATATAAGACTTTCTACTGCTGATTCCTCCGGCATATTACAATCCTATTCATACCTACTTTCCAACAAACATAATGACAGAAAATTGAGCGTTGGCTGTCCTACTGCACAGGTGGTTAGTCATTGGCCCCTTATTGCAGAAGCCAGGTTCATCCCCAGGCCAGTCAGTGTGGGGTTTGTAGTGGAAAAAGTGCCATCAGGACAAGATTTTCTCCCCAAATTTGGCTTTCCACTGTCAGTATTATTCCACTAATGTTCCATACATATTCATTCATCTGTCACCGATGATATATATTCTCAGCAATTGACAGCATCATTAAATACCACAATTCAAACAAAACACAAAGTGTTCACCTTTTACATATGGGGTTTTCAAATTATGACCCCCCAAGCATACTTGTAAAAGCAGGGAGCCCGAGATTTGTTCGGTGTTTATGACGGGTTTGAAGCATCATATAAGGAAACTCCTGCATAGGGATTCTTGATTCTTAATGGTACAATTATTTTATACATTTCTTTGATTATAAAAACAAGTGCTCATATGGTGTTCCAATCATTCTCACCACAAAAAATGCCATAATAAAAATAAAAACATAATAAAAATTCTTTCATCTTCTGTTCACCCCAAAGCAAATAAACACACAAGCTTAAAAATTAAGTGCAATGGGCATACGATTCTTGGAAAGTCCAATGAAACATACAGATGTTTTATATTTAGTTTCATGAATTTGCTTTATGGGTGAGTGAGGGAGGGGGAGAGAAATATTCAGATTGCTGAAGCTATTACCGCAGAACCCACCATTCTAAATGCTCTGTCAATATGATCTTACCGTATCAATGCCTGCTAACAGCATGTCCACAGCCATTCCAGTTATATCCTTTATATCAAGTTCCTCGCATGACAAGTATAGCTCTAATAATGATTTCGTTTCACTTTCAGTGCTTGCAGATTGTGTTAAGGATTCCTTTTTCTTGAATATAAAATCCACTGCAATCCTATAAGACAAAGCAAAGTCAAGGTTACCCACACTTTCACATTCCATAGGCGGTTCTGGCTTAAGGCAACAGGCAGTGTGCACAGATGTACAGATTCACAACTTGTAAAGTTCAATACGAAATGAAGTTTATTTTACAGTTCTGCAGCCTAACTTGCAAGATTATGACACGATTCCTACTGACATGCATATGAGATTATTTGCAAGAAAGCAATATTCTGAGGAAGTAAGTTCACTCACTGTTCCATGAATTTTTGAGACTTCTTCATTTTCCTGTATAATCTTGTATCCACCCACCGCCACAGCTGAAGTCCATTGTCTGTTAACAGGATACCACTATTGGTTGTCAACGCGGCTTCAAGAAGCTGGGAAGATAGAGAACCCTTTTGACGTTCTGAATTACTCAGACTTCCCAGCTGGACATCAAATGTCACAAGACAAATCACTGGAACACAAAAGAATTTTAAAAAATCAACATATCACCAAGACATACACTATTCTGTGCAAAATATGGGAATAAAGTCAATGAAATGCTGACACTCATTTTGTGACTTCTAAGGTATTGAAAATCTGTAACTTTGTATAAATGTAATAACTGATTATGATTCCTTAGTACTTCTGAGATGTGCCAATGAGGTCTATGATATGTGATGCCTCAGCCAGTACAGTCTTTGGGCTTGACAGTTTGTGTTTAAATCTTTGTAGGGACAACAGCAGTGATTTTTCTCTTTGCCACCATATCCAAATTGGGTAAAAGTCCCATCTAATCTTACAAACTTAATACTCTTCCAACAGGACTTGGGGAAGGATATGCTTGTGTGCATGTGTGCACGTATGTAGGGGTTGGTGGGTGGGGGGATGGAGGTGTGCACATGCATGAGTGTGCGTATTCTGACAATGATCACACATTGCAATCTCATACGTTACATACATTCCATTATGTTAGACAGCACCTCCTTCTTTTTTATAAGGAAAATATAAGATACAGAAATGTACTTACATTCCAGGTAAAGTCTAGACAATTCATCTAAAAAATCTTGATGTTTCCCAGCTGACTGTGTCCAAGTGTTGATATAATCTATGAACTCCTGAATAACCTGGTCTGTTTGAGGTAAATACAATTTCACACTTTGGGGCCGACTTAAACCTTGCTGAAATTCACTGCGGAGTCGCCACCATTCAGACCCATTCCTAATACATAAAAATCATGCAAAAAGTAAAGAATCACCTTATAAATAACATTTTGTAATTACATTTGCATTTCTCTGTTTTATACAGAGTTGAGTCACTGACATTGAATTTAGTCAATAATTACATCGAAACTTTCAATTTTCCCATTACAGCATACTGGGTTATGACACCATGCAGTTTGGCCAGTGGATACACCCATACCAAAGTTTATGTTACTACACCCTTTAACACCACAATAAAAATCACAAGTCTCATAAATTTTGGAATTCTCAACACCTGTAGGTGTCAGAGAAGATTTTGACAATAAGAAATACGCATGAGCACCTATGGAGTTTCTAATCTGTACATTCTACCATTAAGGTGACTGGTGACCAAATTGAGAGCAGTGAGGTGTGTGGGACATCCCTTGTACATCCTTTCATGGCAGGGTGTTTCATATTTATGTTCTGGATGTAAACAGGAATGGTCTTGGTACTAGTCAGTAGGCATGTAACACTAAGTAATATGTATGACCACTCACCAAATTTATCATTAATCTGTAAATAACTATATCTTTTAAAATACGAGGTACTTTAATCTATTTAATCACACATCACAAGTTGATGGAGCCCATCCAACCTCCTACTCAGTAGGCACCGGGGTTCTCACTTGGGAGTAAAATGGCCAGGGCATGAAGTTCTCACCTCTCCTCCAAATAGTGCAGAGGTTAAGAATGAGAAGAGTTATATCTCTGCTCCCCATGTATACCTTCAAGGTGTGGACAAGAACAGGTTTACATCCACCCTTTATTTTTCTCATGATGTCCATCCTTCAGGTCCCCAAGATGTGTTGTGATTTTATTTAATAGACATCAACTACAAAAATCTGTCTTTTTATGGTTTTATTTCATTCACTATGTTAATATATTTCACTTCTGATTCCAGCTTCAATTATTTCACATACCATTACTTTACCTATCTATATCATGGGAAGCATTGCACAGTCAGGTCACATAAATATGTATCCTTACGTTGGTAACAGTCCGCCAGAGTTATAGACATTAGGGTGATCATTTCTATATTTCTGTAATGCAAGATGACTTCTGCGCTCTGGATAACGACCTTCACTTCGGAATACATTCTCAATGTCACTCGGAGTGAAAACCCACACAAGAAAAACACCAGGGACTATCTCTTCTCGAACTAATGGACCATATTCTTGCAACTTTTTCTGACCGTTATGGTGCAGCCTCTCGAAATCATATTTTCCTGCACATAAAAAGATAAGTGATTATATTTACATTGAAAATGTTTACATATTCCAGTGTTACCTATGTTCTGTAATGAAACACATATGCTGACAATGGCAAGACATAACCACTCACATGGTACATGGGCACAGTATGGAAATGTACAAAAATTCACACAGTAATTGTTATCAAACAAAGTATCATTCCCCAGTATGGTGTAGGTGAGACAGTAATAATATGGCGCTTTCAAGAGTGACACATGGAAAGGTAAATATCTGGGACCAAGACAGGTCTGAGTTATACTAATTCTGCTTTTTACTGGGGAAATATTTTATATCCACCATAATTGCAGCATGGCTAAAAACATTGGAGTGGGAGGAGGGTCAAAAAATCGACCATGCATATTGGGAATTTTCATGTATGAAAAAGTCTGTTAGAAAGACAGGGAGGATTGGTTTCAACCAGTCCTTAATATACATACACCCCTTTCCTCCACTCTCACCCCAATTATTTATTTGCCCATTTTCAATTCAGTGGCCAGAAAAACTGTTCTTAGGTAGAAAAAATATTGGAAAGGTATTTGCCTCATTGCTTTGCCCCCCCAAATTTACGCCTATGATAACCATGGCACACAGAATATGCGAACACGTGGTTTGGTACCCACTGCAAATTTGAAAAGTCCTAATATCACTTCACTTGGAAATCAGATCATTTGCTAACCAAATACTGGTAAGTAGTTCCATAGACTTCCAACCAGTGGTAAGGACTTTGGTCCTGGTATTTCATTAAAAGGACGGGCTTCAGTAGCAACATGGCTTCCACTGATGTCACTCTCTCTTGCTGTTATGTCATCAGAGAATGGGCATGTCTTCCTCTTACAGAGGTTGTAGACGTTGTAAATCCTCAGGACTCCTCTTCTGAAGAACCACATAATCATTTTGTTCCAAATATCACTGCCACATAAATTAAAGAATAAAATATAAGTACGACATTCCACAAAAAAAAGCTGACAACAAATTGCATGTCCAGTTGATGATGTCAAAATATATTTTACATAATTCTTAATTTAGCCCTCAGTCAATATTTCAGGCAAGACACAATACTGTACAGGCAAGTTTCCATTTATTTCACAATATAGCCTCAAGGGCTGATCCTACAGGCACATGGATGCTTATCAACACAATATGCAAGCCAATACAGTGGTTAGACAACTAGAACTCAATCATAACACAAATCTTTATTTCATGCCATTGTTCGTTTGTTGTTTTAATTTTAGAAATAAATAACCTCAAAATAAGTAAAATAAATACTTAATTTTAGACATCTTAATTTTAGAAAACATCAAAAGAAACTCTTTTAAAATAAACTGATACCAACACTAGCAACACTGTTAACAATTTGCCTTCCTAATATACACATCAGTTCTGTGAAATATGGTAAATTTCTTGTATAGCTGAGAAAAAATTAGCTTCTCGACAAGGACTCTTCTCCATGCAATTAGTTGCTTTAACAATTCTAAATCAACTATAAAGTCTTTGGTATTCACCCATGATTGAAACAACAAACTTCTCTATAGACAAGAATATCCACCCATACTCAGATTTCATGCTGCATATAAAATGCTCAAACATGTTTAACAGCAATCACTTAACAGAATTCCAAAAATCTAACTATAATAATTTGTCACCAACTGAAAAACAAACCTTGTATTTTGAACCACTCCAAGTAGCCACTTTTTGTGTCATAGCAAGAGTTTAATATTTTTCAACAATTTATCACCACACAAAACTTACACATGCTGCAATGCATCAGTTATAGCTGTTTCTCTTACCTCAGAAGTTCACAAGTCACAATATTAGAAGTATTTGTTGGTGATACAGGTAAAGTTTAATGCAGGCATGGGAGGGGGGGGGGGCATTTTTAACCTCGGCACAAGATAGGGGTGGGTCGTCAGCGCCACTACTCAGCCTCTTTACCCTCGGGAACGTGCCCTGTTACTCAATGTAGAGGCTGGTTGACCCCCAGGGCTGTTTTGGACAAGTGTGGAGCGGAGAAAACCTCTTGCCCCTACAGGGTTTGTACTCCGAACCCTCCAACCTGTAGCGAGCCTCTGTACCGACTATGCTATCCCTGTCCATCTGTTGAAGATACGTCATCTTTATTGTTATTTTCGTCATATACTTGAGAAAAATTTCTTACATGCAGATTTTCTGAACATGACACTTTTTGGACATGACTGCAAAATTTTCTACCATGGGTACTTCGTAATTGATTGACAAAATAAATGTTCAGTTTCCCTTCAGTATCATTCCACAAATGCACCTTAGTACTACACTTATGGGAAGGACAAGCCGGCGAAGCCATGGAACCTTCAAACAAAGCAATATTCTTTCACATTGCTTGGTGCATCGGGAAGAAGAGGACTTTGATTTTTTTTTTTTTTTTTTTGGTGCGGGTTAAGGGGTTAAATTCATATTAAAAGAATAATTCAATGGGGGTTGTTATTC
>Ga0123354_10016175_pt1 | contig 11686 bp, 8 predicted proteins | sample TergutLab28metaG_2_FD_97872 | JGI IMG/M metagenome (GOLD analysis project Ga0123354, IMG submission 97872) | Labiotermes labralis P4 segment gut microbial communities from Petit-Saut dam, French Guiana - Lab288 P4 | ecosystem: Host-associated > Arthropoda: Insects > Digestive system > Gut ... | reverse complement strand
GAGAGAACATACACCTAGAAATGGAACGGAGGAACCTACGACCCGGGGACTGGGAGAATAGGAAAGCATGGCAGGCAGGATGCGGAAAACGGCGCCAGCTGTAACAAAGCCGCTGTATATATAAAAAATAATTACACTCACTTAAAAAAGAATTTTATTATTGGTGACTTACAACGAAAATAAGCCCCTGGCATCATACACAAAAATGGGGAAGAAAACAACAAAAACAATTAAAAATTATCAAAATTATACACACCAATTTCATTATAAAGAAAAGATACTTGTTGACACCTGTCAAAGATACTCTGAATGCCAATGACTTAATGTATATGAAAATATGATTTATGTAAAAAAAAGAGCCCTGTCATGTTAAAAACCACAAGCATGTTGAAACATAACATTATGTGAATATACTTTATATGTAACTGACAACTTAAAAGTTTGTATCATGTTGTAACTCTGAACACCACTGGTTGCTTATGGTCTTTTACAAAAAGAAAGTAAGACCACACCTCCCTCCCCAACCCCCTCCCAACATGCTTGCTAGCCAAAACATGTACAATTGTCAATTTTATAATCATATAAATCAACATCTTGTGGTGAGCATTGCTGGTATTTATTCATATCATTATATTAAAATACTTTTAAGCTCAAAGATTGTTCTGTTCACACTGACATAGACAGATAATCAGCTTCCAGATTATCTGGAAACAGAACTGACTTTTATATCTGAAACTTAATAGGAGGTTATGTTACGAATGACAATACAACCAACAGAAAACATGCAAGTTGAAAGTAACAACCATATTTTATTATCCTTCAAAACATTTTGGACTACATGACCATCTACAGGGGATCACTTCAGATACTAACACAAGGTACCCGGATTCACATATGTACAGAATACAGACACAATATACACTGATGTAGTGCATACTAAAAAATTGTAATCTAAAATGTTAAAAATACATGTGTGATATCAGGCTTCTTCCACAGTGTAATGAGACCTTCCCTCTTCTCTGACATTACACATTGAAGACTGATAGTTCATTAACACCTTTTCAGGCCAACCTCCAGTCCCAAGTTCAGACTGCTTGCTCAAAGATGGGACTGATGGGTTTTCCCCTTAACACTGCTAACTACCAATCTAAGCTGCATAACATCCCAAAGAGGAAAGATATTAAAATATGTGGTAAAGGTAAAAGTAAAGCAATCCCGTTACAGGCCTGGGGTGGCCCAGAGGCTTCCAGGAAGTTAAGGTTCCTAGATTTCATGACAACGGCACAGGATGGTGGTAAGGTTGTCAGCCTAATGCACCGGCTGCATTTACCCCCAGGAAATGTTCCTGGTACTCATCTCTGTTAGAGGCTGAGTCGACCCCAGGGCCATAGTGCGATTGGAAGGATTTTATGTCAATGAAAAATTCCAAAGACACCAGCTGGGATCAAACCAGCGACCTTCCGATTTGTAGCACAGCACCTTAACCAATGCGCTACCGCAGTCCCCTATTAAAATGTGTGGTTCTACCACCAAAATCATGATGTATATGGCATAACTGGTAAACCAAGCTGGATACAAATGTTATTAGTTGTGGATTTTCACATAACAGAGCAGCTACTGTGCATGTGCATGAAATCATCATATCAAGAATGTACAGCACACTATCTATATGTGTTTATTGGTCATATGACTTTGAAGCAAACACGAAATTCATTACTTTACATGACAGTTTGCATTTGTAGTGAATTATATGATCATAGAGATTCATCCACTGCACTCCTAGAATTACAGAATTTTGCACAACCAAGGTTGGAAGTCACTAACAAACGGTTTTATTTATGAGCGAGTCATGGTGCACTCCTAAAAATGTAAGTGGCATAAAGGTTGTCAGCTATTACAATGAGAAATGTGTCAACTGCATACAATGACATATAATCTTCAATCAATAATCAGTGTCTAAAATACAGTTACAATGACTGACCTTAAATTGAAGCCAAACGAGACAGCTGCACATATCACAACTACAGCATCCATGATGTTCCAAAACTCACGCAAATATGAGCCTGGGTGCAAAATGATACCCAAGTCAAGGATCTGAAAACAATGAAAACAGGACCAAACTTACTGAACCATGCCCTAAGGGTAATCTTATTGCACACGCTCTCTCTCTCTCTCTCTCTCTCTCTCTCTTCTCTCTCTCTCTCTCTCTCTCTCTCTCTCTCTCATATGAACACGCACACACACACACACTGCAGTGTGTAAGTTAATATAGCACATTTCAAAGATACAAGTGGGATCTACTAAAACACACTATCACATCCGCACTACATCTACACTCTTTCAAACCATACAGCAATATGTTACAAATATAATTTGATCAAATTTATTTGACTTTTTTAAATACAAGTCCCTTATTCAAATGCTTAAAGACATTCCATTGCTTCAAATTGTCCATACATAACAACAAATTTTGTCTCAATCATCAGGATTAGTCACACAAATGCACATTGGTCTTCGCAAAGAGTGCATCTATCCCCTCTCTGCTTTCATGGCATGTTATATAGTGAACTTTTCCTTTACCCCAGAAGAAAATTTCATAAAAATTCACACAGCAGGAGACAAGTTGTTCCATTCATTACTCCATTCCAGTCAAATGGATGGACAGACATGAGGAAGCTATTAGTTGTGTTTACCATTTGTTGTGCAGCTGCACCTAAAGACGGTTCATAACTCACCTTGAGGATCATCTCAATAGTGAAGACACAGGTGAAGGCATAATCGAAGTACTCGAGAATGGTATTACGGGTTGACTCTTCATCAACGGGATCTTCTGCAGCTAATGCAATACTACTTAGACTGATCACAACCATGATGAAGAAGTCAAAGTACTTCATGTTAACTACATAATGAGCGCCACGACGAATCCTGCAAGGTAATGTTGATCATGAACCTCCCTCTTTCTGACATGAGCATAAGGAAATAGAGCAAATTTCTTTTCATGATCACAGTTAACAGTTCATGCACCAATATTTCTGGTGCTTCTCCTGTGATCACCAAAACCATAAGTCTGACATTTTTCTATTTCTCACACAGTCTTTTAAACATAAAGAAACTAATAAAAGCAACAGAATAGGTAAAAAATTCTCAAAGATAACCATGCATCACAGACCTGAACTGATGGTTCACAGCTGAAAACACATACCTGCACCACCTAAAATACATCATTAAAAATTGTAAAGGGTTAACAAATAATAGCGACAAAAATAATATGGGCAAATTGCCATAGTTCTTTTAACACTTTAACAGGCATTTGAATGAGGATATGGTATCTGAACAATAGACATTACTAAGGCAAAGTATCTCGTATGAAGCGTTTAATAAATCATTAAATGTTGTACAATTCTTGCATTGTTTTTTCTCTAATATGTCGATGTCATACAGGACAACCATGTTGCACACTTAGCCCTTTTGCTGCTTAATGAAATCGCTGACCAATTACCAAAATGTTGTCAATTCTCAAAAAAAAATATGATTAATTTTTCCTGTTGTAACTGCTTTTCCAATACCTTCAGTTGCTACATTCTGCACATATGACAGAAATATTCCCAGGTAATTGCGCACAGAACAAAACCATTATAGGTAATAAAAATTCAGGAAAGGTAAAAGAAAAGTATTTTTGAAATGGTAACAATGTGCTGCAAGTAAGTCTCAAAAGAACTACATTAATTACTTATTACAAAATCTGATGATGGCATTATAAAACATAGCCATTATTTGCTCCATTATGTTCCTCCTCTCTCTCTCATGAGTCCACAATGTTGCCTACAGTTGGTAGCACACATGAGGATGTTTCTGTCGTGATAAAAGGAACAATTCTTTCTGAAGATGGCCTGGAAATTTGCTTTTAATACAATACAGGGAGATACATTTGCTTACTGCACCAAAATGATTAAGATGGTATACATACGCATGCACAGAGATTTTTACATCAATCCTTATAAAGCATCTCCAAACCAATTTAAAAAATAAAATTCCATGAACAACAAAAGAGAAAGAATTTACGTACCATACTGGTCGAGTCTAAATTGGTTGAATTTCATACGGTACCCTCATACATTAACAACTCTTCTAAAAGTGAGTTACACTGACTGATTCCTAATCTACAATATAACACATTCAATTAAGAATACAATAACAAAAATGTATTTACTTTCCCATATTTAATCTGTCACTTATTCATTCTGTTTTTTTGGAATATGACACTGTGTCCACGGGCAAACAGATCCTGACATTTTTCAAGAACATATTACCAACATCTTCAAGGGTCTGCAGGTCTGAGATCTCCAAGACCTGAAACCTTCCAAAATTACATAGCAACCTATCCCAGATGAAGAGAATCTCCAAACACACCGCTGTGCAAAGCTCACAATTTGTCACTTGTTCTCTGTTATGCATAATCTCACTCCTAGAAGACATGCTAGCATACCAGCACTTACTCCTTCATATGCAATGGTCCAAATAAACAAAATAAAATTCGTGAATGGATTGATACAATGAATTGACTATTCCACCTATCCCTTATACTGTACATGGATAAACTCTCCACTGCAGCACATAACCAACATAGCCGCACATTACAAGCCTCAACTAAGAAGAAGCTGCTGATAGTTCTCAGCAGAGCACACTGAATGGCAAGATAAGGAGGTTAAAAGACTTTCAATCACAACTGTGTTTTGCTTTTTACCTCATAATATTTAATGCTACATGTTTTGCCTTCTGCCTTTTGCCATCATGCAGTAGAGACAATTAAAGAAAGTTCATCCTACAATATATAAGTTATGTCATAATACACAAATGATATCTCAACTTTACAGGGGAATGCATACAACAAAGTTGAAATAGATTCAGTTATACAAGTAAATTATAAAAACGTGTGACGTCCTTCAGAGATCATGTACATAATTTATAGAAGCAGTGTACTTCCAAAATAAATGGAGGCAAACAATGCATATTTGGCTGAACTATGAGGGTAGCAATTCTTCAGATATGGGTACAATTGTAACTTATGTGGATGCTGATACAAGTCTGTAGATATGACTGTGAAAAATCTCATCTCTCCTGGATGATGAAATGTAATGTCTAATGAGAGATGAGTCAGGTATGACCCTCACTACTGATAAGGTCACCTTCCTCCAGTGTTCTTAAGGAACTACTCCCCGTAAAGTTTAGATCACAACTGCATATTATGACATAATGTGCACTGAAAGGATGAATTATGAGTATATCATACTGCCTGACGACAGCTTTGTAGAAACTAAAACACACAGCATTAAATATTGTAGGATAAACACTATAACACCATTGTTTTTTAACCTCCTTATTTTGTGTTTACATCACAAGGGGATGTCCCATATCAAAGGCACACTGAACCCTAGAGTGTTGACAAACATTTAAACATACAATATTACAATACCAAAACAAACAAAATATCTGCACACTGGTGCTGTGATGAAGGAAAGTAATAAGAAAAGAAGAAATACTTACGGGTTTGTGGGTGAAAAAATAAACATGGATGAATATGGCAGCATGGGTTTGGGTCCAGTCATGTCATCATCATCATCATCCGTTTTCTTCTCTTCCTCTTTTCTATTGCTCTTCCCCTTGCTGCTCAGCATACAGACAAAATAGTGTTAACTTACTACAATGATTGTGTAACATACATGTAAATTAACATTATGAATACAGTTCAATTGGATGGTCTTCAAGTAATTCTGTGACAAACAGCACAACAGAGATTGATGAATTTTTCAATGTATGTAGAGTTTTCAGGGAAACCTTTTAGAAAACATTCACTTAGGAGACCAAGAAGGGGATGGGAAGATAAGTTCGACCTAAGGAGATGAGATCACATATGGATTGGAAAGAGTCAAGACTGGGTCCAGTTGTGGTAAATGACATTTAGATTTCACTGCAAGAAAGCTGTACTCCTTTCTGTTCTATTTTCTTTACCACAATGTAAACTCCTCTGCTCAGATTTTTCTAGAAAACGTTTTGAAATCATACACTTCCCCCCTCACCACACACACACCCATGCATGTAAGCAGGCACATGCACACGCGCGTGCATACACACATACACACAAACAAATATCTTTCCTCTTCAAGTCAGAACATACTTATCCCCTACAGATACAGATATGTTTTATTAAACATACTTTTAAGATCACAGTCTATTGCGCTGCAATGTCACATACCTTGCACACAAGGGGAGCACAACCCTCGTCTTTCCACGAGAATTCTTCTATCATTATATGGACACAAATTTATCATCTATTCCCAACTGCACTGTGTCACACCCCAAAAGACCATACAATCACTGCTGTGAGAATCTCAAATTTCACCTTAAGGTTTATGAAACAATTCTGGTCCTGTACCAGATATGCGGTACTCACGGTGCTACTGAGGATTCAGACTTCTGGGAAGTGATGTTGTGTACTAGTTGTATGGTTCCTTGTGTTAAAAAGGATGATAAAATTCTGCTTGGACCGCCTGACCCTTCAAGTAGAAGGCACTATGGCCCTTTTAAAAGCCGAGAACTACTCACCCAATGACACAATGTCACATCCCAGAAGATATAAATCCTCAATTCTGATCCTATATAATGTGGACAAACTAAATACTACCATATTTTTTCAACACACAACACTCCGAGGTACAGGCCAAGCATAATGAACTACAGTAAAATCCCAACCTTATGTTCCCACATCTTACACATTCCTAGATTTTACACATTTTGTATGGTCCCTGCCATAAGCCTATAAGAAAAAGGCTAAATTTTCCCAGATTTCAAGTTTCCTGACATCATGTTTCCCAGAAATTATATACCATTTTCCAAGTCCTGACTAAGGAATTTACACAGGTTTACAAATTTCATAGTTATAATCTCAAAATTTTTACTGGCATTTAGCAAGGCATAGCTACTGATACCTCAGTGAAATTTCTCCAAACTAAAGGATAAAGTAGTTAAGACAGTTCCTGTGAAGATACCAACAGGTCCAACAAGAACGATGACAAATTTCAATTCTTTGACCACAGTCAACTGTAAAAGGAAGTACTGTTGTGCAACCTTAATCTTGACCTGGGCAGATTTCCGCAGAACAAATTGTTTTAGACTGTGCGTAATTTCACAGGAAAGGGGAAAACACATATAACAAAAAGTGTAAATCATTTACAGTAAGTGACAAAATAGATTTTTTGTCAAAGTTGTGCACACACTGGAACTGTTGACCTGGCATCAGGGTTGCAACTTCCATGTCCACATTAAACAGAACTGTGAACAACCATGAAGAAAATGAAAGAATTACAATAAATTAAGGGCTTTTTCCAAGCAGTGGAAATTGAGATACTCACTGCTGGAGGACCTGCATTCTGCTGTTGCTATATAGTTAGCATCAAAATAGATCAGTAGGTTATTAAATTTATTTTGTGACTAGCAACCCCTCCCACCCTCATTTTTGTTGTTTTCAGTTTAAAATGTATGACGATGCCTGATGTAGGTATCCAGCTGTCGCGGTGTCATCTGTCACATCACACAGTGACACAACTGTGGGGAAGCTGTTTTTTTTTTTTACATACATGTACCATATTGTATTTCATCAACTAATACCACAAAGAAGAGTTCTTGCAAAACTAACAAGTCCTCAACTACTCAAGGAATTATCTACATTATGATGAACCTTTAGATTCATTGCCACATTCACAACAGCAGGCCATCTCTTCCCATTCTGAGGCAGATTGATCCAGTCCTTGCCACATCATCCCACTTCTTGAAGATCCATTATAATATTATCCTCCCATCCATGCCCAGATCTTCCAAATGGTCTCTTTCTATCAGGTTTCCCTACCAAAACCCTGTATGCAACTCTCCTGTCCCCCATGCCGCATACCTCATAGATCTCTCTTTTCTTGATTTCATCACCTGAATAATATTTGGTGAGAAACAATGACCATGTTGTAACTACATTGTAAAAATGTTCTAAAGTCCACATTTTAAGTTGCTTACCAATGTCTTCCAACATATAGCAACCCCACAATTTTCTTGGGTGAATCAATCTTGTTTCCCAATTTACACCATTTTTATGTGTTCCCCACAAAAAAAGGAAAATCGGCATTTTACTTTACAAACAAACTGAGTCTCTCATATCAAGGGAAGAGCAGAGCTGCGAGTGTGCACAAATAGGGTGCTGATGATGGTATTTGGGCCCAGGAGGTAGGAAGTAACAGGAGATAAGATAAACTTCATAATGAGGAGCTTCATGGTTTTTCATCCTTACTAAATATTATTAGGATGATCAAGTTCAGGATGTTCAGACAGAAGGGGCATGTGAAACACACAGGGATGAGAAGAGAAATTCATATAGTCTTTTGACAGGAAAACCTGAAGGAAAAAGGCCACAAGATCTTTCCAGTAACAGGATAACATTACAATGGCTTGTAAACAAATACAATGGGTGGGTGTAAAATGGGTTCATGTAAATCAGCACAGGGAGAGGTAGTGGAATCTTGTGAACACAGTGATCAACCTTTAGGTTCCATAAAATGCAGGAAATTTATTGACTAGCTAAGAATACACTGGTCTCTCAAGCGTGACTCTACCCCATGGAATTTGTCTGTCTGTCAGTCAGTTTCTTCATTATAGACTAACAACACATGTTAATACTTACAAATTGCTGGTTGGGGAGGGGGGACAAATCTCTACTTTTGGTGGTGACCCGTCACCACCTCCCATCAGTTGTAATGCTTCCATTTCCTTCACTAACTCTTGCTGTTGTTTCTGAAAAGATGAAATCAACATCAGGCACAAGTATTAACACAAGTATCAAGCAGTCTAATCTACTGAGCAGCAAGCACTTCAATGCCACACCAGATTTAAGTAAATTCTTTCCTTCTCCTTGTAATTCTCAGTCTCATTTCTAAGGACTGGGTTCAATCCTGGGCCAGCCCATGTGGAATTTGTGATTGACAATGTGACATTTTGATCAGTTCTTCTCTAAGTTCCTTGGTTTTCCCCTGTCAGTATTATTCTGCCAATGTTCCCTACCCATTCATCCATCAATGACCTATGCTAGATAATCTTAGCAACTGACAGCATTTTTCAATAAAAGCACTCTTGACTTTCTTCTCTTTATTAACCTACTTCCCTTTCTTATGATAAGATGGTTTTATGAGGGCTGTACACTGTAGCATTACTTAAATTACTTAACCAGCTGATTAATCTACACACATATGGCATGGACATTTGGCAACTGTGCTTGGGACAGCTCTGGCAGCACAGCAATTCACTACAGGCTGGGCAGTCTGGAGGTCAAATTCCAGTCAGGGAGAAGTTTTCCGTCGGGGCCAGACTGGCCCTGAGGCCCATCCAGCCTCCTGTACAATAAGTACTGGGTCTTTCCCTAGATTAAAGTAGCTGGAGTGTGGTGCTGACCACACACCTCCTTCTCATGCCAGGCTGCTAATTGTTTAGAGCTGTAACTCCAACTCCCCTCTGTGCCTGCACAGGCATGTCATGTGTTGACCTTTATCTTTACATCAGGTAAGCAGTGTCTGTCTCACAGCCGTAATTTTTAGCTGTGTACAAGTGGTAATAAAAAAATGATATACAAACTCATGAAGTGTGTGCATCACTAGTACCAAATAATTTAAGAGTCCTGAAACACTGAGTGGCACAGATCTAAAAAATATGCAAATTACTTCATGATAATTACTTTGTAGAACTTGAAAATACCAACATTAGATCCATACATAAGGTTCCCATCCCCCCGTGATGTTAACAGCTAGTGAACTACTTGGGCTGGGACAAGTTAATGAAATTTGGCACAAAGAGACACCAAAAACCTACACACTACCTTTGAAATGGAGTTTGTTATATAAACAATTACAAATACAATAACAGTGACAATGTTTGAGTTTATATCTAAAAAATTCAGTATATATATTTTCAGGTTTTTACAGCAGCTGTGATCAAATGGTGGTATTCCTCTATGTTTCTGCTCCCTATAATGGTTAAATGTTCGGACGTTTCGGAGGAACACACTGCCTCCATCTTCAGTGAGTAAAATGGTTCCAAGTTGATGATGAAGTGATATATGTTAAGAAGTAGCTCAGTTATATAGGAAGGTTAGAGGATGTCTGGCCAACCACAGCTCCAAATACAGGAAGAAAAGATGGGATTGTCCTAAGCAAATGGGAGTTTGTTCTCACAAGAACAGAACCAGTACTTATGCCATACGCTCTTAAAAAAAAAGTGTGTGTGTGTGTTTGTGACAGAGAGAGAGAGAGAGAGAGAGAGAACAGTAAGAAATCTACACAACAGGAAAGTACATTACATGATTCCTCATTCAGGATTTGATATATGACTGCCCTAGAATCATAAATGAAGCAAATGACTTCAACAGAGAGTGATTCAGGTCTTCGGGGATGTGACATTGTACCATGCAATTAGCAGCTCATGATTTTTTGAAGCAATGTCCTGCCTACATCATCAACACCAAGGAGTCCAAGAATAATAGCCAATAGAGAAGTATGGCAATACTGTATGAAAGCGTACCAGTAACAGTATCAGTAGTCAAAAAGGTAGATGAACCAAGAGAGATGTATGAGGTGTCTGCGTCCACTGGTGTGACCAGAAATGGGGCAATCTTATTTCTTGTGCTGCTGGACCCTTGGAGATGAAGGCATTATGCTACTTTGCAACAATGTGCACCTTTCTCCTGACAATAGTCAAATCCTAGAAGACTTGAATCCTCAGCAATACTGGTGTGAGAACCTCAAATCTCATATTCCGCTGACATAATCTTTCAGCAGCAGAAAGCATTCATCATGCTTAGCTGCAGTAGTGCTGCCACAAATACGATACCAACACAACACACGCTAGCTGCATGATAGCACAGTGACATCGATGCATGAAAAAGAGAAATGAGCAGAAGGTAACATTACTAAATAATGTCTGCTACCCCACAAGAGGAAGTGGTGAGATGATGTTCGATGTCAGTGGCAACATCTACCTAACTCTTCCCAACTGACATTAAAATGTTAGCGGTAGTGCACCAACACAAGACAAATGGAAGACCGCAAAAGTAAAATAGATGTTATCCATTTTCATATGCGACAATGTTGAACTTGCATATTACTGAAAAGGTGAATCCACCATGCAACTCTTTGAATTACATTCTTAGGGGTTTCACACTAAGCAAGAGGGCCCAGCACTGTCAACTTGAATTCTGGAGGTTCCCTACTCAAATTCTGGCCAGGACAGTTGATTACTCTGAGTTCACTGTGTGGTTTTACTCAAGTACTCCAGATAAACACTAGTACAATAGCTTAAGTTAGGTCAAAAATACTTCCTTCTACATCTTTTCCAGTATCTCACTTTATCACTACTCAGTCATTAAACTTTATACTATTTTAGATACTTCATGCATCCTTAAATAAATAACACACATCAGTTCTGTTTGACACTGTGTGGTCTGGTAGGTGGGTACCAATATCTTGCAGAAACTTGCTAGCCTATTTCCAGAGTATGCTTTCAACCAAAAAAAAAAAAAAAAAACAAAAAAAAGAACCAACACAAGCAATTAACTAACCAAACCACATGCAAACCCACCTTAACAATTACTTTATGTTTT
>Ga0123354_10016168_pt1 | contig 11688 bp, 8 predicted proteins | sample TergutLab28metaG_2_FD_97872 | JGI IMG/M metagenome (GOLD analysis project Ga0123354, IMG submission 97872) | Labiotermes labralis P4 segment gut microbial communities from Petit-Saut dam, French Guiana - Lab288 P4 | ecosystem: Host-associated > Arthropoda: Insects > Digestive system > Gut ... | reverse complement strand
TTTCCCTTCTTTCGGTCTGCTCCCTTATGCTTTTCAACGACGCCTCGACAATGGGCATGATTTTTTTCTCGGCGTCCCTTACGTCGGACAGCGGGAGCTTGGTGAGTTCTAGCTCCTCGTGACCAACCTTTTTGGCGACCTCCTGGTGAGAAAGCCCGGGCCCTATCATCGCGATTCCGATCCAATAGGCCATCCCCTTCGGCAGTCCGCCCGCATCGTTCACCTGATCGACGAGGACGTTAGGCAGCGGCGTTTCAACGTCGTCAACCCCGTCTATGCCAATCATCCTTAAAACCGCCCTCTCGGTGCTGACCGTCGTGTGCCTGTCGATAAATTCCTGCATATTCCGCGCGATCGCGGCGGCGCTCGCCCGCGCTTCGGCAATTAGCTTCGGGTCAAGTGTCAATTTGTTTTCCATGCTTTCCTCCTTCAAGGTATTTTTTGGCTTTCTCTATGATCTCCCGGTCAATCCCGAGCATTCCCGCTATGTTGAGCGCGTCCCTCGGGACTTTTTTTCTTTTATCCGCTTTTAAAAGCCTGTAGTCCATGTATTTGGCGATTATGCTTATCCTGTCGCGCCTGTCCGCGTACCTGATCTCCTTGTCGAGCATGTCGAAATCAGCCCCGGCGAGCCCCGCTACCTGCAGGTTAGTCACCGCGCCGCCCGCCATTGCCACGTCAAAGTGCGTCGTGAACAGGCTTATATAAGGTTTTCCTTTCAAATGATCTATAAGTCCCATCGTCAGGGCGAACCCCTCCGCCGGGTTGGTCCCCCCGGCTATTTCATCGACCAGAATCAGCGAGCGGTCCTTGCCGTTGTCCAGTATTTCCTTCAGGCTTTCCATTTCGCTTCCGAATCCCGACAGCCCCCTGTCTATGGACTGGTTGTCGCCGATGAGAATCTGCGTGAAGTTTGAAAGCCCTACGACGGCCTTTTCACAAGGCACGAAAAAAGCGTTCTGCGCGAGTAGCGACACGAGTCCCGCAAGCTTCAGGGACACGGTTTTTCCGCCCATATTTGCGCCGGTTATGCAGGTGACGCCGTCGGAAAGGGAAATGCTCACAGGGCAATATCCCTTCCCCTTGGAAGAGAGTATGTCCTCGACGTGCAAATGCCTGCCGCCTGTGATTTGGATTATGTGATCCGTCGTTATTACGGGGATGACGCAGTTGTGGTTCGCCGCGTAAAGCGCCTTGGCTAAAGCGACGTCGAGCTCGCCTATTTTCAGGCAATTTTCCAGAAGCTCTTTCTCATATCCTGCTATATCCCGTGAAAGTTCCTCCCTGACCGCGAGCTCCTCCCTTTCGATCGTCTCCGCCGCGTCGTCTTCTTCCCTCAGAAGGCGGTCGATTTCCTCGGTGCCCCTTATTTCAAAGGTCACCGAAACGTAGTCCTCGCCGCTATGCGCGAGCTCGGAGATGTTCCTTGCTTTTTCCAGGTTTCCGGGATCGGTCTTCGAAATGGTGCAATCGAACCTTGGAGTGAGTTCAATTCCGTATTTTTCCATTATCTCAGCGCCGAGTTTCTTCTTTTCCCGCCTTATGGCCCCTTCCGTTTCGCGTTTTTTCTTTCGGGCTTCCTTCAACTTTTCCGAAAACTCGTCGTAGAGGTAAAACGTATCCATCCTGTCATTCCGGGGGTCAAGCCTGCCGGTCAGCGCGGGAAGCGGCATGAGCAGGTAATCCTCGGGGATTCTTGTATTTGAGTCGGCGAGTATCTTCGCGATCCTCTCCATTTTAAGAAGCAGGCTTTTTATTTCAAAGAGTTCGACGACGGAAAGCGCGTCTTTTCCGCTTCTTTCAACGGTATGCCTTATATCCTTTATCTCCATGAATATCCGCAGCAGTTCGTCAGCGCCGCCGCCGCTTTCTTTGGCGAACTCCAGCATTTTCCCGAGTTTCCCGAATTCCTCTTCAAGCAGGCCTTCCTCGCCCGGGAAAAACGGCTCCTTGTCCTTCAGCGCTTTTCTCCCGAAAGGGGTTAGGATATTGACGCAGCTTATGACGTAATCAAGCCCTGTTTCGCTCCTCGTCTTCTGATTCGCAAGCCTTTTTTTCATCCGAGTGCCTTTCGCTATGATTTTACATCGATTACCCTGATATCCGGCAGGGCGTTTTCCATGATTTCCACGAGCCTTTTGTGTTCAAAGGAATACCCGTCCGGCGACACCGGGTTGACGGATACGGCCGCGACCTTGATGTTTTTAAAAACCCTGACATTAAACCCTTTTTTCCTGAGCTGCCGCCACTCCGCCCTGTCCAAGAATATCTTCGTGGCGTCGCTTGTGATAAATACCGCGCCCGGAAATTTTTTCGGGTCGATGTCTCTTATGACGCTGCCCGTCAGCGCCCCGGGGATATAGACGTACTCCGTCTCTTCATCCATGGCCTCGCCGATAGCGCCGCTGGCGGCAAGCCCCGTCTTCACATCGAGTTCGCGCGCCTCGCCTTTGCTCACTATCGTTATTTTCTCACGCTTTTCGAGCAGTTTTTTTACCCCTCCATCGCTTTCTTCCGGCAGGCTGTAAAGCCCTATGACATGCGCGGTCTCCTCGGCGACCTTTTTTATGTCCCGAGACAAGACGGCGCCGGTGGCGAGGATTATCGCGTCCGAGGTTTCAGGCCCGGCGATGGTTCTCCTGTCCACAGCCCCGTCTATCAGCACCATTTCCGCGCCGAAAGACAGCATTTCACCCGTCAGCGTCTTGTGGCCTGACGTCAGGACAGGGCCCGCGACCTGCACGTATCCGCTGTCGACGACCCTGCAGATCATGACGGGGCCTATGGGCGTGTGGTATTTTGTCATGCGGAGTATCTCAAGCCCGGCTGAAGCCTTGTCGAACAGCCCCGTAGGGACGCTGACGATGGTGCCCGGGTACAGATAAACCTTTGGCTTGTCCGTGCCCGTGACCAGGTCTTGAGATTCGCCGTCCCTGCCCGTGGAAGTGATCCCCAGGGTCACGCCTTCGTCCATCGCTTCCTCTATCAGGTAGTTCAGCGTCGTGGTCTTTCCCGCGTTCTTGGCCATCCCGACGACTGAAAGCGTTTCGTATTCTCTTTTCAGATCTGCAAGGAGCGCCATTAATGCTTGTTTCTCTTGTGCCTCAGCAGATCCTGGGGCTCAAGGGAAACCCTGGCGCCTTGTTCGAGGCCTGCGACCCCTTCGTAGTGGTATTCTTTCTTCCCTGTGCAATAATCGCAGGTGCATTTCATCTCTGGCAGGTTCGCCGGTTCGGTGTAGGTCGTGATAACGCCCTCATAGTTTCTCAGTATGACCTTGTCCTGAGCCTGGGATATCAGATACTGCGGCATCACGGGGATTTTCCCGCCGCCTCCCGGCGCGTCCACGACAAACGTAGGTATCGCGTACCCCGAAGTATGCCCCCTCAGGCCTTCTATTATTTCTATCCCCTTTGCCACCGGAGTCCTGAAATGCTCTATCCCGAGGGACAGGTCGCACTGATAGATGTAGTACGGCCTCACCCGGTTCTTAACAAGGCATTGAACGAGATCCCTCATGATGTGCACGCAGTCGTTTATGCCCCTGCAAAGCACCGACTGGTTCCCGAGCGGTATGCCTGCGTCAGCGAGTTTCCTGCAGGCTTCCATCGCTTCCGGCGTCATTTCCTTGGGATGGTTGAAATGGGTGTTTAACCAGATAGGATGATATTTTTTCAGCATGTTCACGAGGTCGTCGGTTATCCTCTGTGGCATTACGACAGGGGTCCTCGATCCGAGCCTGACGATCTCAACGTGCGGTATCTCCCTGAGCTTTTTGATTATCGTCTCAAGGACGCTGTCTTTAACACAGAGGCAGTCGCCCCCGGAAAGGAGCACGTCCCTCACCGCAGGCGTCCTCCTGATATAATCGATGCACTTGTCGATGTCCGCCATGCTCCTCGCGCCGTCGGTCTCTCCAGCGAGCCTTCTCCTCGTGCAATGCCTGCAGTACATCGAGCATTGATCCGTTATCAAAAAGAGCACCCTGTCGGGATACCTGTGAGTAAGGCCGGGCGCGGGCGAATCCTCGTCCTCATGCAGCGGGTCAAGCATGTCGGCTTCGCTTCTGTGGGTCTCCGCAAGGACCGGCACGGCCTGCATCCTTATGGGGCATCTCGGGTCGTCGGGATCCATGAGGGATGCGTAATACGGAGTTATCCCCACCCGAAAGCCATGCATGACTTTTTCAATATCCTCTTTCTCCTGATCCGTTAGGTTTATGACCTGCCCTATCTGCTCCACCGTAGAAAGCCTGTTCGATATCTGCCATTTCCAATCGTTCCACTGCTCATCTGTCACATTCTTCCATAATGGAATATCTTTCCAGCTCCTTGTCATCTTAGTTTTCCTTTCCTAATTAACAACTATCCTTAAACTCACTGCCTGCTAACTGACTGTCCCCTATCCGGTTGCCTACGCATACATCTCCGCGAACAATTCCCGCAGCGGCCCGCATTCCCTAAGCACCTGCAATGTGATCTCGGCGTGGCCTTTTGTGTATCCGTTCCCGACTATCATGTTGACGTCTTTTCCGACGCCCTCCGCCCCGAGGGCCGCTTTCGTGAAGCTCGTAGCCATCGAGAAGAAGTAGACTACGCCTCCGTCCTTGCACGCAAGGATAGACGCCATTTCAGTATTTTCAATATTCACGCAGTTGATGACTATGTCGGCTAACCGGCCATCCGTAAGTTCCATGATCTTGTTGTACATCCCTACGGCGTCCGTCGCGTTGAAAGCGAAATACTCATCGGCGAGGCCGAGGTTCCTCGCCCTGTTCGTGGACTTGTCCGATCCGCCCACGCAGATGACTTTGCCGGTGACCCCCGCCCTTTTCTTCGCCTCATACAGGCAGAGCAGGCCGGATTTCCCGCCGCCGCCTATGATGACTACAGTATCGCCCGGCTTGACGAGCTTAGCCGTCTGCGCGGGCGCGCCGGCCACGTCGAGAGCGGAAAGCGCGAGACCTTCCGGCATGTCATCCGGGATTTTGGCGTAAATCCCGCTCTGAAACAGTATCGCCTTCCCCTTGATATCCACCTGGTCAATGTCCGGCCTTACGGCGATTATCTCATCTATCACGAGAGGCGTCAGCGAAAGGGACACGAGTGTCGCGATCTTGTCGCCTACTTTTAAGTCCCCCTTATACGCCGGCCCGATTTCCTCCACAGTGCCGACGAGCATTCCGCCCGAGCCTGTGACGGGGTTCTTATGCTTCCCGGCTTTCGCCACGATCCCCATCATGATTTTTTTTATTTCTTCAATATCATGGTTGGCCTGATTTTCAATCTGCGTGAAAGACGCCGAATCAATGTTCAGCGTGTGCACGTCTATGCGCACTTCGTTGTCATAGATTTCCATGTCGTTGTCGATTACGTCCGCCGGCTGCGGCAAAACTCCTTTTGGCGAAATGACCCTGTGAGTCCCGTATGGGCATCCTTTTTTCATTTTATTCCCTCCTGTATTAAAAAAAATGATTGTTTTACGCTATAAGAGAATTATAGCATTTCTACATGATATTGTGAAGCAACCGCTGATTATAATCAGCTTTATCATACTAAGAGCAATAATCATGCCATCACGTCGGCGCCTGATATCGGCGAATACCAAAGCCTTGGCATTCATTTGAACCGATTTCGCTTCATTTCAATGCTAAAAACCGAACCTAATACGGTTCGGTCATTTTTACGGAGCATGACGATCCCTATGTGCTCATATCCCGTACAACTTCTTTTTCCTGACCAACTGAGTCTGACTGATCCCTATCGCCTGAGCGGCTTTCCGCGTTGAACCGTATTTTTCGCACGCGTATTTCAGGACGCCTTTTTCATAGTTTCCGACGAGCTCGCTCAGCGGAAGTTTTTTGCCGGTTTCAGCCGGGCCTTTATCGGCGCTGTCGAATATGTCGCCGTGCAGCTCCTTCATCGCGTCGATCAGCGTTATGCTGTCGCCTTTTGAGTTGATCAGCATCCTCTGTATGACGTTTTCCAGCTCCCTTATGTTGCCCGGCCAGTCCCGCTGTCTGAGATAGCTTACCGCGTCTTCTTCTATTTCTCTTTTTATCTCGAACTTATCGTTGTACTTTTTTATAAAATGCGCTATCAGGGCAGGCACGTCGGCGCCCCGCTCTTTCAAGGAAGGAACTTTGACGGGAAAAACGTTGAGCCTGTAAAACAGATCGGGCCTGAACAGCCTTTTTTCCACCAGGCCGTCTATGTCCCTGTTAGTCGCCGATATGACCCTCACGTTTGTTTTTACCGGGAACATCCCGCCGACCTTGTAAAACTCCCCGTCCTGCACGACCCTTAAAAGCTTTGCCTGGATGTCCGCCGGAAGCTCTGTGATTTCGTCGAGAAGTATCGTTCCGTTGTCCGCCAATTCGAAGTACCCTTTTTTGCCTGACGCCGACGCCCCGGTGAACGCCCCCTTTTCGTATCCGAAGAATTCCGATTCCATGAGGTTCGGCGCGATCGCGGCGCAGTTTATCTTTATGAACGGCTGCATTCTCCTGGCGCTGTTCTTCTGTATGATCGCCGCTATCTTGTCCTTCCCCACGCCTGTCTCCCCCGTTATCAGCACGTTGCAGTCGTATTTGGAAACGTTCAGTATTTCACTTAGAACGGCGGCCATCGCCCGGCTTTCGCAGACGAAATCCTCAGCAAGCGCTTTTCTGTAGCCCGAGCTTTCGAGCAGCCTTTCCTCTTTGTTTAAAGGATACGAGAGGTCGTCCTCCAAGCCGTCCGCGGCTGCGACGGCGTTTTTCAGGTACGGGGCCAGTTCCTTTACTATTTTAATGTCGAATTCATCGTATTCCTCGAGGTACCCGTCGGCGCACCGTATGTCGAGCTGCCTCGATATGGATTCGGTTATATAGAGCGTTATATTGTAGTTGTTTATGAAATTCGCGAAAAATACCGTGCCGCCCGGTTTTGTGGCAAGAATGTTTATGGTCTCCGCCCCGGGTATGTCCGCGCAGTTGATTGAAAGGTCAAAGAGGGAGTCGGCGTTGAGCATCTCGAGGCATTCCATGGGCTTCAGTATGTTGACATAATGTATTTCATTGAAAAGCTTTGTCAGAAGGCCGTCTATGTTTTTCCCCCTGAGGGCGATGTCCGTCTTCTTATCGAAGAGGCAGACTATTTCCGCGCCTTCGCCCGCGACTTTCCGCGCCACGTACCCGAAAAGCATGTTCAGCATGATATTGTTCCCCACGATAAGGAATTTCCTCTGATGAGTTATGGTTTTGCTGACGCGGTACAGCGTGCCCGACTGGTTGAAAGTGAACAACAGCAGGCCGATGGGCGCCCCTTCGGGCTTCCGGACGAGGGGAAGCGTGTCGAAAACGATGGCGTAGCCTTCCGCTTCTATCTGCGTATACGCCCTGTCGATCTTGGTTATGCGGCTTATGAAGAGCGGAACAGTCGCGAGGGAAGCGTTGCAGATGACTTCGTCGCCGGCTTCAAACCCCTTCGAATTGTCGTATGCCGGGCCTATTTCTTCTATGACGCCATAAAGAAGCCCGCCGGTATCGGTCACGGGGTTGTGCAATTTCCCGCGTTTTTTCGTGATGTCAATGATCTTTTCCCTTATCTTCGCATCGTCGTTGTTCGCTTCAAGGCAGATCTGCTTGAAGCTTGTCACTTCGATATGAAGGCGCTTTAAGGAGACCCTCATTTCATTGGCCCTTATCTCCCTGCTGTTGTCGACCCGCCAGGCGGACGTCGTCAAAACCCTCTTGGGTTCGAGCACCCTGCCTGCGCCGTATTGATTCGCGGTTTTTTCCATCTTATGCCTCCATGTCCGAGTGAAACGAAATCGGTTCACATGCCCGTGGTTTTATAATACCCGAACAGAACTCGAATTGCAATACTTTTCCGGATTCCGGGCGCGGTATCGAACAGGCCGCCAAGCCAATGAATTGTCTGAATTTTTCATGAATAATATGTGCTATATGGGCGAAACTCAAACAATGCGTGTTTACACGAGAAGTAACATCGTATATAATAGAAAAAATCGGAATTTATAGATATCGCATATTCGTACAAACGGAGGTAACCTATCAATGAAAATGACATCACTACTGAAAGCGGAAGCATCAACCTTCAATGCCCGAAGATCCTTGCTTGTGGTATTGCTTGTGGTTGCGATAACATGGCTACTGACGCGTTTTGCCTTTCCTGAGGATCCGGCCGATTACGGGCCGATCACGCTGATCCCCGCTCTTTTTCTCATGGTATACATCTTTATCACGCAAAGGATACTGGAAGCGCTGACCCTTGCTTCCGTCATGGGATTCATCATGGTGGCGCCGAGCTCGGAAGAAAGCATACTGAACATGTTCAGCACGACGCTCATAAATGTCATGATGAGCGAAGACATCGCATGGCTTTTCATCGTCTGCGGGCTCATGGGCGGCATTATCAACCTTATAGAACGATCAGGCGGCGCGATGGCTTTCGGCAACTGGGTCATGAAAATCGCAAAGACGAAAAAGGCCGCGCTGATGTGGACCTGGGTGGTCGGCCTCTTCCTATTCGTGGACGACTATTTGAACTCAATGGCGCGTGGCGTCAGCATGGCGCCCGTAACCGATAAGTTCAGGACTTCAAGGGAGTATCTGTCCTATGTGGTCAGTTCCACGGCGGCGCCGATGGCTGTATTGATGCCAATAACAACCTGGTCCGTCTTTTGCAGCAGATTGCTTGAGGCCAACGGATGGGCGCCTGAGGGCGAAGGTCTCCGGTACTTCATAACTACGATTCCTTTCGACTACTATGCCTGGGCGGCGGTCATCCTCGTCCCGCTTGTGGTCATCGGCGTCGTCCCCTTGTTCGGGCCGATGAGGAAAGCCGAGCGGCGAGTAGCCGAAGGCGGGCCGCTGGCACCTCCGGGATCCGAGAAGATAGATATGAAGGGCGGCGTTGAAATGGTGGTTCCCGAAAAACCGCATTTGATGAATTTCGTCCTTCCCATGGTGATACTTGTGGCGGCTACAGTTTATTTTGACCTTGATATGATGATCGGCGTACTTGTAACCGTACTCTTCATGTTTGTTTCCTGTCTGGTTCAAAACCTCATGTCGGCTGAAGAGTTTTCCGACATAGTGCTGCAGGGCATAAAAAACATGATCCTTCCCCTCATGCTGATGGTGCTCGCGTTCGTATTCGCCGATGTAAATGAAATCGTCGGATTTACAGCCTACGTAATTGAAGCGGCGTCCAAATCCATGACGCCTGCGACAATGCCTGTCATACTGTTCTTCGTCCTGGCCCTGACGCAGATAACAACGGGGACAAACTGGGGAATGTATATAATCGCGTTGCCGATCGTCATCCCGCTTGTTCAGAATGTCGGCGGGAACATGACGCTTGCCGTCGCCGCCGTTTTGTCAGCCGGCGTTTTAGGCAGCCATGTCTGCTTCTTCTCTGACTGCACGGTGCTCACTTCCGCCGCGTCCGGGTGCAACAACTTCGATCACGCCTTCACGCAGATGCCGCTCGGCCTGCTCGCGGGCGTTATCGCCGCAGTCGGGTTTGCGATCGCGGGATTTGTTGTTGTTTGATCATTTGATAAGAAATGGAGGCCGGCGCAATGTTAACGCTTGATAAAATATACCATGCCGCGTTTATGCTCAAAAATATCGTCAGGAAGACGGATTTGATCCACGCGCCTCAGTTGAGCGATAAAAACGATATTTACCTGAAGACGGAAAACCTGCAACTTACGGGCAGCTTTAAAATCCGCGGCGCTTCGTACAAGATAAGCAGGCTGTCGGAGGAGCAGAAGAGGAAAGGGATCATCGCTTGCAGCGCCGGGAACCACGCACAAGGCGTGGCCCTCGCATGTGAAAAGAATAAAATATCCTGTCTCATCTGCATGCCGGACGGCGCGCCTATAAGCAAAGTGGCCGCTACCCAAAGTTACGGCGCGGAGGTGGTGCTCGTCAGCGACACCTACGACGACGCCTATGAGAAAGCGCTTGAACTCCAACAAGAAAACGATTATACGTTCATACACCCCTTTAACGATGAAGACGTCATAGCCGGGCAGGCTACCATCGGCCTTGAGATACTTGACCAGCTCGCCGACGTGGACGCGGTGATCCTTCCCATCGGCGGGGGCGGCCTTGCCGGCGGCGTAGCGTACACTATCAAAAATCTCAAGCCCGACTGCAAGATCTACGGCGTGCAGGCCGCAGAGGCGCCCGGCATGTATGAATCAATCAAGAATAAAAAAATAAGCAGCGTCGATCACGTGAGTACGTTCGCGGACGGCATCGCCGTCAAATGCCCCGGCGAATTGACCTTTGAATTGGCCACCCAGTATGTCGACGAAATCGTCACAGTCACCGAAGACGAGATCGCCGCAGCAATATTGACGCTCATGGAAAAGCAGAAACTCGTGACCGAAGGGGCGGGCGCCGTTTCCGTAGCGGCGGCCATGTTCAACAAAATCAACCTGAAAGGGAAAAAAGCCGTATGCGTCCTGAGCGGCGGAAACATCGACGTCAATATCTTGAACAGAGTGATCGCCAGGGGGCTCATCATGAGCGGCCGCAAAAGCACGTTCACTCTCGCGCTGGTCGATAAGCCGGGACAGCTTTACGGCGTAAGCGAGGTGATCAGCAGGTGCGGCGGCAACGTAGTCGCCGTATACCACGACAGCAGCGACCCAAACATGCCGGTAACAAGCTGTTTTTTGCGAGTTGATCTTGAAACGAGGGACGAATCCCATGTCGAGGCGATCCGCAGCGAACTGATAAAAGCCGGATTTATTTTAGTATAGGAGAAATGGAAAAGGAGATATGAAAATGGATAAGATCACTTCCTCATTGCGGCTCAGGATGTCGTACAAGGACGCCCATTACGGCGGGAATTTAGTCGATGGGGCTCATATGCTGCACCTGTTCGGCGACATCGCCACCGAGCTTTTGATCAAGTGCGACGGCGACGAAGGATTATTCCTCAGATACGATGAAGTCCAATTCATGGCGCCGGTCTTCGCGGGCGACTATATCGAAGCCTACGGCGAAATAACAAAAATTGGAAACACTTCGAGGTCTATGGAATTCACCGCGAAAAAAGTGGTCATGGCAAGGCATGACATCAGCCCGTCGGCGGCGGACTTCCTTGATGAGCCTGTCGTCGTCTGCAAGGCTAAAGGCATCTGCGTGACCCCGAAGGAATCGAAACGGAAATAGCAGGTTGATTTTCTCGGGGACACCTCGGAAACATCATGCCCGCCGGATTCACGGCGGGCTTTAACTTTTGCGGTTGTTTCCCTTGATCTCATTCTTTCCTCACTGCGCCTGACGAAAATTTAATTGTCAACCTGAAGTATTAACATGGTTGACAAACGTCTTTTTTTACTTTAAAATATAACACAAAATACAATGTTAAAGGCTTTTTATGAAAAGAATGAAAACTGCCGATTTGGTTTTATGCGCGTTTTTCGCCGCGCTTAGCGCGATACTGTCTCAAATATCGATCCCAATAGGGCTCGTACCCATCAACCTGACGCACGTCTCAGTTTTTTTAGCGGCGGGGCTGCTTGGCGCGAAGCTCGGCGCCGTAAGCCAGCTCGTATTCGTCCTGACCGGTGTGGCGGGCGCCCCGGTGTTTTCGGGGTTTCAGGGGGGGCCCGGAATAGTGGCGGGGCCCCCCGGCGGGTTTCATATCGGATATGTTATAT
>Ga0123354_10016166_pt1 | contig 11689 bp, 8 predicted proteins | sample TergutLab28metaG_2_FD_97872 | JGI IMG/M metagenome (GOLD analysis project Ga0123354, IMG submission 97872) | Labiotermes labralis P4 segment gut microbial communities from Petit-Saut dam, French Guiana - Lab288 P4 | ecosystem: Host-associated > Arthropoda: Insects > Digestive system > Gut ... | reverse complement strand
GATTAGGGATTAGGGATTAGGGATTAGGGATTAGGGATTAGGGATTAGGGATTAGGGATTAGGGATTAGGGATTAGGGATTAGTGGGCTACGTTATCGCTTTTCCTACCCAGAGCCGTTTCTTGTAATAGACCCAACTGCCGATACTGGCGAGCCCCCACCCGATGGGAATCGACCACGCCAGCGCCTCTGGCCCCATGCCGGCAAAGCCGACCAGCCCATAGGCGGACAAAGTGCGGATAATAAGGCTGCCCACCGGGAAAACCATCGCCATGACCGCGTCACCGACGCCGCGGAAGAAACCGTTGAACGCGAACAATATAGCAAACAGGAAGTAAAAAATCACCATGACATGCATGTAATCCCTGCCAAGCCGCAATATTTCCGGGCCGCTCGGGTCGGCTTTATCCAAAAACAGGGAAATAAGCGGAGAGCTGAACGCCACCAGCAGCGCCGACATACACACGGCGCAAACCAGCATATACACTATGGCGATATGAAATACCTTGCGGGCGCGGTCTTCGAGACCTGCGCCCATATTTTGAGCCACAAAAGTAGACGTCGCCATGCCCAGCGTGGATACCGGCATAATGGCAAACTGGTCGATCCTGCTGACCGCCGTGATGCCGGCCATCGCGGCGGAACCAAAGGAGTTTATCAACCTCGTGATAGTCAGTGTCGCCAAGGAAACGAGCGATAGCTGGAGCGCGGAGGGAATACCGTATCTGAGTATCAAGCGGAACAGCTTGAAATCGAACCTGAGTTTCTTTATACGCAATACCGGAACTTTGCGCCGCGTATACTGATAGCACAGCACTGCCGCGACCAATTGCGAAAAAACCGTGGAAATCGCCGCCCCGGCTACCCCCAGTTTGTACACCACGACCAGAAATACGGACAGGAAACCACTCAGTACGACGGAGAACATCAGGAAATACAGCGGGCGGCGCGTCTCGCCGAGCGCGCGCAGATAAGCGGAGTACATATCATAATATACGAGGCATACGACCCCGGCCATCTGGACGCGCATGTAAAGCACGGCTTCATCGAAGATATCGGGGGATGTATCGAGAAGCCGCAGAATTTGCGGGGCGAAATATATGCCTAAAAAAGTGAGTAGAGCTGATAGGACCGCAAGATATATTATGCTGACTGATACGGCGGATTTCAGCCTGTCCAGCTGCCTAGCGCCAAAAAACTGCGCAATGACGACAGCGGAGCCCGCGGTCAGGCCAATCAGGACTGACGTCAGGAATATGACCACGTTCATAGAAACGCCGACCGCCGCCAGCGAACCGCCGCCGACAAAGCGCCCCACGACGACCGCGTTGACCATGGTGTACATTTGCTGGAACAGATTGCCTATCACCATCGGCGCGGCGAAAGAAATAAGCGGTTTCGATATACTGCCCGTAGTAAAATCTCTCATAATGCTTTCACCACACTCTGACGTCTTGCCAATCTTCGCTTGTAACTTCTGTCGGATACAAAGAATACGTAAATCAGAAAAGTCGCGCCCACCACCGCGCCGGACATCCAGTATACCCAGCTGAAATTGATATTATCCGCTATCCAGCCCATTACCGGCGCCCCGAGCGTAATTCCGATATCTACAGCAGCGAAATACGCGGCTGATACCGCCCCGCGCCGTTTAGGCGAGCAGCGCTTGAACATCGAGGCGTTTATCGACGGCCCGACAGCGCCGCTTGCCACGCCATACGGCAGCGCCAGGAGTATCAGAAGGGGCAGCGATGGGACGGACGGGATCAGGGCGAGACATATGGCAATGACGACGAGGCCGGGAATGACCACAATGTCGCCGCCGCGCTTGTCAACGACCCTGCCGAACAGCATCCTCGCGAGGAATAGCCCGCCAGCGCTGACAAAAAAGAACCATCCGATGTATTCGACCTGGAATCCGCGAGTTTTCCCATAAAGCGTCATATAGGACAGGATGCTGGAAATTCCGAAAAAATAGAGCATCATAACCAAAGCCGGACCGAGGACTTGAAGCTCAAAACCGAGAAATGTTTTGCCCTCCGGCTTTTCCTGTTCTTGAATATCGACAGGCGCCGGAGACAGTTCCGCCAGCGCCGCTTGAGGTTGGACAGTCTGCGCCGCCAGTTCCGCTTGTGCCGAAACCACCAGTACAGTTGGCTCCGCCTGCACCGGTTCTGCCAGCGCCGCTTGCGCTTGAACCGTCTGCACCGCCTGTACCGGCTCCGCCAACGCCGCTTGCTCCATTTGCGCCGCCTGCTCAGCCGGCTTCACCAGTACCGTTGGCTCCGTCTGTACCGCCTGCGCCGGCTCCGCCTGAGGCTGGACAATCCGCACCGCCTGTGCCATTTGCGCCGCCTGCTCAGCAGGCTTCACCAGTACCGTTGGCTCCGTCTGTACCGCTTGCGCCGGCTCCGCCAACGCCGCTTGCTCCGCCTGAGATGCTTGCGCCGCCCGCTCCGCCAGGTTTTTACGATTCAATCTGCGCTCGTAGCGGACAAAACAGCCCGCGATAAAGCTGACCCCGCAAAACGCCGCCGAAACGAGAAATAGCTTTTTAAAACTGTTAAGCTCGCCGCTTCCGACTATCGCCAGCGCGATAAACGGCCCGATAGCCTGGGCGACAGTAGTGTAGAGCCCGAAGATGCCGATCCCCTCCGCCAGCCTTTCTTTAGGGACGATATCAGGGACGGCGGCGCCCGCGCTTGTCGTATTCATGCTCATGCCGATACCGTTGAGCACGCGGATCAGCAGCAACAGTACAAGGCTGATTGTGAAGCCATAAAGAATGCAGGCAAGGACGCACAGCGCGGAACCGATAATGAGGATTTTCACCCTTCCCCGCCTGTCCGACAGCATCCCGGATATAGGACGTGTTATCAACGCCGTGGCAGAATACGCTAGCGACAAATAGCCCGCGAATACCACGGTCCCGGTCAACTTTTCTGCGAAAAGCGACAGTGTCGAGAAAAAGAAATAATTGACGAAACTCGTCCCCATGACCGCGATCATGACGAGAATGTAGTCTCTGGTAAAAAGCCTTGTATTTCCCTCTTCCAACACATCACCTTCCGCGCAGTATTTTACTCTAGCCGGGGGAGGATGTCAAATAATAGGGATTAGGGATTAGGGATTAGGGATTAGGGATTAGGGAGTAGGGAATAGGGAGTAGGGATTAGGGAGTAGGGAATAGGGAGTAGGGATTAGGGAGTAGGGAATAGGGAGTAGGGAGTAGGGAGTAGGGAGTAGAGAGTAGGGAGTAGGGATTAGGGATTAGGGAGTAGGGAGTAGGGAGTAGGGAGTAGGGAGTAGGGGGTAGAGGGCATGGTGTAGAAAATAGGGAGTAGAGATTCTAATCCCTACTCCCTACTCCCTACTCCCTAGCGCCCTACTTTTTTACGGCTACAATTATGCGTATCTGCCCTCCCGCGGGATAAAGAGTCTCATAATAACCCGTCAGCGTATAGAGGTTCGCATTGACCGCCGATAGCTGCGTTGACGTATACGTATCGTCGGATGACTTAATATAGACCTGCACATTGGAGGCAAGCTGGTATGTTTTATTGCCGCCGGACGCCGACTGACCCGTGAGGCTGTCGATGGTTACCGACGCGATGTTCTTGATCCCGGCGAGCCTGCCGCTGTTGTAATAGAATATTGCCCCGCCTGTCGTGACCCTATAGAAAGTGCCGCTGGAACTCGCGCTTCCCGAAGAGCCGTTCATTACGTAGTCATATGAACCCGCGACCGCGAGCGATGTGCCGGAAGCCACGGTTCCCTGTACATCGGTCAAAACGCCGTATGAATACATATCGCCTGTCGCGTCCTTCAGAATCAACCTATTGATCCTGCCCTGCGCGTCAAACGCGCACAGAGAAACGCTTCCCTCCGGCAGCGACACGCCGGACAGTCTGGATAAATAGATGACCGTCCAATCATTATAATTGGATATGTCCAGAATTTCGATATCATCCGCGATGTCATAATCTCCGAACTTCTTGCCATCGCCGGAAAACGTCCCGGACAGCTTTGGCGGCTGCGGCCTTGTCACCACAGCCTCGCCGTTTACATAATTTACGCTGACAATATTCCCCACAAGATATCCCGCGTCCTTGTCGGCGGAGAATTGCCGGACTACGCCGTCTGTGCAAGCCACGGACAGTATAAAATCGATCCGGCTCTCAGTCGTGCCCACTGAAGAGGAGACAAGCTCCGTCTTGGTGACGATGCCGTTATAGGAAATGTTGACATCGCCGGCAGGCACGATCTCCACAACGTCTCCGTCCATACCCAGCAGCAGCGCCACCTGGTCGCCCACGATGAAATCACCGGTGACAGACACCATCGACTTAGCGGCGGACGTCCCAAGCGAATAGCTGTTGCCCGCTACAGTGACGGAAGCCGGAAGGACGGTATTGGGCGTTACACCCGTGAGCGTCCCGACGACCCGGTTTGAATATACCCAGACGGTCTTGATGTCAGTGTTGTAATACACCACGTCATAGCGAACGACGGCGCCGGATGAAGCGATGCGCCCGTTGCGGTATAGCGTGGATGACCCGAGATCGAACGGGACGATCGAGGACAGAGGGGAGTCATTCACGACAAAAGGCCCGGCAATGTTCTTACGCACAAGCTCATCGTAGTCGATGTAACCCTCGGAATTTATCGTGTAACCGAGCGTGGAGCCATACACAGCCCCTGTTTTTGTCTCCGCGCCCATGAGGTTGTAAAAGAAATACATGCACTCGTACCGCGTAAGCGGCTGCCCCTGCGAAGGCGTTACCCCGTCATCCAGCTTGAGCGCCTTGAATTTGTTGATCTGCGCTTGCGGGTACGCCCCGGTGAGATCCGACGCCGTATAACCGAGCATTTTCAGGATCGCGGACGCGGCTTCCTCGTATGTGATAGTATTGTTTGGCCTGTAAGTCCCGTCAAGATAACCGGTCAACCATTTGACGTTCACAGCCGCCTGAATATACCCCGCCGCCCAATGGTCATGCTTGACATCCTTAAACGGGGAAGAGCTTGACGCGCCCGAAACCGTGTTTTTATATGTAGAGGCCATTATCATCATTTTGGCAAATTCAGCCCGCGTGACGCTCTTGTCGAGGTTCATGTTCCCGTTCTGGTCTCCATTCATGACCCCTATCGCCTTAATTACCTGTTCAACCGTCGCGTCATCCGAAGCCGCGCTCGCCAATGGTATGACCGCGAGCATCAGCAGGGCGCATAGCAGCACCGCAACCAGTCTCTTCCTCTTCATCTCAATAACAAGTCCTTTCAATTTAAACTACTCATATCTCAGCGCGTCGATCGGGTTCAAATACGCGGCCTTCCGCGCGGGAAGGAACCCAAAGAGTATACCGATGCCCGCGGAAACGCAAAACGCCATTATCACAGCCCACATTGCCGGCGCGACTGTCAGGTTTTCCGAAAGCACCACCCGCAGTACGACTGTCGCGACCGACGAGAGCAGATAACCCACAATTATCCCGATAATGCCCCCAATGGCGCTTGTAGTGCCCGCCTCGATTATAAATTGCAGCAGAATATTCCTGCGTTTGGCGCCCAAGGCTTTACGAATACCGATCTCCCTCGTGCGTTCGGAAACTGATACCAGCATGATGTTCATTATACCTATGCCGCCGACTACGAGCGATATCCCGGCTATTATCGACAGCACCATCACGACGATATTTATCATGCTTGTCATAGTACTGAGCATCTCGGACATGCTGTTTATCCTGTATGCGTCGGTGCTGCTGAAAACCCCGTAAAGCACGGTGTTGATGGCGTCCTTCGCCTCGGTGACATAATCCTCCGAGACCATCGCGAAAGAATAGCTGGTGATATTCCCGATGCCCATCATCTTCGCCGCCGTGGTGTACGGGAGGTAGATCACATCGTCGCTCCCGCCGGACTCGCTGTCGGCGATTTGATCTATGACGCCTACGATCTCATAGAAATCCCCGTTGAACTTGATCGTCTGCCCCAGCGCGTTTCCGCTGAAATACTGCTGCGCGATATAGGACCCGACGACGCACACCTTGCTGCGGGTCAGATTGTCCGCATATACGATGAAGCGCCCTGAGGACAATTTGTCCCCCTTCATGTTCAGGTAATCTTCGCTGACGCCCGTGGCGGTCGTCTCATCGAGAGTGTCGGTCCCGATTTTCATTGTCGCCGAAATGTTGATCGTCGGCGACAGACCGTCGAACAAGGTCGGATTATTGTATTCTATCTGGTACATCTGCTCGTCGGATATGGATCTTGCGCTGCCGCGTCCCCGGATAGTGACGTTTATCAGGTTCGTTCCGAGGCTTTTGAAGCTGTCTGTCATATACCGCTCCATGCCGTTGCCGAGCCCTACAATGATTATGACAGCCGCGACGCCGATTATAATGCCGAGCATAGTCAGAAAAGAGCGCGCCTTGCTCGCCAATATGCTCTTGATTGCCAGTTTAAAGGTGCGCGTGATCCTCACGAGGGCAACGCCTCCCCCTGTATTGACGCTTCCGCCGGCCCGTCGTAAACGACCTTGCCGTCGGCTAATCGGATTATTCTTCCAGCCTGCTTTGCGATATTGGTATCATGCGTTATAAGCACGATCGTATTTCCTTCATGATTCAGGCTTTTCAGCAGGTCAATAACTTCCTGCCCGGTCTTTGAATCCAAAGCGCCCGTCGGCTCGTCGGCAAGTATCATCGACGGGTCCCCGGCAAGCGCCCTCGCGGTGGAGACGCGCTGCTGCTGGCCTCCGGAGAGCTGGTTCGGGCGGCTTTTGAGCTTTGTTGAAAGCCCGACCCTATCAAGCGCCTTTAAAGCGCGGTCGCGCATCTCACCATTCGGGATGCCTGCGTAGAACATGCTCAGCTCGACGTTTTCCAGCACGCTGAGCTTTGGCAGCAGGTTGTACTGCTGGAAAATGAACCCGACGGTCTTGTTACGAATCACAGCCAGCTCGTTATCCTTCATTTCGCCCACATTCCTGCCGCCGAGCAGGTATGTCCCGGACGTCGGCACGTCGAGACAGCCTATTATATTCATGCAAGTCGTTTTGCCGGAACCCGACGCCCCAACAATGGCGACAAACTCGCCCCTATTGATGCTGAAGGATATCCTGTCCGCGGCGTGGACGACGCTATCGCCCACATAGTATATCTTTGACAGCTTCTTAAATTCAATGAGCGGCTGCATCCGGATACCTCCTACGACCCGGCTGTGGCGCCGCGGCTGTATGTGGTCACCTGACCGCCGCCGGCCGGAGCAGCCGGAGGCCCGCCGGCAAACTGTTGGTTGCCGCCGGCCTGCCTGACGCCGACTCCGGGTAAAAAGCCGACATTAGAGGTGCTTTGCGGTACTGTTGATTGCGGTACCGCGACGATTTCGCCAACCGTCAAGCCGCTCGTGATTTCGATGTAGCTCCCGTCACTGATACCGGTAGATACCCGCACCAGCGTATAACCGTCAGGTATGTTGGAGGTGAATACATGCTGCGCGTTGCTTCCGGCGTCTGGCGATGTGCCGGCGTTATCCGACGGCGCCGCTGCGTTGCCTGACGGTGTTCCGGCGTTATTCGACGGCGTTGCGGCGTTATCTGACGGAACAGCCGCGCCTGACGCTGGTGTGTTGGAGCTTTCTGATCCTGATCCGGAAGCTGCGGAAGCGTTGCCGCCGCCGGAGAAGCCCTGACCTTGCTGCGGCCTTTGGCCCTGACCCTGGCCTTGCTGGTACTGCCCCTGACCCTGCTGCGGAGTCTGCGACTGGCTTTGATCCTGCTGCGGGGTCTGTGTCTGGCTAGCGCCCTGCTGCGGGGCCTGCGTCTGGCTTTGATCCTGCTGCGGGGTCTGTGTCTGGTTCCCGCCTTGCTGCGGGGTCTGCGCTTGGCTTTGATCCTGCTGCGGGGTTTGCGTCTGACTTTGATCCTGCTGCGGGGTTTGCGTCTGACTTTGATCCTGCTGGGACTGTCCCTGCCCTTGCTGGAACTGGCCTTGACCCTGCTGCCCCTGACCCTGCTGCCTCTGGCCCTGACCACGCTGCGTGTACTGCCCCTGTCCCTGCTGACCTTGGCCTTGCCCGGACTGCTGATCCTGCCCGGCTTGCGCGCCCTGCGGCTCATTGCCGGCGGCGGCGGACGCATCGGCTGATATAGAGTCGGTTTTCACAAGCACAAAGTTCCCGCGCATCAGAGCGCTGACAGGTACGGCTAAAGCGCCGCTGGCTTGCGATACCACAATATTAGCCTGGACGTTCATGCCCGGAAGCAAGCCTTCCGTATTATCCAAACGGATTGTCACCGGATAAGATGTGACCCCGTTGGACGTCGTACCGTTGATATTGACCTTTGTGACGTACCCCTCGAATTCCTTCCCTGAGAGGGCCTCAGCCGTAATTGTCACGGCTTGCCCGACGCTCACCTGCGAAATGTCGAGCTCGTCTACTTTGAGCGTCATGGTGAGGTATGACAGGTCAAATATAGTGCACAGAGCCTGGCCCGTACTCATCTTGTCTCCTTCTTTGTACAGTTTTTCGATGATCGTTCCTGCTATAGGAGACTTGATGGTATAGTTATCAAGCTGCTTCTTCTTACTGTCGAGCGAAAGCTCGCTGTCGTGTACCGACGCCAAGCTGTTCTCAATGTCATTTTGCATCGTCGAACTGGCCAAGGTCAGGATCTTCTGACCCTTTTCAACCCAGCCGCCTTCTTTGACATTTATTGACGCCACATCGCCCGCCGCGTTTGACGTCACGACAGTATCCGATTTATATGTGAAAGTCCCGCCGCTGTTGCAGGCGATATCTCCGACCATCGCGGTCGCCATGCTGTCCTGCGATATGCCGCCGGGATTGTGTACCTCGATCGTGACCTCTCTTACCAGCATATTCCCGTCGAGCGGCTCGTCGACCACGCCGATTTTTGAAATGGTTCCTGCGACCTGTTCAAAGGTTCCGTCGATTGTGACGACGGCGGATTGCCCGACACGGAAATTGACGGCGTCGTCGGAGCAGAACGGAATGACCAGATCCATCGTGGAGGAATCGCGTATTTTCGCTATCGTCTGCCCCGTCGTAACCTTGTCCCCGGCGGAAACCAGCAGCTCTTCGACCAGCCCGGCGGCGTTTGATGTGACTGTCAGGTCGTCCAATTGAGTAACCTTCTGGTCATATGCCCGCTGGCTCTGGGCAAGCGACGATTCCGCCTGGTCGATGCTATCCTGCGCGTCTGACGGGTCTATCTGGTACAGCGTCGCGTCCTTTTGTACGATGTCCCCCTCTTCAAACGGGGCGCTCAGTATCTCTCCGGCCACAAGGCCCGTAACCGTATATGAGTCCGCGGGCTCCAGCGTACCTGTCCCGCTGAGCGACAAAGTGATGTCGCGCGCGGCGACGGTGTAATCGGAATAACTCTCGCCCGTCTGCGAAGGTTGCTTCCGGAGCAGGTGATAGCCGCCGTAGGCAGCCGCCGCGACGATAATAACTACGACAATAGGGATTATAACCCGCCTTTTCCGCTTTTTTGGCTTAAATATCCGAGGCTCCGTATCGTCCGGTTCCTCGGGTATCTGGTTCGTCTCCTGAAGTTCTTCTTTCATTTCCTCAGCCATAAATATCCCCTCCTGGCAATTGTTTTTCCAATATTATTCGCATATTTTGAACGAATGATAGACAACCGGTTAACTTTCCGTGAACAAAAGCTTGCGCCGCAACCAGCGATATATGATCCGCGGACGATTGGCGCGGTTCCGAAAGCAACCTATTTCCAATATTTTCAACTATTAATATAGCTCGAAAATATGAACATGTATTGTTGCCTATCTGAATTTTGCCTGAACTTTCACGCAAATCGTCTCTATTCAGGGGGTATCCGGGAAACCGTCTTTTTGACGCTTTTTATGACTTTAAGGTGTTATATTGGCAGTGGCTACCGCCTTCTGCCTCAAAAATCGCATCAAAAAGGCTGTTTCCCGGATACCCCCTGAATAGAGACCGCCAACCCGTTATTTGCGCGGCTTTTTACGGCTCTCGTCCGCCTCCCATTGGTGCCAGGTTTCGCGGCGGTCCTTGCGCCACGGCCTCCTCCTGGTAACGTAGATAAGCGCGAAAAGGCAAAGCGCGACGATAGCGGCGATAATATTAAAGGAGTTGGAAGCGTCAAATGGAATATTGTCCTGTGCGGCGCCGGCCCCGGCGTCTGTCGCCGGCGCGGCGGCGAGGGTTCCGGCGTGCGAATCCGGCGCGGCTGCGAGGGCCACGGCGTGCGAATCCGGCGCGGCTGCGAGGGCCACGGCGTGCGAATCCGGCGCGGCGTCAACAGCAAGCGCCGCCGTTGCAGGCGACGCCGCGAGCAGAAAGCCCGATAGGAATACTGAAATGATTAATAAAGTAATATGCTTCATGGATTCACCTTGAACTGCACCAATTCTTGAATAGAATTAAATATTTGATTGACAAAACGCACCTATTAGGAGGGGGGTTGCCGCTCTTAATAGCGGTAAAGGAGTGGAACACGATATCATTGAGGAGCTTTAATGAAAGTCATTTGGTTTGAAGAGGCATGCGGCGACTATTTATCTTGGCAATTACAAGATAAAAAACCATTAAACGCATCAACCGACTCATACAAGTGGGTGCATTATAGTCCGCAGAAGCAAGAAAGTCAATGCAAGTCGGGCTCTTCAGATGTCCATATGCTTGTCAAAAGTTACTGTTCAGTGGGTATAACAAATCGTTCCAAAACCAATTTCTTGCCGCGATAGGCGATTTATCACAATATTCCTCTTGACCTTCGAGCAACCTGAACCCCTACAATTGCATTATGCAGCGGGAATAATCAATATACGGAGGTTGTGCGCCATAATGGCGCACAACCTGAAAAACTAATCACGAAACTCATTGCGTAAAAATGTAATATTGACACAAAACTCGTTGTATATTTTGTGATTGCGCGTTATAATACTATCATCTGATGGATCGAGGTGGAAGGTGATGTATCGCACGGCAATAGAAGCATTATATCAATGGAAAGTAAAAAGCGCAAGGAAACCGTTGCTTATACGAGGCGCGCGGCAAGTCGGCAAAACCTGGCTGATGAAAGAGTTTGCCAAGGTTGCCTTTGAGCATTGCGTGTATGTCAGTTTTGATAATAATCAGCGTATGAGAGAGCTATTTTCAGCAGACCTTGATGTTAAACGGCTTGTTATTGGCCTTGAATTATATGCCGGTCATAAGATTGAACCGGAAAATACGCTTATAATCTTTGACGAAGTGCAGGAAGTCCCACAGGCGTTGACTTCCCTAAAGTATTTTAACGAGAACGCGCCGCAGTACCAGATCGTCTGCGCGGGTTCGCTTCTCGGCGTCGCGCTCCATCAGGGCACGTCTTTCCCCGTTGGAAAGGTCGAGTTTTTAAATTTGTATCCGCTCTCTTTTTCCGAGTTTATGCGGGCGATGGGCAAGGAGCAGTTTGTTTCCCTCCTGGAACAGGGAGACTATGCGATGGCGACTACTTTCAAGCAGGAATACATCGACCTGCTGAAATACTATTATTATGTGGGCGGCATGCCGGAAGCGGTCTTACCTTTTGCTGAAAACTGCGATTTCAACGCAGTGCGTGAGATACAGCAGCGTATCCTGACGGCGTATGAGCAGGACTTTTCCAAACACGCGCCGAATGAAATTGTACCGCGTAT
>Ga0123354_10016164_pt1 | contig 11689 bp, 13 predicted proteins | sample TergutLab28metaG_2_FD_97872 | JGI IMG/M metagenome (GOLD analysis project Ga0123354, IMG submission 97872) | Labiotermes labralis P4 segment gut microbial communities from Petit-Saut dam, French Guiana - Lab288 P4 | ecosystem: Host-associated > Arthropoda: Insects > Digestive system > Gut ... | reverse complement strand
GAGAGACGTGTGCCTCCTGACAAACATTCACGATCCACCCAGAGAAGGCAATTATCGCAATGAACACGGGAATGCGATACAACCAGCAATTGTGGTGGATTATAACCGTCACATGGGGTACACTGACAATTTGGATAGGATGGTCAATAAATATGCGGCCAGCTGTTGAACATGGAAGTGGACAAAAAAAACTCTTTTTCCACCTGTTAGACCTGGCCATTGTCAACAGTTACATCCTTTTATCTTCATGTGGTGGGAAGAAAATCTCACACAGAGATTTTCGTCTCACCCTTATCAGAGAGATGCTGGCATGGTCTTTTTTAGAAACATATGTTCTGCATTATGCATTAAGGACAATACAGCATTTTTAAGGCACCCTGAGCAATGTCTGATTCCTTCCCCACAAATTGCTTTTTGTTTCACAAATTTATTTCACTCAGTTCTCGAAATATTCAAGTTTTTCGAAAAGCATGCACAAAATTTAAATACCCCGAAGAATAATTCGGCGAGCTGAGATTTAATACGGTATGCTAAGGGTTAAAAAGGGGCTGGTGAACAGTCCTTGTGTGCTAATACGCAAGCAGGCATCTGAAACGCCCTCACAATTCTTTGTAGCTGTGAGGCTTTGGTTACATTAAAATTCAGGCACCTGGGTCATAATTTTATGCAACCAAGTGACTCTGAAGACATCTTTGTCAGCAAGACACTGCACTTTGCTCAAGGTGTGGGAGTGCTGAATAAATGAGCTAAAGGGCTGCGCAAAATTTCGATCATGGTCAAAGTGCAAAGTCACTCAGTGCCCACCCTTCTGTATTCTATCCTATTCATTTCTATTCTATTCTACGACACAGCGAACAGATTACGTGTTCATTCCCCACTCTGTGCGTGTACATATATCTGTGCATACAGCAGAAATTTCAGAGCATAAACATGGTTTTATGTAGGCAAAAGGAATCAGGGTTCAGTGGCATTTCAAACTTGCTGGAAAGTGACGAATGTGCAGAGAAAATTTCTGATACTATTGACAGTGGATCATCGGCCACAGATGAAAGCAGTGATACTGATTTTGGTGACCAGGAAGATGTATAGTTACTTGACACTTGATGAAACAGTTATGGTGGTGTTTATGCTTATGTGACTAACACTAATTTCCTGTGGGAGGATACGAGAAATTATGCCAAACATAAAAAATTTTTTTACTGGACTATGTGCACATCAACATAGTACTCAGGGTCAAACTAACACTGTTGATATTGACTTTTTGTTAAGGATATTGTACAGGAAATTGTGAATGAGACCGATCACTATGCATACAAATTCAGAAATTCTACAGGCAATGTCTTTCCCACACAGATGTGAGTAATGAAGTGCAGTCAGTGGCAGCAGAAGAAATATATACCATATGGACAATTTTTATGCTTATGGGTACTGTACAAAAACATATTCTGAGAATGTATTTCTCATGTAGCCAGCTGACAGCCATGCCAGTGACTGGTTCTGTTAGTTCAGTTCACAGATTTGAAAGCATCTGTAGATTTCTGCATTTTATCGACAACAGCTACCAGGACACAAATGAAAGGACCACAAAAACTGTTCAAAATGTGTCCTATTATCAGACACTTAAATTCAAAAGCAACAAGACAGGAGAATCACTCACATTGTGGAAGGAGAGCCTCTCCTTCAACCTGTACCTGCCACTGAAATTGTCACAGTTCAGGAAAAAAAAGTTAAAACTATGAATCAAGTTCTGGTTATCTGCGGTCCTCCACAGTTTATACTGGAAAGAAGACAATTTTGGAGTCACCCCTCATTCCAAAAACACACAAAAACAACAGCACTAGTTCTGAAAGCTTCTGACCTCACTCCACAATGGCAGTTAACTAGTGGATGAATAAATATTATAATTTTCCAGGCTTGGCTAGATCTGAAATCATGCAACACCAACTGTGTGGTAACGGTAAAAATAAACAGCAAGGTAATGCCAAAGGAACTGTGAGAAAGCAAGTTCCAGATTGAAAAGGTGACAGTGAAAAGTAACTTCTGTGTCTTGAGGTGGCCTGACAACAAAACTTGGATACAGACAGTAATAAAGACAAGGAAAGAGGGGCAAGTCTGTGTGTGTGTGTGTGTGTGATTTGTCATAATCAACACTGTACTGATCAGAAGGATCAGCTGCTGCAACTGTACCTGGTACGTGAAATTGTTACAATTTTTCTGAAGGCTACACAATGCCACCATTCACAATTCTCTGGTCATATATAAGAAAATGGACATAATGATGAGCATCTAAAATTTAGGATAAATTTTGATGAGGGTTTCTTAGTAACATATACAGTGCAGTGTAAAATATCAGGTAACAATAATGTTGACAACAAGGTTAAGGAGGCCAAAAGAATGTCTTTTTCCAAGACAGGACAGGAAATGTACTGTACTTATAACATAATTATAGGGCACATTCATATAACCACTGCTGCAGTGGAAAAAATAATAAGTACTGCATATTCCAAGTGTGTGTTCGTAGCCTTCATTATCCAGCATGCAAAGCACAAGTGCCTTATTATATTGTCACCTGCGGCCTGTCTGGCTCTACCATAGTTTTCCACACTATCTCATAATGGCAAGATTTTCTGAAGAAAAGTTACTGAACATAAAATGTGTCTCTTGATTTTCTCTAGAACATTTGTCCAAAACATTTCTTACTCTAAGAATAACTCAGCAAGATGTCATGAAGCTGTGTAGGAAGTACCCATTACTCTTGTCAGGTTTTAATGAAACTTGAATTTTCTCAATAGATTTTCAAAAAACACATAACTATCAAATTTCATGAAAATCCCTTCAGTGGCAGCTGAGCTGTTCCATGTGGATGGATTGACATGATGAAGCTAGTATTTGCTTTTTGCAATTCTGTGCCCAAAAACAGCTACTGCAGAAAAGACACATACACCAACAAGGTATGCAGTCTGCTGCAGGCATGTCAAAAGAAGAGAAACTGTTTATCATTGCCAGGAGCATTACACTGCTGTGTGTGTGTCAAGGGGCATATTGAGACCTACCATACAAGGAAAAATTATAAAGCTAATGTACATTTCACACATATAGAACAAAAAAACACTGATGTTACTTCAGATCAAAATGCAGGTAATTTGCCACTTGTCTTAGTAAAATTTAAATACCCTTAAACACTACTCCTGCATTGTGGTTTAAATGCCACCACACTGAAGGGCCAACAATCTTGGTTCACATTAAATCACGTAACTAAGAATTCAAACACCGTAAGCTGTTACATAAATAAACAAAGGTACACATACTATCATTGTGGGTTGGGTAGCTCAGTTGGTATAGTGACTGACTATGGGTTGGCCGGTCCAGTATCAAATCCCGGTCGGGACGAGATTTTCTGCCCGTCCAGACTGGTCCTGGGGCCCACCCAGCCCCCTGTAAATTGGGTAGTGGGTCTTTCCCGGGGGTAAAGTGTGGCCGGGGCGTGCTGCTGACCACTCACCCCCTTCTAGTGCTGCTGTCATGGAAGAGTAGAGCTATACCTCTACCCACTCTCTGGGCCACAATGGGCCTGTAATGGGATCACTTTACCTTTACCTTTACACATACTATTATTTCGTATACCACCATTCCTTAAATGTATTTTAAAGTAAAGATTTTAGTACCTCCATGTACTACTCAAACTAGCCTCCCTCACAATGGTAATTTGGGCTGAAACATGTAGTGGGAATGAAATAATGTGTAGTTATGACTGATAACATATGTACTGTGTTGGTTGCATTATCAGTTACAGTTTCATTAATATAAAGTCCCTTGACTTCCAACAGCTAATATTAGCACTTCAGAAGACTTTTTACAACTATTTTGTTTATACAAATACCTCATCCATGCAAAAATGTACATAACATGTTAAAGAACTGTTAAACGTTTATAAACCACATCAACCAGCATATATTTCCCTGAGTTCACAAACATTCTGTAAAAATCTGCCTGCATTATTTTTGTTAAATCTTTTAATTAGCATTATAGGTATTACACTTATTTAAATTTTGCAAAAATAAAAAGGTGAATAAATATTTTTTCCTATTCTGCTAAACTCAGTTATGTTGGCAAGTTTTCATGACACTAAAATGATCCACATGTTTAAGCCAGCTTTGTGGTTGAAATTTTCAAAGGAAGTAAGAGATGGACTAAAATACGACCTGACAATTTCCTTAAAGTAGTACACAGTGCGATCCATACATCTTAGACTGATTTTTTTAAACAACAGAACTAAAGTGATCCATGGGCCAACTCACTAAGTACTATCAACCAATATCCGTTCACACACTCAGTTTTGATTATTTATCTTCGACAATTTACAAGTTATAACTTGTCTTGGAAGTAAGTTTTCTTTATATGTCATGGAATGCGGAAATGTACAGTTACCATAAAATTTTGTTTCAAAGCCGGTCTATCAGCTACATAAACACTAGTATTGGTGCACAAGGCTTATGGGAATGAGGCTCTGAACCGATCAAATATTTTTAGGTGGTATTCTTGATTTCGAGATGGAAGGAAGCTGGGGAAGATGACAAGAGAGGTGGCCATCCAAAATCGACTCGAACTGGGGTAAACATTGCTGCTGTTGCTGAGTTGGTCAAAAATGACCGTTGAATCACATCAAGAATGATAACAGAATCTTGAAACATCCCCAAGACTGTGGTCCTTTGGATTCTAAAAGAGGATTTGGGAAAGAGAAAGGTGTGCACGTTTTGTTCCACACTCTTTGACACCTGAGCAACAGGAAGATCGAGTCACATCTTGCCAAGACATTATCCTGATGGCCGATTTTTTTTAACAAAATTATTACGGGAGATGACAGAGTTCTGAATGGGTTGGTGAGACATCCCCTCGGCCAAAGAAACTAAAATTCCAAAGGTCCCGCATCAAGATCATTTTGACCATTTTTTTTTACTCTCAAGGCATAGCGCACAAAGAATTTATACCAGAAGGAAAAACAGTAAATGCAGGATTTTGTAAAGGAGTAAGGATCGCCTCCTGAAGCGCATTCAACGGGTTTGTCCAGCTGCATTCTGCTCTTAAAATTTTTCTTGTTGCACGATAATGCGCCCACCCACAATACTGCAAGTGTCTGCCAATTTTTGACCCCAAAAAAGTTACAACCCTTTATCATCCCCCATACTCTCCAGATATATCCACGTTGAAAATGAAGTTAAAGGACTCCACTTTGTGGATGTTGCCGAGATCCAAGAAGCTGTAACTGATGAATTAAAGAAGGTCCAAAAAGAGAAATTTTTGGCAGCTTTTCAGAAACTGTACGACTGCGCAAAAGCCTGTGTATATTCCAATTGAGCTTATTTTGAATTAAAAAAAAAGTGTCCTCCTCATGTGTCTTCGATTTTTAAAAAAATCAGTCCTAAAACTTTTGGACCGCACTGTGTACACTGAGTTTTTTGGGGCAAGAGCAGAATAAAGCTCACAAGACATCAAGTTAACCTGTATAATTTGCTTATAATGAAGACAATTTTCCATAATTTTTTGAAGAGTGCAGAGTCAAACCCCAATACATCACCATACTTTGCAGACATTCGTGAATCACCTACTTCAACTTCCCTTGAACATCCGAATATATTTCCATCACCACCTTTATACACTACAACAAACATCAAATACACACACAGACGAACGCCCACACACCATCAGTTTTCAGACATGGTGGATACAGCACATGTGTCGATTCTGGAGGATTGAACTTGTATTCCTGGAGCCCTGAGAACATGATTACACATTATCAAAACCACATACCTTGTGATGTGTCCTGAAGCGTCTGACTACTTTCCCCTGCAAGAAGCTGAACAAGAGGATCATCTCTATTCTGTAACCTCTCAACTTCTTCAATTTCAGTCTCATATTCCACTGGTTCTTGTTTTGGATTTGTCATTTCTACAAACTCCACCCCAGAAGATTCCTCAGTCATAGCAGGAGAACTTAACACCGCACTTGATCCTTCAGGCCTCACACGCTTGTATGGAGGTGCAGACACTTCTTCAGGTTCTGCATTTGCAGCATCAGTTATAGGATGCTTCTTCTCTGGTGTGCCATGCAATGCCTGTGGTGCCTACAATGAAAACAAAGCAGTTATATAAAACTACTATGAATGGTACAAATGATGCTAAAGTGTAATAAACCTGACCAATGTTTTGGGCTTTCCTATCACCAAAGTTCATTAACAACTTGTTCAGAGGATGGATTGTAACAATCTTTGGGCAGGGGTAATTACACGCTTCAGAGACTGGATCTGTCTTCATCTTCAAGTAGGAAGGAAATGTTTGGGCCAACTTTAGTCAACGTTGATTAGAAAACAGTTTTTAACTTATCCTGCTGGCAACTAAATGACAACTGGTCTATTTATCATAGTCATATAAATTCACAGCTGACATTTTAGTTGCATTCATTTGGCAAAGAAGAACTAATGTACTAACAAGGCAGCAAAAGGACAATTTACCAAACACTGGTGACAAAATACAGAGAAACCCTCATTTTAGGTTTCTCTGGCTAGTAGTAGATTTGAACTCTGAACTCTGGGAAACCTTAGATAAAGGAAATTTAACCCCCACTACATTCCCCAATTATCAATTCTGGATCACAGAAATGTAAAGTTACACGAGGGATCAAGAAACATTAAAAGGAGTCTCAACTGGCAGTATAATTCAATACAGAGACAGACATTGACAAACCTTTTCTGATGTCCTGCGTGGAGCTCTTGTTCTAACAGAGGGCTGTGGGGCTAGTATATTTTCTTCTTCCTACAAGAATTACATCAACATATAAATTTCTGTCCAAGTACCAGACACCACAATATGTTGTTGTTGTTAATAATAATAATAATAATAATAATAATAATGTATTCGTGAAGAAAGATGTCCGATTCTGAGAAAACTTGCATGCCACACACCATAAATCAGCTACTAGGTTATTCAACCCCTTGGGGCTCAAGGTGACCCCCCACACACATGTGCATGCATGCACACACACACACACACATATAATACACAGTGGGATGCTCAAAATTCCAGGCTTTGTATAATTAGATCTGCTTTTACTATGGGTGCCAAAAGGTTAATGATCTTTAAGCTCCACAGATTTAATGTCAAATGCTTGGCTAAGTGTAAGGAACTCGAGTGGTTGTGGAAGAAAGGAGTTGCAGCCTAGTGTACTGTATTACCATGGAATTTTCTTGTAGAAATTGAGGAAAACCACTAAAGTCCCCAGTGAGGATAGCTAGTTTCAAATCTGAATGATATGTATGGTGGATTTCACATGAGTCAAACACACAAAAATTTTTAATGACCTACAATGTCAGCTCTCCTAAACATTGACAGAAAACGTTATACAACAGGAATTAATGTATTACAGACATGGCATAGTAAAGAAGACAAGAACAAAACATTATGCACAAAACTTCTTCCTTTAGTAGCTGTTGTTCAGCTTACATAACTTACACTAGGTGAATCATCACCAGTAAGCCCTTTGATTTGTAGCATCTCAGCTGTTTTGAGGAATGTTGCCAACTCTTCTTGCCGTACATTTACTTCTCCACGATACATGAATTGTAGGATGGCAACCAGATCTTTGTGGCACACATCTTTCAATATCACAATGGGATGCTTGCATGGATTAACCTATAATAATGATAAAAACATAAAGTAAAAATATTCACACAAAGTCAGATTAAAATAGTAGAAGAGAGGAGGTAAAATTCTGTTCATTAACTTGCCCATTGTAAGCGGTGATATGTACTTGTGGATTAGAGTAGAGTAAAGTAGTGTAGAGTAACAAGTGGGTTTGAGCCCTTTCAGTCCCAATGCACCTAGGCCTTTAGACACACACTTTGTGCCCCACAATTTCAAATTATGGGAGCCCAGGTCCTTTCAGGCTCCTAACATCCTATGGGTACAAGAAAAGGAGCCCAAATATTACAGTATCTCTAGGAGTCTGGAAAATGACCCCCCTCCAAGTTCCCCAACAGGGTCTCTATGGAGAGAGTTGCCCGTTTCCAGAGCCCTCTTTTACGTATTTCTTGAGCCCTCATTTGTCTGTAAATGAGCCCCCCCCCCCTCCAGGATCCACATCAAGGCCCCTACAGACAGAGATGCACTTCCAGAGCCTTCCTCTTTATACTTTTCAGGGTCCCCAGTAAAGGAGCCATCCCTTCAGGTTCCCCTCAGATAGCTCCCATAGTGAGAGATGTTCCACTGCCATAGCCCTCCCCTTTCATCTATCTCTCAACAGTCCTCAGTAAATGGAACCCCTCCAGGTTCTGCAAAATGGCCCCTCTTGGAAAGGGTTGCCCATTTCCAGAACCTTCTTTTACATGTCTCTCGGATTCCCCACTACACATTCTGTGACAGAAAAATCTCACCCTCGACTTGAAGTCCCTGGGAAAGGAGCAACCCCTCCATGTTCCTCAAAACAGTGCCCCTATGGAAAAAAAAAAAAAAAACCCATTTCCAGAGCCTTACTTAATATATCCCCCACGTAGTGGTCCCATCACCACGGCATGGCGCGTCCTCAGGATGCGGAGAGAGGAACAGCCTCCGATAAGGAGGGTAGCTGCGAATAAATTTAATAAGCAGTCAAGGACAGACGACGAGGGGTAGTCCTCCAGCTTGGGGGTAGGGCGAGGTACTAACAACCCCTCCCCGTAAAACACTTATGTTACGAAACATTCACACGCGGGATGCTTGCTCTGGAGACAAAACAATCCGGAGGTAAACTAATCCCCCACTCGAATCTCAGGGGGGGAGTGTTTCTAGGGGAAACATCGTGCAGCAGGCAAAGAGGGATGAAAATAGGGACTTGGAACATTAGGAGTCTTTACAGGGCAGGGTCGCTTAAGGTAGCAGCAAGGGAATTAGTAAGGTAAAAATTAGATGTAGTTTAGCAGTATTTGAAAGGAAAATACTGTGGAAAATATACGGACCAGTGAAAGAAAACAAATTATAGAGAATTCAACGAAACGATGAATTAGAAGCTATAATTAAGGGGGAGAACATTGTGGGGTTCATTAAATGGCGAAGAATACGATGGCTTGGTCACATTGAAAGAATGCAAGACACCACAATTCCAAAAAAGATGTTGTACAGAAAGCTGTATGTAACAAGACGAAGAGGAAGACCAAAAATGAGATGACTGGATGACGTGTCCACGGACCTGAGAAAGATGGGAATAAACGAATTGAGATACAGAGCAAGGGATCGAGAGGCCTGGAGGCGTATTGTAAAGGAGGCCAAGGCCCACCCCGGGCTGTAGCGCCACCGAAGAAGAAGAAGAAATTAGATGTAGTGGGTGTGCAGGACAAAGGAGGCACAGTAAGGGCAGAGGATTATGATTTTTTCTATGGGAAAGGAAATGAAAATCATCAATTGGGAACAGGTTTTTTTGTACACCGTAGAATAGTATCAGCAGTGAAGAGAGTAGAGTTTGTTAGCAATAGGTTATATATAGTGCTGAGAGGTCACTGGCATAATATCATTGTTGTAAATGTGCATGCACCTAGTGAGGAAAAAAGTGATGAGTCAAAAGATAGTTTTTATGAGGAATTAGAGCAGGTGTTCGATCACTTCCCGAAATATCGTATGAAAATGTTACTAGGAGACTTTAATGCAAAAGTGGGGAGAGAGAATATTTTCAAGCCAACAATTGGATAGGAGAGTCTCCATCAGGATAGTAATGATAATGGGGTTGGACTAGTTAACTTCGCCACATCAAAAAATCTGGTGGTTAAGAGCATGATGTTCCCTCACTGGAACATTCATAAATACACCTGGACCTCCCCTGATGGTAAGACTCAACCAGATTGACCACATATTGATAGATAGGAGATGGCATTCGAGTGTACTGGATGTGCGAAGGTTTAGGGGAGCTGATTGTGATACAGATCACTATCTGGTGATTGCAAAGGTTAGGGAAAGATTAGCAGTGGGTAAACAGGCTAAATGAGCCAGAGGTTAGGGAACAGTATCAGATTGAGATTACAAACAGGTTTGCTGCTTTGGAGAACTTGAACGACTACGAGGATGTAAATAGGACTTGGGAGAACATTAAAGAGAATAACCAAACCTCAGCGAAAGAGAGTCTGCATCTGCATGAATTTAAGCAGAATAAACCCTGGTTTGATGAAGAATGTTTAGGTTTTTTGGATCAAAGGAAGCGGGTTAAAATTCAGTGGATACAGGATCCAAGCCAAAGCAATGTAGATAATCTGAATAATGTAAGGCGTGAAGTTAGCAGACATTTCAGGAACAAAAAGACGGCACATCTGAGAGCTAAAATTGAGGAATTTGAAACTAACAATAAGATCCAAAACATTAGGGACTTGTATAGGGGCATCAATGACTTTAAGAAGGGGTACCAGCCTATATGTAATATAGTAAAGGATGAGAAATGTGACTTGGTTGCAGACTCCCACAGTATTATGGCTAGGTGGAGGAACTATTTCTCCCAGCTATTCAACGTGCATGGGGTTAAGGATGTTGGGCAGGCAGAAATACATACAGCAGAACCACTAGTACCCGAGCCAAGTGCCTATGAGGTTGAGCTGGCTATTGACAAGCTAAAAAGTCACAAATCACCAGGTATTGATCAAATACTGGCAGAACTGATTAAAGCTGGGGGTAGAACAATTTCCTTGGAGATTCATAAACTTATTACTTCTATATGGAAGAAGGAGAAACTGCCTGAAGAGTGGAAGGAGTCGATCATAGTACCTATTCATAAGAAGGGGGATAAAACAAATTGTAATAATTATAGGGGCATATCACTTTTGCCAACCACTTACAAAATTTTATCCAACATCCTGCTGTCAAGGTTAACTCCATATGCCAAGGAAATTATCGGGGATCATCAATGTGGCTTTTGACGCAACACGTCAACTACTGATCATATATTCTGCATTTGCCAAATACTTAAGAAAAAATGGGAATACAATGAAGAAGTTCATCAGCTCTTTATAGACTTCAAGAAAGCTTATGATTCAGTTAGGAGGGAGGGCTTATATAAGATTCTCAATGAGTTTGGTATCCCTTGGAAACTTGTAAGGTTAATAAAGATGAGTCTGACTGAAACATATAGCAGAGTCCGGGTAGGCCAGAATGTATCCAACAGGTTCCCTATTAGGAACGGTCTGAGACAAGGAGACACTCAATCACCACTGCTTTTCAACTCTGCTTTAGAGTACGCCATTAGCAGGGTTCAGGTAAAACAGGATGGCTTGAAACTAAATGGTACACATCAGATTCTGGCTTAGGCCGATTATGTTAATATACTGGGAGGAAGCATACATACTCTAAAGGAAAATGCAGAAGCTTTGTTAGCTGCTACTAGGGAGACTGGGCTGGAAGTAAGTGCTGATAAAACTAAGTACATGTTCATGTCTCGAGATCAGAATGCTGGACGAATTCAGAGTTTGAGAAATGATAACAGTACCTTCGAGAGGGTGGAAGAGTTTAAATATTTGGGAACAACTTTAACAAATCAAAATTCTATTCCGGAAGAAATTAACAGCAGATTGAGGTCAGGAAATGCTTGCTATCATTCAGTGCAGAACCTTTTGTCTTCCAGGTTGCTATCCAAAAATTTAAAGATCAAGATATATAGAACTATAATTTTGCCTGTTGTTTTGTAT
>Ga0123354_10016163_pt1 | contig 11689 bp, 9 predicted proteins | sample TergutLab28metaG_2_FD_97872 | JGI IMG/M metagenome (GOLD analysis project Ga0123354, IMG submission 97872) | Labiotermes labralis P4 segment gut microbial communities from Petit-Saut dam, French Guiana - Lab288 P4 | ecosystem: Host-associated > Arthropoda: Insects > Digestive system > Gut ... | reverse complement strand
TTATCAATGTATTTTTCAACATTATAACAAGGTACAATAACTGTGAGGAGTGGCTGATTATTCATTAATGATAGAGATTAGTGATTTTAAGAACTTATTACATTTACCATTCCATTATGTATATTATCCGCTTGTTCGTTATTTTCAACTTATTAGTTGCACGAATAATACAATTATATAACCCTCTTAAAATTTTATATAATGTTGGACTAAACTTTATTAACTTTATTTCCAATTTGATTTTTCTACTAAATCTGTTTTCTATATTAATTGGAATAGAGTTAAGTTGTTCAACTTTAACTTTAAAATATTCTTTTGTAAAATATTGTGGAACCGCAACCATATTTCGAATCAGCATTAGTTTCCAGTTGATTGTGCTGCCTTTGACGTATGGTAGTATGTTGCTGTACTCAGGGTATTGTTTAACAAAAGAATAACGTTCAAAATAACCGTCGCTTATTTCGCTGCATCTTTTCATATCTTCCTTCATACCGCCAATTCTGCTAACGCTGTCATTTCTAATTAAATAAAAATAGTATTCGTGATCTACAAAGACAGTTTGCTTAGCTTTATGAAACATATAATGTATGATCATTTCTTCAGCATATCCTCTTCCTTTAGGAAATACTACTTGTTCAAACAGAGTTCTTCTAAATATATAAATCCAAAAAGTGGTCCAGGAATGCTCTGTCGTAATTTTAGTTATTGCCTCTACACGATCCAAAATTTCAAAAGTCCCTTTTAGAACTAACTCATTGGCTCTGTGCTTTTTTTGCCCATCACCGTATACAGTGCAATAATTGCACATTGCAATATCAGAATTAGTTTTTAACAATGCAGACATCATATCAGTATACATTTTGATATCTATCCAATCATCTGAGTCCACAAAAGCAATATATTCTGCCGTTGAGGCTTCAAATCCTGTTTTACGGGCATACGATTGCCCCTCGTTTTGTTTGTGAATTACGCGAATGCGTTTATCTTTTTCACGCCAAACGTCGCAAATTGCTCCCGTGTTATCGTAGCTACCATCGTTAATCAATATTATTTCTAAATTAGAATAAGTTTGAGAAACTATCGACGAAATACATTTATCAATGTATTTCTCAACATTGTAACATGGAACAATTACTGAGAGAAGTGGATAATTATCCATTATTATTTTTCTATTAATCAGTTATGAATATCATAACCTGCTAGTTTTTCCAGTTTTTCTATTTAATAGCTTTAATGCCGATTATCAACTGGAAGTTATTATCATTTACATCCAACAGTTCTTTATTGGGTATTTCTTCAAGAGCTATTCCTTGAAGAAAAGCGCACGCAGCCATCACATTGCCCATTGGAACTACTTCAATTTGTGAAAATTTTGTCTCTTTCAATAACAGTTCTATGGTTTTATTTGTAAATCTCCAATAATCGCCCCATTTATCCATATCTTCGCGTGAAATCTGAGATATACCTGCAACAGTTGCCAATAAAACTCCACCCTCTTTCAATAAGTGACATGATCCTTCAAGCGCTTTTGCAACGTCAAAAATAAACATGTAAACCTGTGTGCAGATAAAACAGTCGTAACGATTTTCGGGTAAAGTTTCGATCTTTGTCAAATCGCCTATCATCGTAGTTTCACGTCCGATTCCATCGTAATGCAAAGTTTCTACAATTGACGCTTCCGATGCCGTTTCATTCAATTGGGCATATCGGGTAGCATATAAATTTTCGGCAACTTCCAATATACGTCCTTTTACATATTTTCGGTTTTGATAAAGAAATTTTTCTATGTAATACCGATCTATTGGCTTACCTCGATCGATACCAAAGTTGGCACTGATCGGAGTTACGCGATCTAAATCTGTGGCGGATACTACAACGTACCTGCCAAATGCTTTTCTAAAAGCATGTTTCGATTTTCTGAATAATGATTTCAAAAGTTTTTTCATCTGTTTATTTTTTTTTCTATTAATCATTTTACTCTTTCTCAACTCTAAGCACCACATCGAATATACGTTTGCCGTCTCATTCTATCCATCTGTTTTCTGAAAAACTGTCGTCTCCTTTTTTGCGAAAGTCGAAAGTGAGTAAATATCCGGTGTCAACGTTTTTGGATTTCAAATATTTTGCTAATTGTCCGTAAGCGTCTTCGAGATATTGGTTTATTTTTATTCAATCAACTGACATCTGTTTAGCAGATACACGTTATCTTTCTTTCTAACGTAATCTCCCGTAGCTAAAACTGCTGTGCTGAATTGTTCCATAGCAAGTTTGGCAACTCTACTGTCACAATCTCCATATGGATATGAAAAATGTTTTACCGGCTTATTTATTTTTTCTTCGATTATCTTCTTTCCATCTGATAACTCTTTTCTTATTTTTTCATCGCTTAACATTGGAAGAGAAGGATGCGAAACCGTGTGCGCACCGATTGTGCATAGCGGGTCAGCCGCTAACTCCACAATCTGTTCCCAACTTAACGCACGTACATTTGTATTATAATCATTCTCGTTATAAAGTTGTTTCAATGACAATATGGTTCCTGCATACGAAGAATAAACTCTGCCGGCAATTTCACTAAACACTCTGTTTTTCTTCTCTAAATCAGAGCAATCATATTCTATTCCATTAATCATTAATTTCTCATTTTTCATCACGAGAACTTCTAATTGACACCACCAGAATTGCGCCTTTTTGTCTACGTAATCTGTCGTTACATATATAATAAACGGACAATTATGTTTTTTAAACACCGGATACGCCAACTCATAATTATCGGCAAAACCATCATCTATAGTAAAACATACAAATTTTCGCGAATGACGCTTACGTGTTACCATTTGATGTTGAATTTCATCTAAAGAAACAAAACGGTAACCTAAGGACTTATATTTCAAAATTGTCTGCTCAAGAAATGAGGGCGTTACTTCCAAATTACGGTTTTCGATTATTTGGCTTCTTTTTTCAACCACACTGTGCAGCATCAGTATTTCTCCGCAAACCGGGTTAGTAAATTTTATATAGATTTTTTTCAAAATCTGTTTGATATAACTATATACTTTTTTAAGAATTTTCATTAATTTTCTAAAAAAACTCATTTTATCCGAACTGCAATAAAAAATATACCAATCGAATAATGTAAATGAATTGAAAATCTTTCGTTTTATTCCTTTGTACGGAATAAATCTTTTGTCAATAGTTTTAAAATGTTCTTTAAGCAGTTTTTTTGATTCTTTACGTTCCTGATATGACAATTTCGAACGATAAATAACATTATACTTAAAAGAAAATATTAGTTGGTAAATTCTCCATTGAGAAACAATCAATGCTTGCCGGCTATCTTTTCCAAAATGGTTGTGTACTAAATTTTCTACCATTTTTTCTGTAATAGTTTGTTCAAACCATTTTAAGCATATTTTTCTTGATTCTGAAGACGCATGTAGTCTGTAATGATAGATAACATCCTCTAATACAATGAAATTTGCATGAATAAACATTTCTCGCGAATCGTATTCATCTACATTTATATGATTTATTCCCGCATTGAATGTTGAGCGTTTATCCCACAGTTTTTTTCTGTGTAATCCATTTCCCGGAACGACCCATTCAGGGAAAAGTGTGAACATAACACACTCGCCTCCCGTCAATGTACGTTGCATATCAAAATCCATTTCGGGGCAAAACATCTTGTGTTGAAGAGTATCGCCATCAAACATTTTCAATCTTAGGAGCACTATATCAGCGCCAGTGTGCATGGCTCTCGCATACAGCCTTTCCATCACATTATCATCTATGAAATCATCGGCATCGACCTTTAAAATCCATTCGCCTTGAGCATAAGTAAGCGCTTTATCTCTGGGCTCTTTACAAGAACCGCTATTTACAGGAAGCGAATCATATCTGAACCGTTGATCTTTATCTGCATAAGTTTTAATAATGGATAATGTATTGTCTGTGGAGGCGTCGTCTACAATGATACATTCCCAATCCTGAAATGTTTGATTGAGAATACTGTTCAAACATTCTTCAATATATTTTTCGACATTATATGCCGCAACAACTACCGAAATCAATGGGGTTTTCAAAAGATTTATAATTATATTATTTTATTCATCAATCAGTAATAAATATCATAACCTGCTTGTTGGTTATTTTCAATCTGTTTGTAATATGAATTATTCTATGATAAAACGATCTCAGAAATCTGTACAATTTGATATTGGTTCTTATCAGTTGCAATTCAATTTTTCTGCTGCGTTTTAAGTTATCTTCTTTTGTAATGAGAATAGAGCGCATTTGTTTAGCTTTGATCTTGAATTGCTCGTCAGTGGAGTATTGAGGATATTCAACCATACTGCGCAATAATTCTATTGTGTGAAAAATCAAAACATTTTTTGCATGTTGCAAAATTTCGTGATATTCTGAATGTTGTTTTACGAAAGAGTAAAGGTCAAAATAAATATCTATCCAATCGTTACCGTTTGATATTTTCTTTCCTATGTTATCTTGTTGACAGATACTGCCGCTTCTTTTACAATAGAAATAATATGCATCATTAACGAACACGCTTTTTGAGGCGTTGTGGAACAGATATGCTACAGTCAAATCTTCTCCATATTGCTGTTTGGGGAATACAATATTATCAAACAACTTTTTCTTGAATATTTTAGTGCAAAAACTTGATCGCCAGTTTTTATCTTTTAGAATTGCTATAAAACCTTCAGTCTGTTCCATTGTTTTAATTGTTGCGTCACGGACGTTTATCCTGTGTTCTATGCGTCCGTCTTCGTACAATGAACATATATCGCTGTCAGCTATATCTGAATTTGTGGCTAATAATGCCGACATCAATTTTTCATACATGTTGGGATCTATCCAATCGTCCGAATCCACAAAAGCTACAAAGTCGGCACACGCATTTTCAACGCCTGTTTTTCGGGCGGCAGGCAGTCCTTCGTTTTGTTTGTGAATAACGCGAATACGCGAATCACGCGTTTGCCATTCATCACATATCTTTCCCGTATTGTCAGTGCTACCGTCGTCAATCAACAGGATTTCCAAATTGTGATAGGTTTGATTGACAATAGATAAAATACATTTATCCATGTACTTTTCGACATGATAACATGGCACAATTACTGCAAGAAGAGGTTGATTCATTATATGCTGTTTATTTTCCATTCCTTATTCAACAATTGCTAAAAGATCAGATACCGTATAATATGTTTTTCGGTCTGAAATTTTAAGCCGATTAGTCATACGAATCATACAAAAATATAACGAAATCAAAAATTTATACAACTTTGGGCTGATCATTAACGCATACCGCTCGGCTTTTAATTTGCGTCTTAGTTTGTCGTCTCCCGACAAGGAAATTGAACGCATTTGTTCAATTTTTACATCAAAATATTTTTGGGGAAACATGCGTGGATTTGCGATAATATTGCGCAACATGTATATTCCAAAAATCATTGCATAATGTTCTGCGAGAGGCAGAACGCTATGATATTCAAAATGCTGTTTCACAAAAGTAAAGCGCTCATAATAAAGATCATTAACGTCGCTTACTTTTTTCATTTCTGTTTGAATATTCCCTATTTTGCTAATACTGTCGCTTCTTTGAAAGTAGAAATAATAAACGCTGTTTAAAAACACAATTTGCGAGGCATGGTGAAACAAAAGATGATCCAACTGATCTTCGCCAAATATTCGTCCTTTAGTAATTTCAATATGATCGAACAGCTTTTTTTTGTAGATTTTAGGCACCACGCTTGGCCACCATTTATCGTTCAGATTCATAAGAACGGCTTCAACGCGACCAAACGTTTGCGTAGGTGCAACGTCGTCAGGAAAATAATAAGGAAGTTCTTCCCTTCGTCCATCTTCATATACATAGCATAAAGCGCAATGGGCAACGTCAGAGTTGGTGGTCAACAATGCGGACATCATGCCGGAGTACATATTGACGTCTATCCAATCGTCGGCGTCCACAAAGGTAACATATTCCGCTTTTGCATGATCCACGCCTGTTTTGCGGGCGTACGCAACGCCTTCGTTTTGTTTGTGTATCACGCGAATACGCTGATCGCGCTCTTGCCATTCGTCGCAAATCTTTCCCGTGTTGTCGGTACTGCCGTCATCAATCAGCAGGATTTCCAAATTAATATATGTTTGGTTGACAATAGATGAAATGCACTTGTCAATATACTTTTCGACATTATAGGATGGTACAATTACACTTAGAAGAGGTTGATTCTCCAAATTTTTACTTTGTTCATTATATAAAATACTCCAAATATTTATCAGTAATTTTTAATTTGTTCGTTATCCGAATTGCCTTCTTATTAATCGTTTTGAGAAACTTGAATAGTGTGGGACTGATTTTTAACATATACATATCAATTTTATCTTCAAGTTCTAAATTATCTTCTTTATTAAAGGGAATATTACGCAATTGTTCCGCTTTGAGATCGAATTGTTTGTCTGTGATTAATTGAGGATATACAATCATATTACGCAACACTCTTACATTCCAAAAAATTGTCAAATTTTTAATATGCGGCAAAGCTCCGTGATATTCGGGATGGCGCTTCACAAAGGAATAACGATCGTAACACGCGTCGCTGAAATCGCTGGTGTTTTTCATTTTTTTCCGAATATCCTCTTGTCGGCTGATACTGCCGCTTCTTACAAAATAGTAATAGTATTCCTTATCTAAAAAGACAGATTGTGAAGCCAGATGAAACAAATCATGAATGATCATATCTTCGCCATATACCCGTCCTTTGGGAAATTCAATATGCTCGAACAATGTTTTTTTATAGATTTTTAACCCTAAATGCGTTCGCCAATAATTGTCTTCCAAAACCATGATGACGCCTTCAATACGCCCCATGGTTTTGATGGTTGCATTGCGTTCTTGAACTCTATGCTCTGTGCGTCCGTCTTCGTTCACAATACAGAAATCGCAGTGTGCAATATCCGAATTGGTGGTCAATAGTGCTGCCAACATGTCGGCGTACATGTTCGTATCTATCCAGTCATCAGCATCCACAAATGTGACGTAATCGGCAGAAGCATTTTCAACTCCTGTTTTACGGGCATATGAAGTGCCTTCGTTTTGTTTGTGTATCACGCGAATACGCGGATCGCGCTCTTGCCATTCGTCGCAAATCTTTCCCGTGTTGTCGGTACTGCCATCGTCAATTAGCAAAATTTCCAGATTGGTATAGGTTTGTCCGACTATGGATAAAATACACTTATTTACGTATTTTTCAACATTGTAACATGGAACGATTACTGAAAGAAGCGGCTGATTCATTAATTTTGAGTTTTAATCGTGAAAAGTGTATTTCAAGATGGGAATCGTATTACCCTCTTTTACAGTTTTATCAATAAAAGTATTATTCATATTGCATATATTCAGCACAATACATTTTTTTTTGTGGAAAATAAGATCGTCATCGTAATCTGCTATGCCATCGCTAAACCATACTGAAACAGGATATATTCCATTGACTAATTGAGGATATGTAATTTCAATTTTCACTTCCCCCTTTTTTTTGGGATATCCATAATCAGTATTTCCACTTCTTGGCGAGTTTGTTCCGAATATCGGATGATCGTAAATATCATATAAAATAAAACCAAAATTAGGTTGTTTGACAGGGACTTCGCTTTCATATTTCAGCATAAGTTCCAACTTGTCTCTATTCTGTCTGGCCGATACTTCTTTTACAATACTTCCTTCCGGATGATATACATCAACATTTTGTACGATATCTGTTACAAGATAGCGGTCTATGACGTCATCAATTTTACCGGAATAATTGATGGTTCCATTTTCCAACAAGATTCCCGTGTGACACAAATTTCTGACAGCCGCCATGTTGTGACTTACGAACAGCACGGTTCGTCCATGTCCACGCGATACTTCCTTCATTTTTCCAATGGCTTTTTTCTGAAACTCGGCGTCGCCTACTGCCAAAACTTCGTCAACTACCAATATTTCCGGTTCGAGATGAGCGGCGACGGAAAACCCAAGTCGCACAGTCATTCCTGAGGAATAGCGTTTTACGGGAGTGTCCACATAACGTTCAACGCCGGCAAAGTCTACAATTTCGTCTAATTTACGGGCAACCTCCGTCTTTGTCATACCCATGATACAACCATTCAGATAGATATTTTCGCGACCGGTGAGTTCGGGATGAAAGCCCGTACCCACTTCGAGCAGCGAGCCGATACGACCGCGCGCTTTGATAGTTCCAATGGTGGGACTGGTGATACGAGAAAGAATTTTTAACAGAGTGGATTTGCCGGCGCCGTTTTTACCGATGATTCCCAGTACATCGCCCTGCTGCACTTCAAAATCGACGTCGCGGAGCGCCCACACATATTCGCTCATGCCTTTTTCGGAGCGGACGTTGGTTTCGCCAATCATCAAATAGGGATCTTCGCGCCGTAAAACCGCCGTTTGCCACCAACGATTCAAATCGTGTCTCAAAGTGCGGGTGCTTACCAAACCCAAACGATACTGTTTGGAAATATTTTCAAATCTTATTGCTGTCATTTATTATAACAGATCATGCGTTAATTCATTCCTTTTCAGCATGTATATATTATCATATTTTCTCACAATCCCTTTATCTGTTGTTGTTGCCGTGCAAAATTGTTCCTTAGCCAAATCTGCAATTCTGCTATCCCAGTTTCCGTAAGGATATGCAAAATGTTTTACCGGTTTTTTTATTCTTTCCTCAATTTTATTTTTTCCCTCGGACAATTCTTTTCTAATCATTTCATCGTTCAACACGGGAAGCGCAGCATGTGAAACTGTGTGCGCAGCAATTGTGCAGAGCGGGTCTGCCGCCAATTCGACAATCTGTTCCCAACTCAACGCAAGTTCATTTATATCTTTCCTGATGGCGGAATCATTATCCTTATAAAGTTGTTTCAACGCAATCAGGGTCATTTCGGCTTCCGATGAAAAAATTTTATCTCTGATATCACGGAACGCCTTGTTCTTCTTTTCCAAATCAGAACAATCGTATTCCGCGCCGTTGATGGTTAATTGCTCGTTTTCCAACAGTACGCCCTCTAATTGATACCACCAATAGAGCGCATTTTTGTCAGGATAATCGGTCGTTATATATATCGCAAACGGGCAATTATGTTTTTTAAATATCGGATAAGCGTTTTTATAATTATCGGCATAACCGTCGTCCAACGTAAAACACACGAATTTACGCCAATATCGTTTTCTTTTTTTTAACTGCTTTTGAACGTCGTCTAAGGAGGCAAAACGATAACCGGCATATTTATATTTCAGGATGGTTTGCTCCAAAAAAGCGGGCGTAATTTCCAACATGCGATTATCTATCAACCGGCTTCTGCTTTCCACCACGCTGTGAAGCATCAGAATCTCTCCGAAAACCGGATTGAGAAACTTTTTGATTTCTCTTTTGATTTTCCCTTTTGCCCTTCTTACTAATTTCATCCTTTCAATTATTCAGTTATTGATACCCCTCCGAATATTCGTATACCAAAATAACCTTTACATTTTTATCGCGAACAAGTATGTTTCTAACATAAGGCGTGTATCTGTTTTTTTCCAAATGCCACAAAAGAACCTGAGAACCGGGGAAATATTTTTTTATAAAACTATACTTTACAAAATCGCTTGATATAAAGTTCACGTTACTTTTTTGAAGCATCGTATCTATCTCTTTTACATAACCGGTTATCTCGTTTTCCGACGCCGTGTACGGATTAAAAATCGGCAAATAATAACTGGTAGCAAACCCTGCCGCCGAAAAATCTGACAATAAATGAGGTTCACCCGATTCCACAATCACATTCGCACGATTGATCTTCAATTTCAGTAAATAATCCAATGCCAATGTTGTATTTTCCTCATTTAAGTTTTTAAAATCCAACCAAATATAATGATTCTGAATATTTTTGATACTGTCAAACATTTGATGCAAAGGCAAGTATATTTCAGGGCGGGTATCATCATCATGGTAAACGTAAAATTGAGCGCTATCGCTAACCCATGTGATGTCCATTTCAATACCCTTATACTTTTCTGTCATAATGTTAGCACGTTCAATACTATTGACGCGATGTAACCAAATCTTTTCGCTAAAATTAAAATTGTCCCTGTTATTCGTTACGGCAGTTGATAGTACATTTGGAAAACTTTTGGGAAATAAAACTTTCTCTTTCCAGTTTGAAGGTAAACGCAAATATACAGACAAAATAATTACGACAGTCAGAATTACTGCTATTCCAAAAATTGTCTTCTTTGAATTTATTTGATTTGACATGTTAAACTTTTATACGTAATTTCATCTTTACTCTATTTCATCAAATTTATAGGTTCGACCATCACCATGATGTACGTAGTACGAATGCTCTCGTACATTAGAAATGACTTCGTCCGAAAAGGAATATCCCATCAATTCTGCTAATATATTTGTAGAACTAAAAGTATTCATTCTATTTTTTTCATGCAGAAAATATTTATTTACAATTGCTTCTACGTCAATTTTACTTTGATTGATGATAATCATCGGTACGTCGAATTGACTAAAACCGCCATGTACTAACCCATGTACGCCTAATTCAACATTTTCCCCATGATCAGAAGTATAGAATAAAATAGACGAAGTATCGTTCTTCATAATATTATATATTTCTCTCAATACTCTGTCTGTATGATGAACACTCCTGTTATAATGTGTTGTCATATCGTCTCCTTTTATTGCTATTTTGTCAGTTTCATCGTATTTATCTGAATAACTGTAATGACTCCCATTTAAATGTATCAGGAAAAATTGTTTCCTGCCACTTTGGTATTTTTCCTGAAGCGATGGAATTAGATCAATATCCATGTATAAAGTTCTTTCATTACTGTTTCCGGTGTAAAAAACATTATCAGACAATGAAGAAACTTGCCACAGAAAGCCGTCGTCCCACGGACCGAAAGTTGGTTGATTGGATAACCAGACTGTTTGGAAACCGGCGTCATTTGCCAATTCGATGATGTTTTTTTGGGCAATAAATGGATTATGGTCCAGCGGAGTTGCGAAAGTAAATAACATGCGCATGCAATAAGTTGTAAAACATGCCGGTGCTACGCCGTTGTAAAAAGTCATGTTTGCAGATGATTGGGATAGACTGTCTAAAAAAGGAGTTGTCCTGATATCATACCCGTATAAAGACAGATGACTACGACATTGCGATTCTCCAATCACGAAAAAAATCTTTTCAGGAATCAGGGCGCTGTCGTTCCAAGAAACACCTTCCGGCAAAATTCTGTCCTGTAATAAATATTTTTTCAGTTTACTTCTTTCTTCAATATATACAATCACAGATGATAGTTGACCGTATAAAAAAGGAGACCGTTCTGTAATAAGTTTTTGTGCATTTAAAAGAGGAAAAATTTTGAAAGCGGAAGCAAACTCTTTATCAACTTTTATTTTGCGATAACCATAGAGTGGAAAGCATACAAACAGGTAAAACGCTAACGCTAACACGCTCCATTTTGCCTTAATATTCATGCGTTTAAGTTCATAAGCGGATTTGAATAACCCAAAAAATGACAAACAAAAAATAATGATACAGGGTACTGTCCTGCCTTTCATAATACTCGCTGTTTCAGCGATATTTGTATCAATTATTGCAAAAGCGA
>Ga0123354_10016162_pt1 | contig 11690 bp, 9 predicted proteins | sample TergutLab28metaG_2_FD_97872 | JGI IMG/M metagenome (GOLD analysis project Ga0123354, IMG submission 97872) | Labiotermes labralis P4 segment gut microbial communities from Petit-Saut dam, French Guiana - Lab288 P4 | ecosystem: Host-associated > Arthropoda: Insects > Digestive system > Gut ... | reverse complement strand
CCTCTCACAATTCCCCTCATCCCTCTCACAAATTCCCTCATACCTCTTACAATTCCCCTCATCCCTCTCACAATTTCCCTCATACCTCTCACAATTTCCCTCATCCCTCTCACAATTCCCCTCATCCCTCTCACAATTCCCCTCATCCCTCTCACAAATTCCCTCATACCTCTTACAATTTCCCTCATCCCTCTCACAATTTCCCTCATCCCGGACGCATAGCCTGCTGCTCTGCTCCTAACAGCCGACCACCAGCCACCAAGGCATTACACACCATATGCAGCAATAACACAAGTATAATCTCGAGCTCCTGATGATGGGCATATAAGTGCCCGAAACATGTTGAGCAGATTATAAGTGCAATAAAACATTCAGTAGCATCTAGTTGGTTTTCTTATCTACGCTCACGTACCCAAATATTTTTAAGCTAACAATTGGTGTTTATCTCACAAATTTCTTTGCGTTCACGCGAAATTCAGGGCAAGTTAAGTTCTGTACTGCAGGCTTTTAACATTTCCCTTTTCAGCCAACATAATGCCGAAACGTACTCTGATAATAATAACTTAATAAGTGTACCATGCTCCTTGTTTTATTTTCCATTATAACCAACAAATTCACAATTAATATAATAAAAGTATATAGCACAACTTGGCCCGGGTAGCTCATTCGGTATAGCGTCTGGCTAAGGGCTGGACGGTCCGGGGATCGAATACCGGTCAGGGCGAAACTTTACGCACCTGTCCAGACCGACCCTGGGGCCCGCCCAGCCTCCTGTACAATTGGTACATGGTCTTTCCCGTGGGTAAAGAGGGGCCGAGGCGTGACGCTGACCCCTTATCCCCTTCTAGTGTCGTGGTGAAGGAAGAGTAGAGCTATACCTCTACCCCCCCCTATGGGCCCTACGGCCTGTACAGAGCCTCTGTGCCTGTACAAGAGTACACTTTACCTTACTTTTTATATATCACAACAGTCTCTTTGTGTAATATATATTGCTACATGTTTCGACATTTTCGTGTCATTATCAGGGAGCAAGACATTGATTGTAAACTCCCTGGTGATGATAAAATGTCGAAACACGTAGCAGTGTAGATTACACAAACAGATTGTTGTGATATATACTGTTAGGGTATAATTGTGCATTTTCTTGATTTCAAACTTTCGCCTTGTTCTGAATTTTGTGCGCTTTCTTCTGGGTAATTCCCCTGCGTTTGAATTTTATATGCTTCATATATACTTCATACCTACCTGCCTATGAAGATGGAACAGACACACTGTTCCGAAACGTCGGCATATAAATTCAGACGCCTGGGAATTACCCAGAAGAAGGCACAAATTAATTTTGCATTTGTTGGTTACAATAAAAACTAAAAAATATAAGTGAAACATTGAAAAACTGTTCGTAATTTTTTGTACTCTGAGTTTTTCATATGAAGGAAACTTGATGGCAAACGATTTGAAGAAAATAGGACTTTATTTTATGTGGCAAATTGCATCAGTCTTCACTTACAAAGCTTGAGAGCAACCTGCCCAACACTCGCCTCTGTTCCAATTTGCAGTGAGACTTCGAGTTCAGTGTATTGTACTTAATGTCATGGTGGTTTTATTTTGACGTTCAGCTGACCGTGCATCGTGATAAATTCTTATAATAAAACCAAATAGATGCTCTAATTTCTCAAATTTATTTTTGAAATAAATCTCAACATGTTTCGGACAGTTCCTCTGTCCATCATCAGGATTTTTTCACTGTACACACAGCCATGGTACATGTTATACGGGTTTGCTGACAGCTTGTTCCGTCCTGATCCTGCTCGCAAGCTGTGTGTACAGTGAAAAACTCCTGATGATGAACAGAGGAACTCTCCGTAACATGTAGAGTTTTATTCCAAAAATAACGCATCTAAAAGGTAAAGGTAAGTCAGTCCCCATGCAGGCCCGGAGTGGCCCAGAGGTTTCCAGGAAGTTAAGGTTCCCAGATTTCATGACAACGGCACAGGATGGTGGTAAGGTTGTCAGTCTTACGTACCGGCCGCCTTTACCCGCAGGAAATGCTCCTGGTACTCATTTCTGTTAGAGGCTGGTTCGGCCCCAAGGCCATATTGCGATCGGAAGGTTTATGTCAATGAAAAATCCAGTGACACTGGCTGGGATCGAACCAGAAACCTTCCGATTTGTAGCACAGCACCTTAACCACTGTGCGTCTAGTTGGTTTTAATATAAGAAGTCACGAGCTTAATTATCACATTCAAATAAGGCCATAGAAATGGTTTTCTTCAGATATTCAACACCCAACACCTTCCAACAAACACTTCACTGCACCTCGACGTTATGTAAATCAAGCGAGCCGGTGGGAAGTGACTAACAACAGTTGTCATTTAAAATAATGTCCGTATACTGAAACCCTGTTAAAAACAAGACCTGCACTGTACGTATAACGTAACAATGAGGTGCGTTCGTGCAACCATTGTTGCTGCGGAAAAGCTGTAACTGATACATATTGTGAGTGTGTGTTTGTAGCCTTAGCTATCCAACATGCAATGCGCATGCGCCATATTGTCATCTGTACCTTGTCCGCTCTACAATATTTTTCTCCATATTATCTCATAAACGCTACGACTTTCGGATGGGGGGGGGGTGGAATGTTATAGAACACAAAATGTGTGTTTTGATTTTCTTTACAATTTTGTTTGAATCATTTCTCATTGTAAGAAGAACTGAGCGAGATATGATAAAAAATGTGTATCGGTCTTCATGTAAAGTACCCGTTATTCTTTTTAGATTTTAAGGAAAATTGAATTATTTTCGACAGTTTTTTTTTCGAAAAGTACACAAATATCAAATTTCATGAAAATCCGTCAAGTGGGAGCCGAATTTTTCCATGCGGACAGAAGGACGGACGGACATACTTGCCGAACCTAATACTAGCTTTCCGCAGTTTTGCGAATGCGTCGATAAACAACACTAATGCAGTTTGCTGTAGAGTGCTGTCCTGTCAATCCCATCATCTGCAAAATTCATGCTTCTACATTGTTTGTGTCTGAGGGATGTCAAGTGGCACACAATACAGGACACTGCTTGAAAAACATAAGCAGCCTAACGGGAAGGCAGTATGCAGACATTGTCTAGAAACTGTTGCATTTAAATAGATTTGTTTCCTAGCTTAGTGTGTCTCTCTCTCCGGCCTACGATGGACGTTTTATGGAGCGACAGAGACGCGATTACTGGAGTAAGGCAGAGAAACACCATGAAGGATGTCGTGGTGGCGGCTCAACATTCTCAAGTGGAAACGTGTTGACCATGTAGCAAGAGCGGATCAGCGCAGGTGGTCACAAGCTACATCAGTTCGCGACGTCAGATTAGGGAGAAGGAGAACTGGGCGCCCGAAGACACGATAGTCAGACACGTTGAATTCGGCAGAAGGATGACAGTGGTCCAAAAACAACGAAAAACCGGTGCGAATGGTGTACACTTACGCAGCATCCGTAAAAGGAACATCTTTAGGAAAAGCTGACCTTGTTTTTAAAAGCTAGAGCTGTCCCTGGTTACACCAGGAGGCAATTGACTTCACGGGATTCATTGGGTTGTTTGTTTCTTTTTGACGTGCAGTAACATACAGATTTTATATTCAACGTTTTTGTTTCTTAAGTCGTCTGTGTAAAAGTAAAGGTAAAGTGCTTCCGTTACAGGCTCGGTGTGGCCCAGAGGGTGGGTTGAGGTATAGCTCTACTCTTCCATGTCCGCGGCACTAGAAGGGGGTGAGTGGTCAGCAGCACGCCCCGGCCGCACTTTACCCCCGGGAAAGACACGGCACCCATTTTACAGGAGGCTGGGTGGGTCCCAGGGCCAGTCTGGACGGGCGGAAAATCTCGTCCACACCGGGATTCGATCCCGGACCGTCCAGCCCGTAGTCAGTCACTATACCGACTGAGCTAACCTGCCCATCAAGTCGTCTGTGTAATTCTGGTAAAACATATTATGAATGTGTATTGTTGTTGATGGAATTCGTTGTATACAGCTGAGAATATCTTCCAAAAAAATTAGCTGTACACAGCAGAAATATAAGGAATCAATATCTCCTTCATGTTTTCAGAAATGTACGTATTGTACTGCCGTCAAAAATATTCAACATTTGAGCATGCAGAGTTTCAAGTCTGAAGAATGAAAATGCTCAGCATAAAGTATAATTACGAAGACACTAGTGCTGTATACACACTGCTACTATTCTGTTGGCAAACATACAGGACTGTATACACACTGCTACTATTCTGTTGACAAACATACAGTGCTGTATACACACTGCTACTATTCTGTTGGCAAACATACAGTGCTGCATACACACTGCTACTATTCTGTTGGTAAACATACAGTGCTGTATACACATTGCTTCTATTATGTTGGTAAACATACAGTGCTGTATACACACTGCTACTATTCTGTTGGTAAACATACAGTGTTGTATACACACTGCTACTATTCTGTTGGCAAACATACTTGGCAAACATACAGGACTATATACACGCTGCTACAATTCTGTTGGCAAACATACAGTGCTTAATACACACTGCTACTATTCTTTTGGCAAACATAAAGCTCATATACACACTGCTACTCTTCTGTTGGCAAAACTTTAGTGTTGTATAGACACTGCTACATTTCTGTTGGCAAATATACAGGACTGTAAACACACTGCTACTATTCTGTTGGCAAACATACAGTGTTGTATACACACTGCTACTATTCTGTTGTCAAACATACAGTGCTGTGTACACACTGCTACTATACTGTTGGCAAACATACAGTGTTTTAAAATCTCAAGTATTGTTCTAATCCTTTGTTCACTATTTTCTATTTTACATGATTTTCTCCACTTCCTAGTGTCACTCTCATTAAACAGTGAATTCGTTGTACCTTATTCATAATATACTGCGTGAATGGATATATGTTACATGAGTATTGTCTGTAGTGTATTTAACTCTGTGTGTATGTTAGTACTTACCAATGCTGTTATCATTTAATAACACAAATGATGAAATCCGACTTTCGTTTGTGTAAACTTGAAAAAAGAATACGGAATATACTAGCCTGAGGGTTGGTAATGTTACACCAGTTTTGAAACCCAGAGTAGAGAGTAATTAGAGAAATTATGAGGTGAGTTATTATTAGGGTTATAAACTCAAGAAGGAAATGAGTGGAGCATGTAGCACGTATGGGAGTAGAGGAGAAGTACGTGCAGGGTTTGGATGGGAAAACCTGAGGGAAAGAGATCGGTTGGAAAACATAAGCGTGGATGGAAAGATAATGTGAAAATGGATCTTCATGAAGTGGGGTGGGCATGGACTGGATTGATCTGGCTCAGGATAGGGATAGTTGGCAGGTACTTGTGAATGCGGTAATAAACGTGCGAGTTCCATAAAATGCGGGGAATTTCTTGACTAGCTGAGGAACTGACAGCTTCATAAGAAGGACTCAGCTCCGTCGTGTTATTTGTGAGCAGAGGGTTCAGTACATATCCGGTAGTTGGGTCTGTTGCGAGTATTCAACATACTTGGAAATTTGAAATGATTTTAGGGCATCCGTAGTATATCGATAATTAAGCAAGCTCATTAAGCAACTGATTCACTCACAGATAACAGTTTTTTTTTCCATGGCGCAAAAGCCCGTTGGTGGGACAGGGGCCCTAAATGTCGAGGATTCACGATTAGTGTCAGTAGGACTCCTCAGGACGTGTGATCAGCCCGACGCAGAGACATCTACCTAAAAACACACACACAACACTCGCTACGGAAATACTTCCCCCCCCCCCCGGGTATTCGAACCCGCAATCCCGGCAAGCGAGCGGCCGCAGACCCACGCCTCAGACCGCGCGGCCACTGGGATCGGCAGATAATAGAGATACTGTCCTAAAATTACGGGAAGCTAAGATGTGACACCCTGTAGTTTCGTATATAGTAACAACATTACGGAAATATCTGCAGTCCGCGGAATCTAGTGCGGAATAACGTTTTAAAATGAAGATGCGGGCATGGTTTTTCTTCACGATTCGTGTAGCTATCTACCAGACTTCACGGCTTCCCATCGGAAGGCTTTAGTAATGTTATTCAACCCCCCCCCCCCCACCGATGACTTCAAATCTCAGTCTTTGTCGTTTAGAGTATGTAAAGAGCCCGAAATTGGATATTAACCCTTATCCTGCTAACGTGGAGAATATGGTGAGCTCCTAATAATGCCAGCAGATGGCAAATGGGATTTAATTCGGCGTTTAAGGGGTGAAGGTTTTTATTTACTACCTCTTATTGGTACAATGTCGAGTCACACTCGACATGGCTTTCCGCTTTACCGTGTCCACTGTCGAACTGATATCGAAAACTTGCTTCGCGTTCTCTGCTGGTTTTACCCTGAACTCCGTTGTCTTGTATCTGCTTTTGTACTTGAAGATCAGGGATTTTCTGTAAAATTAATTTGGACAGGAATTTTTTGGAATTAACAAGAATAATTTGGACGTCAAAAGGCTCATTTTCGGGTTCTTTGTCGACGTTTACAGCAGGCCTCTTTATATGACGTCGAATGGTCGGGCAGTTAGTGAGTAATGAACTGGAATTACATTTGTGTTTGTGGCAGGGGCGAGACTGAATTACTGCCCCATAATTTAGAGGGCTGGGGAAGTGTTTATAAGTGAAGGGAATTTATGTGGGTGATGAAATGTTTCAAAATGGAGCGAAAGGGAGGGAAGAGAAGTGAAGTGAAGTGAAGCAAAGTGAAGTGAAGTGAAATGAAGTGAAGTAAAGGTTTTTGAGGAGTGAGTGTAGCATTTATGTATAGTTAAGTTTGAGTGTTATTGCACAGTGTATGGCTCCGATTTTCGTATATTTGTCCTTAAGTCGCTTTTCTTTTATGTTTTGCTGACCGTGCAGCCTGTTACGAATCTGGGTAAATGACCAACTTGATGCACAATTACGTTGTATAATACGTTTATTATTATAATCCTCTACATGTTTCGAGCAACACTGTGCTCATCATCAGGAGGTGAAATTGTATTAATACAGAATCTGTTATAGTACTCTCGGTAAGTGACCGTCTGGGGTGCAGGTTGAAAAGGAAATGGTTCCAGTTCCTTCTCAACCTACACACCGAACTGGTTCCAGTTCCTTCTCAACATGCACACCGGACTGGTTCCAGTTCCTTCTCAACCTGCACACCAGAATTATTCCAGTTCGTTCCCAACCTGCACACCGGACTGGTTCCAGTTCGTTCCCAACCTGCACACCGGACTGGTTCCAGTTCCTTCCCAACCTACACACCGGACTGGTTCCAGTTCCTTCTCAACCTGCACACCGGAATTATTCCAGTTCGTTCCCAACCTGCACACCGGACTGATTCCAGTTCCTTCTCAACCTACACACCGGACTGGTTCCAGTTCCTTCCCAACCTGCACACCGGACTGGTTCCAGTTCCTTCTCAACCTACACACCGGACTGGTTCCAGTTCCTTCTTAACCTACACACCAGACTGGTTCCAGTTCCTTCCCAACCTGCACACCGGACTGGTTCCAGTTCCTTCCCAACCTACACACCGGACTGGTTCCAGTTCCTTCTCAACCTACACACCGGACTGGTTCCAGTTCCTTCTCAACCTACACACCGGACTGGTTCCAGTTCCTTCTTAACCTACACACCGGACTGGTTCCAGTTCCTTCCCAACCTACACACCGGACTGGTTCCAGTTCCTTCTCAACCTACACACCGGACGGTCACTTACAGGGAATACTATACCAGATGATGTGTTAATACAATTCGACCTCCTGATGATGAGCACAGATTTGCTCGAAACATGTAGAGGATTATAATAATAAACGTACTATATAACGTAATTGTGCATCAAGTTGGTCATTTACCCAGAGTCTTAAATTGTTTGTTCTGTGTCATTCGTCCCTTGTTATTATACTTTTTATTTTCTGTTCATTGTTTTGTGTGTTTTGCCTTCTATTTTGTGTGTCCTCTGATCTGTATTGTTTATCATTATGTATACTGTTGTTTTTGCCTTTTGTGTACAGTGTAAGGACCACTGCCACCAGGTGGAAACCCACTTGCATTAAACATCGTATAGTATCGTATGTACCTGAAGGCACTTAGGTACACCATGAATAACCAAAGAATTGTCTCTGCTCCGGCCGCGATTTATACAAGACCGTTCCGAATACGACTCAGACACTTAGCCACTTCCTCTTAACCAACTGTGTCTGTTATCCCACTATCTGAGCCTGTGTCTTCCTGATGGGGGGAGCCGGAATAGCTCTGTCACTGTAGTGACTACAGTACGGGCTGGAGTTCGAACTCTTTCAGGGACAAGGGACTTTTCTCCGAAACTGTCCAAGCTGGTCCTTTGTCCCTACCAACCTCATTTTTAACGGGTAAAGGTAAAGGTAAAGTGACACCGTTACAGGTCCGGTGTGGCCCAGAGGGTGGGTACAGGTATAGATCTACACTTCCATGACCGCGGCACTAGAAGGGGGTGAGTGGTCAGCAGCACGCCCCGGCCGCACTTTACCCCGGATAAGACCCGGTACCCACTTACAGGAGTCTGGGTGGGCCCCAGGGCCGGTCTGGACGGACGTAAAAATCTCGTCCCCACCGGGATTCGATCCCGGACCGTCCAGCCCGTAGTCAGGCGCTATACCGACTGAGCTACCCGGCCCACCATTTTTAATGGGTACCGAGCTTTTTCCGTGCGGGCAAAGAGGTCGAACGATAGTTTTTATCATGCAACTCCACCTAGGGCTGTTGTTAAGAATGTGTGATGCTGTGTCTCTGTTCCTCCTGTATATCTTCATGGCGTGGAAGGAGAGAACTTCACCTTTTTATGTCTTCCACGTGGGCTTTTCCCTTCAGTATTTCCTATTAAAGTGTTCGCCCATTTATTATGTCTCCCAGCTTTTCCGCGTGGTTAGCTAATCTAATCCTCCAGGATCTGAATATCAACACGTGTCTATACAGTCCATATTACGTAAACAGCTCAACTCTGAACGCTTTCATAACGTAACGGTAACCCCATAACCTTTGCTACATATTTCTTGGCTGCTGTATCCCGAACTTTTATCCCAAACACCATCAATCTATGTTTTTCGCTTCTTTGAAAGCATTGGTTTCCGTGTGACGTACACAGGCGTAATTCTACAGCGATAGGCTGACGTCTGTCAACCAGGGGGTGGTAAATACGAACTGCGAATGGCGACCGCGTAGGGCGCTGTAATTTTATGACAGAAGCCAGGATATTTTACTCAGTACAGCCAGTAGACTGTGAGGTGGGCGACGGAGGTATCGGGGTTCGATTTCCGAAAAGGTCTTCTTTTTCCATACTCTATAGGCTGGGACTCTCTTTCATGAAGACTGCGTTCTAATATCCATCCATCCATCCACCCACCCACATATGGCGCTACGACCCCTTCCGGGCCTTGGCCTCCCCCATAAGACGCCTCCATTCATCCATATTTTCAGCTTTTCTCCTCCATCCTCTTATCCTCAGTATATGTAATGCATCCCTCAGGACCACATCCGCCCAGCTGATTCTTGGTCTTCCCACTGGTCTTGTGGTGTAGAAGTTTCCGTTTAAAACCTTTTTTGGAATCCTTTCTTCTTCCATTCTTACTATGTGACCTGCCCATCCTAATCTTCTGATTTTAATGTCCACGATGTTTGGCTCATTGTATAAACTGTACAGTTCACTGTTCCATCTGGGGCGCCCGCGTCCCCCCCCCCCCAACTCTTGTATTGGGCCATATATTCTTCGCAATACTTCCCTTTCAAACGTGTTTAGCACCTGCTCTAATATGCACTGTGGAAAATGTAGTGGGTTTGTGGTGGACACCGCGGGGCTAGCTCACCCACGTAGCCAGGATAGTTTATTGCCCACAGGCCACTTCCTTATAAACACTGAGACAGACTCGCGAGTGGAGTGGCTAGTGTAAAATTTCAGTCAGTGTGTGTGACGCGAATTGAGTGCAGCAAGCAAGCGGCCGGCAGTATACGGTGTGCACGCGGAAAAATGGTTCTTACGTGTGTGTATTGTGTATCGGGAATTACACACCAACCACAGCAGAAGCCACAGGTTTAAAAAGGCCTGGACCAGAACTTTACTATTGTTCTGAAAGCAGTGTTGACAAGAATATATTGAGACACATATCTCCAACAGACATATTTACATGCCCCTTGTCGTAACGAATTATAAGAAAGACTATCCTTTTATATGTTAACCAGTAACTTACAGGCATACTTAATTTAAATATTGCAGGTTTTAGGTACGTTACAATGACTGCCGCCATCTTGTACCTTTAAAATTCACTGGCACATAGTAAAAGGTAAAGTGATACCGTTACAGACCCGGTGTGGCCCAGAGGGTGGGTAGAGGTATAGGTCTACTCTTCTATGATAGCGGCACTAGAAGGGGGTGAGTGGTCAGCAGCACGCCCCGGCCGCACTTTACCCCCGGGAAAGACCCGGGTACCCATTTTAAAGGAGGCTGGGTGGGCCCCAGGGCCGGTCTGGACGGGCGGAAAATCTCGTCCCCACCGGGATTCGATCCCTGGACCGTCCATCCCGTAGCTCAGTCGCTATACCGAGTGAGCTACACGGCCCATATCCACTGGCAAATAGAGGGGACATTGTTAAGAACAGACGTCATTGAAATGTGTCAGAAAAATATTTTACGTTATGTGCGGTAAAAATTTCTGTAACGTATTGCAAGATAAATGCCAGAAAATGCACCAATTCAGCAACCTAAGCAGTAACACGCACGGTACATAAAGACTTATTGAAGCCCATATAAGCTATATACACGCAAAGCTCTATACTCGATGAGCCGCTATCAGAATGCTGTGCGAGGTCTGGAGCAATATGAATAATGTTCATACAGGTTTACTCAATGAATACGAACAAAAAAATTGAGATTTAACAGATGTTATTTGGAGCCTACTAGTTTAACCCTTAACCCACTAACGTGGAAAATATGGTGAGCTCCTAATAATGCCAGCAAATGGCAGATGGGATTTAACTCGGCTTTTAAATGGTTAATGTGTCTCATTAGACATTTACTGCATAGTCGTGACCCCGTTATCACCGGACTTCCCTTGTATTTGTTTGCTTTAGAAATAAACTTACAGAATCCAAGTAACTTCTCCAGTAATTTCGCCTTTAGATGGTTCACAGACACGCGATTTTACTACAGCATTTTACTAATGTAATGGTAGAAGTACCGAACTATAATTTTTATGTATCTGCTACAAAGAAATTCATCTACACACAATATTAATCCTTGTAAATAACCTATCTGACGCACAATATTTCATGTACGTTTATTTCTATTCCCTACATGTTTCGTGCATCCATGTGCCCATCATCAGGAGAATTATTGTATCAGTGCGGCACCTGGTTTTTGTCATTCTGTGTAGATGACCGTCTGGTATGCAGACTGCCATCTACACAGAGTGACATAAACCAGGTGTCACATTGATACAGTAATTCTCCTGATGATGGGCACATGGCTGATAGCGGACGGTCATCTACACAGAGTGACATAAACCAGGTGTCACATTGATACAATAATTCTCCTGATGATGGGCACATGGCTGATAGCAGACGGTCATCTACACAGAGTGACATAAACCAGGTGTCACATTGATACAATAATTCTCCTGATGATGG
>Ga0123354_10016157_pt1 | contig 11692 bp, 8 predicted proteins | sample TergutLab28metaG_2_FD_97872 | JGI IMG/M metagenome (GOLD analysis project Ga0123354, IMG submission 97872) | Labiotermes labralis P4 segment gut microbial communities from Petit-Saut dam, French Guiana - Lab288 P4 | ecosystem: Host-associated > Arthropoda: Insects > Digestive system > Gut ... | reverse complement strand
CATGATATGCTGCCACAACACCTCGTTTGCAAATACCAATTGAATTGTGAATACTGTAACATAACTTTAGCAAGGAACAAAGCTCCCTGATGATGATCTGACAAGATCGAAACATGTCGGAGTATTTTAAAATGTTTTAAAAGTGTTTTATGTGAAATTATATGTGCATTCTTTGGTTGATAAATTTAATTATTATTACAGCAGTTATGTAATCGGGTCGTGCCAAAGACGTGATATGTATCCCGGAGTAGCAAATTATGCTTTTTTGAAGACGTTAATATGATATATCTTTCCGTTCCTGTGACTTCCATTGAATATTAAAGATTGAAATAAAGGAAGGTTAGGTGTGGTGACTCACAAACAGATAACTTGCTTTAATTTTGCATGTTGTGGGTAACTTAAAAGTGACACTTATTAACCGTAAGGAGCCACAAGGTTTGTTTGATAGTTTTCGTGTTGTTAAGTTGCGTTCGGTGCGTAGCGTGTGAAGTTTCACCAGGAGTAATTAGATAATATTTTAGTATTTTTTAAATAGATACGTTACACTACTTCTAGTTCCATACTGCCCACGTCGCTGGAGGTGAAATATTACGCTTTCCCAAAACTTTGGGGCTCAACTACCAGTATACGCTGTGTCACAGTCAGTCTCACCACAGTATGAACCTCGGCTATGCCGTTTCTAACCTGTTAAGAGTATGTCTCATTGTCTCCCCGGAGCCCAACGACCGCTGTACTGTGTAAAATGTTACATATGCGCTCGCAGCGTGACCGTCGCGGCCTATTTGGTTGCTCATGAACCATGAGTCGGGAGCACAGCCCCCCAGGGGCTCGGTGTATACGCACGGTCTGTTCCACCCTCATCGTGTAGCAGTGTTTTGAAATGCCATTGATGTTGTGTTTGTAGGGGGGGGGGGGTCTAAAGGATTTGTTGGTTTTTTACTCGTATGGAAAAGCCAACACGTGCCTGCAACGTATGGCCTATGCTTCCCTGTCCAACCTATCCAATGACATGTCCAGTGGGAATGATAACCCACATGTCCTTTGATCTCTGTTTAATTATATCTTGTTGCGGTAAATAATTATGACTTTCCGTATGCTATCTCTAACAGATTTGACCAGTGTTACTAGCAGTTCCACCTCTTAAGTTATAGCAAAAAATTCTTACTCAGTGCAAAGATGCTCAAGATTGATTTTGTTTTCTTGCATCAGTAGAAGAACGTTATATGATTTACAATTCGAGAAACAATACCTGTTGGTTTTAATATGGTTTTCAAAAACCTCAACACGAGGTAAACAAGATACAATTGTCACCGTGCATGCCAAGAAGACATTTATTGGGTGTAGCGGTGTTTCCCAAGTTATCTTAACCTCGAAATTATAGGGATGTTACTGTTTAAGATCTTCTCAGTCCTCCAAAATAAATAATATCACAGTAATGCCTTAAATTATATTGCTCTCTACTATGCCACTGGGCACCGCGGTAGCACAGTGGTTAAGGTACTGTGCTACAAATCGGAAGGTCGCTGGTTCGATTCCAGATGGTGTCATTGGAATGTTTCATTGACATAATCCTTCCGATCGCACTAAGGCTTTGGGGTCGACTCAGCCGCTAACGGAAATGAGCACCAGGAGTATTTCCTGGCAGTAAAAGTCGCCGGTGCGTAAGGCTGACAACCTTACCACCAACCTGGGCCATTGTCACGTAATCTGGGAACCTTAACTTCCTGGAACCCTCTGAACAACTCTGGGCTGTAATGGGATAAATTTACCTTTTACCTACTATGCCATTTGGTTTCACAGGATTCAGTATGATTGTCAAATCATCGAACATGCAGTCTTCGTGTATATTAACCGAATAACCCTTTGTATCTGCATTAATATTTAATCAATTTGTGCAGAGCATGCACAAAAAGGAAAAAGTATAAATGCTTAACTCACTCAGTGATTCAGAGCTTGCCGTAATAAGCTGATAGCAGCTTAGTTATTCAAGAAAACGGCAGCCTTTTATGGGAAGCGAAAGATCATTATATTGAACTGTTTTGCACCATGCATTGTGATACAATTATGTAATGTTAACCAACAAACTGCGCTTTTTAAATTAATGTTCGAATTCAATTGCGTGTCGAAAACAACCTTCAACCCGGCAGACTACTTGAAAAAACGCATGGAAATATATACCATATAAGACTGCATGTACAATTTAGTCTTCCTGAAGATGAACATAAGATGTTCGAAACATGTAGAAGACAAGAAGAATTGAACTAAAACATTAAAAAGTGCATTTTGTTAGTTAACATTACATAGTCATTATAGTGACTCCATAAAACCACCATCAAGCATTATTCCGCTATAAAGAAATTCAGTTTTCTTCAATTTTAAGGCAGATTCGCCAAGTTGGAAAAAAAAATTGCTGGTAACTTTGTCATGTCTGTCTGTCCGTCCGTCCGTACTTCCGGAATAACTCGGCGCCCAAGGAACAGATTTTCATGAAATATGATATATGATTATTTTAATAATATGTTGAGAAATATAAAATTTCATTAAAAATCTGACAAGAATAATTATAATTAATTATCAGTATGGTGTTCTCAAGAAACTGTACACAGTACTCTCTTGCTTGGGTGTTTTTACCTTCTGTACATGTTGTATTCTAACTTGTCTCGTGTGTTTTGTTGCTAGTTTTAAGTTGTCTTTTGTGTAGTTGTTGTTGATTGACCGTGTGTATTGTTGTAGTTGTCTCGTGTGTGTTGTCATCTTATGTGTATTTATTGTACTGTGTGTATTGCTGTTTTTACTTTAGATGCCGGACTGCTGGCTAGAAGTCAGTACTCGGAAGGTCCTGCGACCGGCCACCACGACACAGGTTTTTCTTGGTTTCCCTGTGTCTATAAGCAAATGCTGAGACGGTTCCCAAGATTCCAAGTTGCCACTACATTCTTCTCATGTAGCCCTCCCGACTTAAATCTAGTAGTAACCAGTTTCATGTTTTGTTTACATGTAAAATAACCAATGCCACCGGGCAACAACCCAATTGCAGTAAATAAATTTATATTGAAACACTTTACACGACGAGCTGCGTACATTTATGACAGTATCTCACTGAATTCTTCGTAGAATCATAAACTTTCCGGACATAATTTTTAGAGAAAATCAAAAAACAATTTTTTTTATTGAACAAATAACGTCGGTTTTTTTTAAAAAAAATTGTGCCTTTTATGAGATAATGTGGAAAGATCTCGTAGACCCGGACAGGCCACAGACGGTAATATAATATGACGCATGTGCTTTCTTTCTTGAAAGCCAAGGCTACAGACCCACCCTCAGAATATGTAGTACGTCTTGCTTTTCACGGCAACAATGGTTACTCGAACACACCTCAATATTGTGTTGTACATACATTGCCTCTCTTGTTAAGTCATCGGATTCTTCCAACTACGTCTTTCTTTCAGTTTGAAGTTTTCATGAAATTGGCTATGTATTTCACTGCCTTCTGACTCATAACGCTGTGTAATTTTGTAGAAAAGTTCCAAAATTCCTTTCATACCTCGGTACCTATTCACGTGACATAGCAAATCACAAGAATTTAAATTCCCTTGACGTTTCTGTCACAATACTTTACATCTACGAAATTTTCTGAAAATTCAGCCTCATGTGAGAGCCTTAACAATGCTTTACTGTGCTATCAGATTCTGTGACACCTGCAGTAAAAATCATTTCCACGCCAGTGCTACCCTGGTAATCCTCAAACGTTTGCTCACGATCCGGTGCTTAGACCAATCCATCATTCGACCGTCCACTTCTGTGCATTACACCGCTAGCACTTTTACCTGTATATATGTACATGATTACAAACTTTATCATGCGCGTAGACATGCGTATTTTACCTAGACAAGGGTGGCCAAACATCTGCAACATTTTTGGCCACACGACATAAAATCTATTTTAAATAGAAATAAATTATATAGGCAATAATTAAAATGGTTGGTATAAGAGGATTGAACATTTTGCGGGTTAGCATGTGGTAACTTTATCTCGAAAGGAGGTAAGATTATTAATCTTTTTATGATGATATGATATATAATATGATATGATATGATACGGTATACTTTTTTAACTGCAGTTGGGTTGAAACTAGGTGGCAGTAGTAAAGTACACATTTACATACAAACAATATATAGAACAAAACAGTGAAACAATATAAAGAACAGAAAGTACATAACAATAAGAATACATAAACATAACAACAAAATACATAATTTAATAAAAATATATTATACCTTAGCGGTTACTTTACGTACCGTCAAGTTGAGCGTTCATAAATTCTATGTCCTCTCCACAAAGTTTACGTAATGTGTTTTGTGGATATGTCAGAACAAACCGCAATTATTTCCCTATACAGCTTAAAATTACTTGTTTTTATAACAGATCATGAAATTGTTTACTGCAGGCGACTGAATGTTTAAAAGCAGTTCATGCTTTCTAAGCTGTGATACTGCTACTGTATTATGAAGCCTGAAATCGCAGTACTAGCTGCCTTTTTTTGGACCGTATCATCGGAGTTCTACAAATTGGAGAAGTTTGTTCAATACTGCTGACATCTTCCGAAAACTTATACTGACCTGTGATTTCAATTATGGCTGCCAGCCCAGGAGAACCGCGAGAGTTAAAATTGCCCATTCATGGACGATAAAATTTTAACGGAGACTTTAAAAATTACCACAAATCCCGCATGAGCTTACATTGCGACGCTTATCATTTTGCCCAGTAAAAGCTAATGGTGGGATCATAGTGTTGCTATTAAATGTTTATACCTGACGCTAGAATTGCGGAGCATGCCAGGCACGAAATTATATTAACGCAGTGTCTGTTGCAGAAAACATGTTAAAATGTTTTTGCATTCCTGCACTACGCTTATTTTAATGCTTTCTGATTCATAATTGTTTTCGCGTAACAAGTCATGGGCGCTGGATGGAGATTCAAGATATTTGATTGTCGGGAAATTTTACGCTGAACCATTTTAATTTCGTTGGATTTGGACAAAGGTGAGGGGCATAAACAAATTCATGTATTTTTATGGGCCACCCAGGGATCCAAAGGCTAACCCACCACATTACAAAAAAATCAAAATATGATTTAATTGTGTTGAGACAGCTTTTAAAACAGGCCTATTGTTTTGTAAAGGCTTAGTGTTATATTTAAAAAAGACTGAACTGTTATTACACAAATACGTACTCTAATGTGACGCTACTTCAAAGGCAAACAACAGCAGTATTTCCAATGCGAAATGATGCAAACCAAATAAGTTTATTATTATTATTATTATTATTATTATGTGAGTGTTTCTTAACAGGGCTGTTTTACAGGAAGGGGTTGTTAGCACCTCGCCCAACCCCCAAGCTGAAGGATCACCCCTTGTCGGCTGTCCGCTACTGCTTATTCAATTTATTCGCAGCTACCCTCCATATCGGAGGCCGTTCCTCTATCCGCAACCTGAGGACGCGCCATGCCGTGGTGACAGGGACCCAATGGGCTGGGCATGTGGCGCGTATGGGTGAGGAGAGGGGGGTATAGGGTCTTGGTGGGGAAACCGGAGGGAAAGAGACAACTGGGAAGACCTAGGCGTAGACGGGTGGATAATATTAGGATGGATTTCCAGGAGGTGGGATGTGGGTATATGGACTGGATTAGGCTGGCCCAGGATAGGGACAGGTGGCGGACGCTTGTGAGTGCGGTAATGAACCTTCGGGTTCCGTTTAAGGCGGGGAATTTCTTGACTAGCTGCAAACCAGTTAGCTTCTCAAGAAGGACTTTGCACCATGGAGTAAGTAAGTAAGTAAGTAATTATTATTATTATTACTTTTTGTTTGGTGTGTTGCGTGAAAATATCTAGACTGTAGATAACCACTTAAATGTTTAGACATCTTTTACTTTTTGCGATTTGTACGAAACTTGAAATAGTTCGGCAATTTCTTGTAACCTTCTGCAATATTAAAGACCATTAAAGTTTTCTCGTTACTTTAGCAAGATCCCTCTTATTTAGGGCAATGGATTGTAGATGTTTTGCTAGGATACAGAGTGGACGCAGATTATGTATTACGTCAGCATTGTCTAGACATGCAAAATTCTGATATTCACCAAAATATTACCTGAAATCCTCAGTTTCACACTGTAACACAGCCACAAGAATTATTAATAACTAATTAAAAATTTATAATCAGTAAGAAAACTGACACAGCAGAACGTTTACATTTTCTATAAGTTTCCTATCTTGTGTGTAGGAGTGTTCGTAGCTGATATATTGCCTACGGTGCTTCACATGGACACCCTGTCGTCGAGTGTTTGTCTTTTTAAACCGCTGAGGGCTTGGTCACGGCATGTCCATGCCTGCCGCAGTATTCATGCACACAGCTGCCGACATGATACTGCCCAAGCTGCACGCAAACCTCGGTACCTGCACAAGGAGCAAACGACAGGTCCTTTGTGACAGGTTCTTAATTAGGCTGCCTAGGTCATACAGTGTCGAATGGAATACCGGTAAATCTATGAGTTGTGAATTGAGAAAAACGCATAAAAAATTATTATTTATTTTCGGATATTTGTCAACAAATATTATTATCATCATGAGCTCCTTGCACATTTCATATGTGAAAACAAGGAAATCGCAACCATCTTTCTTTGTTAGTAGGACTAATTTACGAAAAGTTTTACCTTGTCTACATACGGATATAAAAAACGATGTGGTAAATTTGGGCGTAGTAATTAATTAATTAATTAATTAATCTTTTGTAGATTCGGTGACACTGCCAGTTACTTAGAGTTTAGACCTGTGACATCGAATAATTTGAGGCTAAATCTAAGATATGACGACAAGAAGGAGTAAGGAGGAGTGGAGTTTAATTCCCTGCATTATAGACAGATACTACCTTGAACGTCAGGCACAATCGAGTTAATAAGTTCAAAACTAATAAAGTAGAAATTTGGTTTGTCTTGAAGGGAGAGTATGGAATTTTGAGAAGATAATCACTGTCGGGTATCGAACTACGATTCCACGATCGTCTGGCATGTATTTTTTTTTCAAAGTGAGATGAAATTATGTCCATAGGGGTAAGGCCTCTAATAGGCCCCCCAATAGAGCCGTTGGATTATAGATAAATGAAAATGGAGCATATATGTAACGTAAATTGACAGGGTAAAACCAAACTACTTGCAGAAAAGTCTCTCCCAGTGTCATTTGGTCAGCCACATTAAACATGGACTGCCATGGTATCGAAACCGCGGCTCCGTGTTGAGGAGCCATCGACTACCTTTCTGAACTATGGAGCAGCAGAGTCCAGTTCCCGAATTCCCGGTTCTTGAAAGTCAACGTAAACAATACACAGCCTTGTTACTGTGGCGCCCTTGTGTGACTCTCTACACTTTCCGTTCTAAAAGCATTTAGTAGGCAATGTCATATGAAAAGAAGAAGGCGACGGTACAAACCTTGCCTCAAGTTCATCGCTGCTTACAGAGGTTATGTGGGAATGTTAGCAGAGCGTAATGTTGCTGGCACAACCGCTCTCATGCTCTCGGAGTTTTAAAATCGTCAATAATATCAAGAATTATATCGCAAATGCGAGTGTTTTAAATGCGCCTTGCCACATTTTACACAACACTAACCGCGTGATTTATCTTTCTCTTTCCACAAGATTTGAAATCGAACATGACTTTTTCTTGTTTTACTTGCGGGTGGTGTTTCTCCGCATCCCGCCAACGGATTTCCGCTGTAAAAACATACAAAAGTGTGCAGGTCTTCAAGTAATGTTTCTGTTACTTCGGTTCGATTCTAACAAGAGTGGCATACGTGCACTGATTTTTCATGTACATATCTCCCATATAAAGTTTTATGAAAAATTCGTCTAATTGAGGCGGAATTCGACGAAAGTTGATACATGACTTCTCCATCTGTCCAGACCGACAGACGGAGGGACGGACGGACAGATATGACAAACCTGGTAACCACCCATCACACAATTCTTTGCGAAGATGCCTAAAAATCAACCGAAGGATCTATCTAAGCGTGCTAATCGAGGTGATGCAAACCACTTGACGCTGGGAGGACGCCACCGTACACCGTTCAGTGTATGGGGGAGCCTTCTCCATTCTAACGTGCGTATAAACACCTTTGATACCTCAAAGTCTATGAAAGTGGGCGAAATAAAAATTTTAATGAATTATTATCCGTTAATTTAATGGAGATTGGTTCGGATGCATTATGTCGTTTTTAAACACGATTCTCTTTCCGTTTAACGCATATTATCCAGCACTTCAGTAATACCCGCGTTAGATGTGACATAATAATTTCTGTTGAATACATTTTCATTCACGCAGCGTCTCTTGGCCGCTTTCATTTTATAGGAACGATCTTTCCACAAAGGGCCGCCTTGAGTGACCCGAAACTGGGGTAGTAACAAGAGGAGAATGCAGGTGAGTAGGAAGAATGAGGCAGAACCTCGAAATTAATAACAGTGATTGCCTCAGTGCGTAGTCTGTTGTTTTAATGCGGCATCTAGGTACTGGTACTGAACAGTCCATGACGCTTGGATCTCATATTATTACTAATTTAACAATAAGAGATTGATGACAGTTGTCTCCTTTGACGTTTATTGCTCTGCGCGTGGGATTTAGTGATTCCACAACAACGTCAATATAACTTTTCCTGTTGAGGCATGAGTGCCGAAACTTAAAAAAAAAAATTAAGATGGAATGGCACGACACTTTGCTTGCCCTCTTCGTTTCAGAGTAGGAATAGTAGACCCAGCTTTCATCTAAAGTCACCACGCCATTCAGGAATCTTGTCACCTGCTTCGTAACGTTTCGAAAGGTACTGACCCGCGTCCACGCTTCCTTCATTTCAGGAGTTGGTGTGCTGCTTGCCCACTGTGCGGGCACTTGGTTAAACTGCAACACGTCGTGGTTGGTATGAAGAGCTGAATAATGTCTGATGGCAGCAACTTGTTTTACGTTAAAGTGATGGTTTCTCAAATGACACGCACAGCCTATTTTTATTGTTACAACGTGCATGTTGTCGAGTTACTCAATTATTACACAAACCACTGCACATATATAAAATTTAAACATTAAAACATTAAAAATGCTCCGACATGTTTCGCTCCTAAGACAATCATCGGGGAGCTATATATTCCTTGCTAAAGTCACACTAGAAATTTCTAGTTTGACTTTAGCAAGGAATATATAGCTCCTTGATGATGGTCTTAGGACCGAAACATGTCGGAGCATTTTTAATGTTTTAATGTGTAAATTTTATAAATTGTATATTTGTGCAGTGGTTGGTGTAATACACGTAAGTGAGTGACACGCACAGCCTTCGCAATTTCTTGGGTCTTTATGACTCCTTCGGCCTGGCCCCGTCGAGTGGCATCCGCGACAAGAGGCACCCATCACCTTACTTAAATTCATGCAACTGTCGTATTCGATGGGATGATACTTTCCTTAACCTAGAAATGGATGACCAAAAATACGCCTTCTTCGCCCCGGGTAGCAGCCATCTTTGCACACTCTACTTACCCCAAGAAGCCCGTATTGCCAGATGTACCACACAATACACATGACTCTACAGCATGAAGTCCGACTGTCCCTACAGCTGCACATGCTTCGACTCAAATTTTTGGCTTCAAAAAGAATATTACTAATCTTATTAATAAGTCTTACACTTAGTGGCTGTACGTCATAGCGCACAACAAAAAAACACTTATAGAAAGGTTTTTTATACCGAAATACGTTTAAAACAGTGGAAGTGCTGCGCTGGCTCTGTTCGAATGAAGGTCTTGTCCCTCAACAATGACCGATTCCTGCTACACTTCTATTGTTCATTCCAACTATCGGCCATTGTGAAATAAGGTATAGGCCTGGTGATTATGCTGACCCTTCCGGTTATTCCATCACCACTTTATTTATTTCTTCATTGTTCCTAATAATGTCTTCGGAACTTTCTCCTCAGACAGTTGTTGGTCACGTTGGTCGTTCAGAGCAAGACGCCAAGTTTTACACGCGTGAAATGCAATAGCTAAACTTTCAGTTTTAATTTGATCTTCAGAAAAAGCAGTAAGGCTTGAAACGCAGTAACTGTTTACTGCCTGAGACATGCAGAAGGCGGTGCAGTGAAATAAATTGTGCCACACTAAACTTTTATCAGTGCAAATATAGAAAGCAGTAGCGGAGAATAATGGGATTTTTACGCTCCCCCCCCCGCCCCCTTCCCCAAATAGATGGAAATCTAAGAAGAATATCGAATGCTGTTCCTGCTCTTTGTGTCTTCATGTAGCGATTCACGTGTGGAGTCAGAAAATGATTCACCTCTGTAGATATCTCAGTAAATTCGAGGGCCTTAGTTGTGTGAGCTCTTAAAGTTCGTATTGCACTTGGTGTCGAGGTTACTATCGTCGGGATTTTAACCCCGTGTTAACTTGTAAGATATATATAAACGTTCAAGACGAGCCTGCTGCCTCCGCATTTAATGGAAGATGGCGGCATCATGTCCCTCAGAAGCCTTCGTAACTCTCCAGCAACTATAAAGCATCACATAAAGGGGAGCCGCTATCTTGGCCATAGAGTTGTTGGGTTCGGTTTTAGTGTGACTTGGTCGGTTCCTGGATTAGTTTAAATGCGCCTTATATAGCCCGATTAGATTCGATAAAAATGCAAGTCTTTTCGGATGTAGTCAATCGTTGCCGACTTAAGGGAAGATTATAACGTAGCTTTACTCAGGGTCAAGCAGTAAAAAAAAAAAAATGAAATTTCCTAATGAAGCCGTCCTATTATTGTAAATGTAGGATTTATCTGCTTTTATTAGCTTGGAAAAAGTCGGGAAATCTGCGATAAAGTTCAGTGAATATTTCATGGAACCTGTTTTAGTTGCGAAATGATGATGTAACTACCATACGCTATAGATTGCCCTGAATAATAATTCTGTGTATGTTAATGGCTTTTTACCATAAAAGCGTGGGCCGGGTAGCGCAGTCGGTATAGCGATTGGCTACGGGCTGGACGGTCCGGAGATCAAATCCCCCGGTGGAGGAGGGGGGGGGGTTGATTTTCCGCACCTGTCTAGACCGGCCCTTGCGACCACCCAGCCTCCTGTACAATGGGTACCGGGTCTTTCCCGGAGGTAAAGAGCGGCCGGTGGTGACGCTGACTCCTCACCCCTTCTAGTGCCGTGGTCAAGAAAGAGTAGAGCTATACCTCTACTCCCTCTATGGGCTGTACGGCCTGTACAGAGCCTCAGCGCCTGTACAAGGGTGCACTTTACCTTTTTTACCTTACCATAAAAGCGCAAGGCTGTTCACCCAGTGCAAAGGTCTGAAATAAATAGAGGTTTTGCTTTACGAAATCATTATTTATTTAAACAAATTATACTTATGTTTTACTTTAAACCGTCACTTTTATGTCTTGTTGAATCTGAGGTGGCGTCAATCGCCAGACGATCTCGACATGTGCATACTTTCACCTACAACAGACTCACTTTAATTGCCAGTCTCGGTATTTAACTAATAATATAATAATAATAATAATATATTAACTGCAATTGGGTTGTTACCCGGTGGCAGTGGTTATTTTACATGTAAACAAAACATGAAATTGGTTACTACTAGATTTAAGTCGGGAGGGCTACATGAGAAGCATGTAGTGGCAACTT
>Ga0123354_10016156_pt1 | contig 11694 bp, 10 predicted proteins | sample TergutLab28metaG_2_FD_97872 | JGI IMG/M metagenome (GOLD analysis project Ga0123354, IMG submission 97872) | Labiotermes labralis P4 segment gut microbial communities from Petit-Saut dam, French Guiana - Lab288 P4 | ecosystem: Host-associated > Arthropoda: Insects > Digestive system > Gut ... | reverse complement strand
CTCCACTGTAAATAACTGTATAGTGTTCAGTTTCTTTGGTTCCTTGCAATTTCTTTTTGCTTTCTGTAATTACTGCTATTTTAATATTATTTTCGTTTAGAATTTTGTCTAGTTCTTCTTCTTCTTTTTCTTTCTCTCCTAGCCCTCTAATATTCCAGGTTGCATATTTAAATCGTAATACCTTATGCGCATCCTTGTCGTCGTTTAAAGAGAATCTGTCCGGTTTCTTTCCATGAGACTTGCCAGTGGTTAAAAATTTCCCCTGAATGGGTTACAGGCCCAGAGCAGGGTAAGTCCAGTGGTAGGGTTGCTACCTTTAGCCTCTGGACCGGCTTGCTTAGGGATGGCATTTCCTTCATTCCTGATGAAACAGTTATACCGCTGTGACTCGGTCGTCATTTCCTGGTTTGTGAGAATAGGGTATACCACGAGAAGGTGAGGATGATTGTTGGGTAGGATAGGCTTTAGTATTACACATCACTACCCCTTATACCCCCTGTATTTGTAATGAAAACATGTATTCTTTTAAAACATGTTTTCATTACAAATACGCAAAGAACCCCTTTAATACATACACAGATGTATGCTTTAGCCCACCTACTTTAATATTGATGATTTTCATTGGCAACTTTATTTTCAAAACTTCCTCCACCCAAGTATGGGGTAGTTTATTTAAAACAACTCCGTGAATTTTATTAAGAAATTCAAATTTTGTCAGTGACGCTTGTGAAATGCATATCATTTACAGAAAATCAACAGTTTGTTTGAAACTAATGATGTAACTTCCTTACATTCTTTTCTGTTAGGCTTGTTGTCTTTAATTTACATTGATCTATTGGAAGAGGTTTTGTGGTCATGGTGATTAACCTAGAGGCTCAGCAGTGACATGTTCTTTCTTGTCCATCACAAAGATTAAGGTTAATCTTGTTGGATGTGATGTGGTGTAGAGTGTCTGCATTCTTAATACACAGACTAGTCTTATTGGATGGGACATGGTATGAGGTGTGTGTAGTCTTACTACTCAAACCATTATCTTCTGCTTAGGAAGATCCCATGACATTTGCTTAGTCATTCAGTTTGATAGGTCAGAATGTCGATCAGTGAGCCAGAAAGTCACAGTGGAAACACATAAGTAGCTCTGTGGCTTGGCTTTTACAGCAGTAAAACTTATTCTTTTGTTTTCCCCTTCTAAATGTGTGTGAAGTCTTGTTTGCATTTTACAATGTAGACAAGAGTTCTGTTGTTTTTGCCTCAGTAGGAGGGGAAGTGATCAGCATTATCTAATCTTTTTTTATGTTGATAGCATTTGCTTTTTTTTTAATGTGTTTTGCTTGACCTTGCACAAATTTTCACTGCTGTGAATATGACTGCCAGACATTCCATTTATAAATCTTGTTCAGCTTGAATGACAGTGCTTCAGAAATTGCTTTCTGTGCTACACCATGTCATGAATCCATTAAACAGGTCTGGATTTGGGAAGTTATTTTAATGCTACCCCATTGTAGCAGCACCTGTTAGCCATTGGCAGGTGTGCACCCTGAATTTTTCATTGGTGGGGTGGGGGGTTGCCGACTCTGAAACTAGAATATAATTTATTTTGGATTTTAAAAATTATCTTATAAAAAGTAAGTATAACTGTAGCATGACGCTATTCACAACTGCATTTGTATACATACAAATATGACTGTGTGTTTCGTGACTGTCTTGCCTTATTTAAATCACAGTGTCTAATGTTCTTGGTTTTTTAATGTGCAAAGTTTTTAATTTTATTTGTCAAAATTCTTGTGTACTAGTTACCAGCCAATTTCATCGGCTCATTTTGGCTGAAGGGTAAATCATCTAAACCATTTAGTATTATGTCTACAAAATGTATGTTTTTTTTTTAATTGCACTTTGCAAGAGGGGTGGGGCTGCCAGATGGCAGCCCCTCTTCTGTGTACCCCTGGCCATTGAACATATGTTGTTAATACCAGTATTATGACTGGTGAGTCTTTCATTTGTTTCAAATGCTTTCACATGTGGTGAACGTTTCCATAATTTGTAAAATGAATGAGTCATGAAAGTGAACGTGGGTTATCATTTTAAAAGATACAAAGTAAAGTGGGTTAGAGTAAAATAGTAGCATTGTGTAGAGGGTATAAAGCAGAGGTGCCCAGTTCTGGTTGACCAATGTGTACATTGCCATCTAGTATTTGTGCATACTCTGTATGGAACTGCCTTCATGTCGCCTCTAGGATATAGGATTTTGGAAAATTTGTGTACACCAGATAGACAGCAAAGAAATGCTGTAATGTGGACACACGGAACAGATAACTTACTGGACAGTGGCCAGAAGGAGATATGACAAGGAGTGGATAATGTGGTGATATGAAGGACAGGTAAAAACTCAAGAAGCTTGAAATGACTTCTGTTTCAAGTAAAGCAGGTGATTCTGGATTCCTGAAGCTGAAATTATGTTTGGTTTGGTGTGTAACTTAAACAAGTCGACTGTGTGTTGGAACTGTTCTGTTTTGATGTATATGGTATTCATCACTTTGAGGGGAAGAAGTTAGTGAAGTGCTTTTACATCACTTTTCATCTAGGATAGTGGAACCTTTAATGTGCAAAATTCCAGTACCTACATGGCGTCATACACCACACTACGTTTTATTGTCCCCATGCAGAAAAAGTTTAATTCAGAGTTTATAGATATGATTATAAAGTACTGCACTGTACAATTTAACTAATAAAAAACTGTCAATACAGCTTTTTATTAAATTAAATATCGTAACTATTGCAGCATGTTTCAGCTGGATATGCTAAGCCATCTTCAGGTCATATCTACAAAGTATATAATTTCTGCATCTACGAACAGTGTTGAAGAATAGTAAAAAAACTGTGTGCATTATACTAGTTGATAAATTGAGATTTGATTTTTTACAGTTCTTATCATGTGTTTTGTTCATTAATTGCACAATAAGTGAAATGTAAAGTACTTTACAAGAATGATGTAAACATGTTGTGATGGCTGAGTACAGTGTCTTAAAAGTTTTGAAATACGAACATCTATTTATTGCTGTGATGAATTCATAGTTAAAATCTGAATTTGTCAAAATTTGTGATATTTGATAAATAGTTTACCTTTTTTTTAACAGCACTGTTTACATAAAACGCAGCAGAAACACCCATATTGTAAGTACTGCTGTACTTCACCATTTAGATTCTTCATTCTGAAGGCTGTTGAGGATTGACAATCTGATATCAAAATTACATTCACAAAGAAGCTATGAGTAAATTTTCTGGTTTTCATTGCAGTTGTTGATCGAATGATGTCTTCTGTATGGTGCAGAAGCCAAAATATAATACATCATCTGAAGCTAAGAGCAAATTGAATCTGGGGAATAATGTCATTCATATCAGAATTGTTGTTTTGTATGCATTTGAAACTTCGGATGTGACAGAATGGTGGTGGTTTGTAATGGCCTGCTGTGGGAGATATTTAGTTCTAAGAAAGAGAGAAAGTAATAGGAAGGTGGAGAAATTTGTGTAATTAGGTGTTACATAATTGTACACCTCACCAGATATGATTAGAGTGGTAAAATCAAAAAGAGGATGTAATGGATGGGTCCTGTAGCCTACAGGGGAGAGAGGATAAATGCATACAACATTTTAGTTAAAAAATGTGTAGGGAATGCACCATCTGGGAAACCTGGAAATAAATGGGAGGATAATATGAAAATGGACACATCAGTTAACAGATTTTGAAACCTTTTTGTAGAATGTCCGGGGACTTCTAATGCCTTAATTTGTGTTGTCTCTCTGATAATGGTAAGGACACTGTTAAAGTTTTTCTGGCACAGACTCCAGAACCTTTTGAGACTTGAGACTGGAATACCCCTGCTTGAATCAACAAAATTCTTTTCAGGCCAAATTTGCTCCTTTTAGTAACAGTATTTTTTTTTCCCCCTCCAGCTTTGTACACTCCATTTCCTTTTTGTGATACAGTTGATGGTTTCTTCTACATGTTTAATTGTCATCCATTTAAAATTGGCAACATAACTGTAATGCATTGATTTTGGTATCTTAGGTGCTGTTCTGCAGTTTCCTTTGAATGGGATTGCCCATGATTTTGAGACACACCTTAACAACTTCTCACATCAATGATCTGACGTGGTATGATCCGTCAGCATATCAGTAACGAAGGCGTAAGTATAAAATAATGTATATAATTTACGTAGTAGCCTGTAATTTCCTTATTCATGTGCTCGTGGCACATACAAGATCATTCGCCATATTTGCAGGACGTGTTCAACTTGGTGCACAATTATGACGTGATCCTCTGTTTTTCTGATGCTGAATTAGGAAAGTTATTTCGGTCCTGTATTCAGGCATATACAGTCTTTCATGGTACTAAGTCAGATGGATGTACTATGTAATACACTGCAGGACGAGTAATGGATGGTTATGAGTAATGGTGTTTGGAATGGTGTTGAAGGAAGCAGTCCTGGCATGATTTTCATGGCTCTTATTGTCCAAACAGCCAACAGTTCGCTGTTCTTATAATCAGTAAATCATTAGCCAAACCTCTTATCAGAATGTTGGCCTTAGTCCAAGGATAGTGTTGTGTCCTGGTGAGTCTGATTTAGCTCAAGAGTTTGAGCCAACCTGTAATGTTATAGTTTCATAATTCGTATTTATTTTCCATTGATCCAGTTTAGTTACAATGAATGTAAGGATACAGAAACTGTCCTACATATTTACATGTATAAAAAAAATATTTATCATACATCACTATATATCCATTGATACTTGTCAGAGATGATACAATTTTATATTTTTTGTACAGTAAATTAATTAGAATTAGATTTACAAGAGTAAGAATGAATAAATAAAATAAGAATACCAGTGATCTAGATTTATAATACAAGTAAGATTCTGTGTATTGTTGTAATGAAAATACTGTTCTATTGAATAAAATGAATGTAGAAAATAAATCTCTTTAAAGGATGTGTGAATAATTTTATTTCATTAAGGTAGATTTTTTATGCTTATTGGGAGGTGGTTAAATAACTTTATTCCCCCCCAAAAAAAGCTACCTTTGGAAATGTAGTCAAATTGGCCATTGAAAGATGCAAATTGGTATTGACTTATATTAAAACCGTGAATTTCTTGGCTAGTTATGTATAAATCCATATTCTACACCACAAACAATAATAAAATATAAATAGCAAGTACAGGGAGAAAATTTCTAATTTTTTAAACAACAATCTACAAGTGTGTGTGTATCTGGACTTATTAATGATTCAAATTATTCGTTTTTGAATCTTAAAAATATTATTACTATGCAATGAATTCCCTCCCAAAAATTATACCATAGGTTATTTACGTTATTTATGCTATGAAAATTCCAGCTGATGCCATTCCTGACTTCAAGAACATCATGTGAAATGTTTGCATGTCTTTTGTCAGTAATATAAATAGCAGAAATATATTTTTTAAATTTGTCTTACAGCATTTGTGACTACTGGAGAATGCAAAAGGTGTATGATATTATTAGATATATGATATAATCCTTGTGAGAGATGACAAAGACTTCTGCATTATGCTATTCAGAATTTTATGGGTGTGATTGGAAATAAGATTAAAAAATATCATTTACTCTTAGATTTTTGAATGACTGGAAGCTGAAGTGGTGTGGGGTTGGCTGAGAATTAATTTCCCTGTGCATCCAAGTCCCCTCATACCATAGTACCTAGGTCCATGGCCCTTGGACCCCGTCCTGAACCATTTCACATCTTTATAACTTATTTCTGTTAGGTCAGTTTTAAAATTTTGTTTCATTGGGGTTTGGAGACTTCAAATGGTTAAGTGACAGTGCACACGCCATTGGCCTGACACTTGCTACTAAATTGGTTCGTTGTCAGACTGGTAACAGCAGAGGACATCCATTGTGTTCCAATTCACACCAGAACAAGTGGCTCAAGCCATATAGGCACTGTGTTTAGATTTAAAGCCTTTCGTTTGTAACCACTCTTGCAAAATTGTGGAAAGTGACTGTTAGCTTCGTCTATCTGTTGGCCTGCCTGTCCACATGGAAGAGCTCGGTAAAATCTGACAATCAAGGGTACTTTACATGAAGACCTATATATATTTATGATAATATGTTGCTGAATTCTGTGCAGAATGAGAAATATTTCAGGCAGAAGTTGCAGAGAAAATAAAAACACACATTTTATATTCAGTAACTTTTTTCCAAATATTGTGTTATTTATGAAATAATGTAGAAGAACGTGGTAGATCCAGATAGGCACAGGTGACAATGTAATATGGCGCATGCACTTTGCTTGTTGCATAACTAAGGCTGCAGACAGACACTCAGAATATTTAATACGTACTGCTTTTCCGTGGCAACAGTGGTTATGTGAATGCACCTCAACATTATGTGATATGTACTTTGCTTCACTTGTTACTTGTGCTTAAACTTATGGGGCTCAAAGATCCAGGGGTATAAGGAGAGATAATACTAATGTGATTTGTAGGAAAAATAAGTTGTGACAATGTGATATGGCCTGGAGTTAAATAAATTATTTGTTTCTACAGATATTTAGATTATTTATGACAAATTGTCCATGTTTTATATTGTTTATGAATTATCATTTTAGTTTATGTCACAGCTCATAGGTGATCTCTACTGTGGTGTCAGTAGAAACCACTAGCCAGCATCAGAAGGAAATTCTACTCAAATATTTACTGTTAAATGTGTGTTCAGAAATTTGCCACTTGAGCAAAATCACCAAACTGCAGCATCCAAAAGATAAATGTTGATGTTAATGTGACCTGTCTCTATATAATCCAGCTCATGATGTGAGTACAAGAAACTTGTCAGATTTCATTCAGAGTAGTTTACTATTGAAACACTACCCACATTATATGAAGCCGCATACCAGATTTGCAGAAGCAGCTTGTGCACTTTGTTAAGTTGTAGTTTTATTTCACTGAGTTGTTCAAAGAGAAACACCCAGGATCAGTATGCTTGTCACATATGTAGTTGCACTTCATACAGAGTATTTTTTTAATCACCAAACCATTTTCTGTAGAGCAGATAACATTGTTGCCTCCTATGGCAGGGGTGCAGAAGTTCCAAGCGCCAGTTTGTTATGGCGAATAAGTTTGTATTATGGCACCTAATATTTGTGGAGCCATAGTGTGGACCTGTTTCATATCATCTTTCTGGCACCTGGAATTCTGAGGGGGCTCCTAGATTCTTGGAAAATTTGTTCACCCTTGGCATAGTGACATGATGCAGCCTGCTGTGCCATTCTCAGTCTGGTGATAAAGAATACTCTGTACTTTTTTCTAACTGTGTGACTAATCAGTCAGCTAACTCAGTTGTACAAGATGCCTCCTATGAAACACATTGTGTGTGTGTGTTTAAATGTATATAAAGTGAATACTAAATGAAAACGTTATTCCACCATCTGTTCCTGTATTATATCTCCTACCTGCTCATTAGTGTATATAAAATTTGGTATGGGGTTGGGTTGGGAGAGGAGGAGTGTATGTTAAAAGTTAATTTTGACTCATTTCTGCCCAATATAGAGAATGTAGACTGGATGTGGCCAGATTAGGGTTTATTTTGGGACTTGTGTGTTCATGGTAACGAACATTCAGGTTCCTGAAAAGTGGGAAATTTCCTGACTAGCTCTATGAATGTCAGCTTTAAAGAACTGTGTTCAGTGGAGTTGGTTGTATGTGCATTGTAAGCCCTAAACACTCACATCAGTCTGTTTATTTGTGAGATATGAGTTTTTCACAGAATTGACTGTGAAGATACTGTCATATAGGATGTGATGTTATGTGGCCTGGTGGTTAAGAACAGACATGTTTGAGGAATCTGCTGTCTTCAAGTTTAAGTCTGAACCCAGTGACAGAGGAAACAAATTCCTTTGAAACATGCATTCTCGTAGACCAGGCTATGTGGTGTCACATTCCAGAACATGGTATGCTACTGTAGTATTAATTTGTTAAAAATAAAAGGTTCATAGTACAGAAGATGATAGTATTACTGAATGTTGCTAGTATATTAATTGACACTTTCTCATTTTCAGGATATCTTAGTTTTTTAATCTTGGTCTTGAAACCAAGAATCTTAGCGGGGTTTTTTTATAGTTTTCCTCAGTCCCTCCAGGAAGATGCCAAGATAGTACCTGAAATTATTACACCACCACTTGCTTCTCTCTTCTTTACAATTTATTATTTCTTTTTTATTCTGTTATTGACATGATGTAATGTAAGCTACCCGACAGTATCTTGAACTTAACTGTAAATAAATAAATGCAGGCTGTTTCACAAAGATTTATAATTTTAATTTGCATGGTGTATGTTTTAAAACATATAAGGGATCATAATTTTAAGAGTGCAGTGAGGTATGTTTAGTGTGATTAGCTTTGCAGCAGTGTGTAAAAGATTATGGTTAGATAATTAAGAGTGTATGTCTGAACTCTATCAGGCGATACTGATTTATTTATACAGTAGCATATCCACTTCAAACTTACATTTTTTGCTTATAATCTTGGTTATAATTATGTATTAAAATCTTTTTAAGTCACTTATGTCACATATTATGATGGACGCAGGTTTGGATGTGGCTAGGTAACAGAACACATGTTCATGAACTCCAAAGGGGAATATCTGGTGTTAGATAATGATGAACTTTGTGATGAAACATAATTTGGGAGGGATAACTAGAAGCATACACAGAATTTTGAGCAGAAATCTTGTGGAAAGCAGACATTCCATGGATAACCTTTGAGGTTGGAGTATTTTATTTGAATGCCACTGTACTTGTTTAGTGGTGAGGTCTAGAATATGAACGGCAGTGGTGGTTTCAAATCTTTCTGTCTCCTTTCTTTTGCCTCGAAATGTAACGTAAAACATTCAGATACTACGTTCTTCACTGCTGTTATAATTCATACCTTAATGGATGATTCCTGTTGCTATAACACGCCATGTTTTTACAGTCAGGAGTTGTTCCGACCTCTCACCTGTGTGTGATAGTCACTGTGGATAATGTAATTACTGTTTCTGTAATATGGGCTTTGTAAACCACCGTGTTTTACTGCTGCAGGCTTTGAACAAGTAGATGTCAGATAGAGTTAAATCAGGCATGGTGTATGGTACTTCAGTTGGCAAATGAGAAGTGTCCAGATTACTAATAGTGGTGAATTTCGGAGGATGTCAAAGGAAGTTATCGTGACGTGTTTGAGGTGTTTTACCAGCATTGTCCTAGAGTGGCTGACCTGATCTGTTAGACAAGGCTCAAATATCTGGACTTCTAGATGTGCAGAAGTCCTAAACACCACACAGTGTTGATTGCCCATCTCAGATGTATTTTAAGCCAGAGATTTTTGTCCCAAAGCAAAGGAGCATGTTGACTGTGACTTCTCTGTGTGATGCAGAGTGAAACATAATTATGAAAAATATGAAATTTATGTGCTGCAAGATGTTTTATATGGCTGAGGAACTGTGGTTCAAGTTGCAGAAAGTTGATGAAGTATTGTTTTCATATTATGAATGTTCCTAATTGAAAGGTGCCTCTAAACCTTGTATGTAAACTGACCCACAGGTGTGAACCTGATCCCTCCCTTGGATTGTAGTGTACTGGCTCTTGGGGAAACCTTCCTATTTGCAGCTAGTAGGAAGATAATGAAGTAGTTGGATAAAGTGGGCATTTAGCTAAGGTTCAGCCAGTTTGGCCAAATGGGAACCTAAAATATCAAAACAGATGCAGTAAATTCTCCAGAAGCAAGGCTGGTCAGATGCCACAAACTTCATCTACAAACAGTAGGTTACAGTTTTGTCAACACATTGCCCCATATATGTGGTCAGACATTTAAGTTTGCGAACTCACCACAGTGTGCTTGCTGTGGCAGCACTGGACAAAAGCCTTAGTATGGTTTGATGACGTTGACATATCAGTGTTTCACAGCTGTGTTGTTGTTGTTGTTGTTGATTGATGGCAGTCTCTTTCTGAGTGGCATCTATTACTGTCTGCATGTGTTTTGGTGTGCTGCCGCAAGACTGTAGGAGCTTGAATTAGAGCAGCGAATGAACGTTACATTTCTTGTTAAACTTGGAAAGAGTGGAAACAAAATCAGAGAGATGTTAGTGCAAGTTTACAGCAATAATGCTATGAAGAAAACAGCAGTTTACACGTGGGTGAAATGTTTTTCTGAGGGAAGAGAAATTGTCACTGATGAATAGAGATCAGGACGCCCAGCAACAAGCAGAACTGAAGGAAACGTTGCAAAAATTTGTCAAATTGTTCATGGAAATCGTCGGCTGACTGTCAGGAGCATAGCAGAGCAAGTGAACATCGACAGAGAAACAGTTAGGAAAATCTTAACTGAAGATCTTAGATATGAGGAAGGGTGTGCAAAAATGGTCCCAAAGGAGCTCACCGAAGAACAAAAACAAAGAAGAGTCACAAATTGCCAAGACCTTTTGGAGAGGCAAGATGACATTTTGGGCCATGTCATCACAGGTGATGAAACATGGGTCTACCAATATGACACTGAAACAAAACAGCAAAGTGCGCAATGGAATACTGCCAATTCCCCATGACCAAAAAAATTCCGTCGGTCTAAATCAAGAGTCAAAACAATGTTCCTGACTTTTTTTGATATTAGAGGGATTGTTCATTATGAATTTGTGCCAAATGGACAAACAGTCAACCAAGTTTCTCATTTGGAAGTACTAGAAAGGCTGCATGAAAGACTTAAACGGAAATGACTCGAACTTTTTGCAAAAACTCACGGATCTTGCATCATGACAATACACCTGCTCACATGGCACTGTCTATGAGGGAGTTTTTAGCTACTAAACAAATAACTGTGTTGGAACACCCTGCCTTTTCACTGGATCTAGCCCCCAATGACTTTTTTCTGTTCCTGAAGATAAAGGAAGTTTTGAAAGGAAGGCATTTTGATGACATCAGGCGTAATACAACAGCAGCTCTGAAGCCTTTCCACAAAACCAGTTCCAAAATTGTTTTGAAGGGTGGACTAGGCGCTGGCATCAGTGCATAGCTTCCTAAGGGGGGTACTTTGAAGGCAAGCATGGTGGTATTCAGCAATGAGGTATGTAGCACTTTTACCGCAATGAGTTCGCGAACTTTATTGTCTGACCACGTAGGATTCATTTGTGGTGGGGTACATAAAGTGAACAATACTACAAAATTACATAGAAACAACTCTGTCACAGGTCTTGCTTGTATAGTCCTCTGTATCCCATTTCTCTCTGTTTTCCTTCCTATCTGTTTTGTGTGTGTGCACAACATGCACATCTCATTCAGGCTGTGTAAATGTGTCTGTTTCAGGGATATGGATGTGAGGTAGCTTTTCCTACTGTCCATGGCTTCTCCACAAGGCAAGAGCAGCAAAGAACCCACCCGAACACTGCCAGAACGTGTGGGCCAGTTGTATTATGCGCATGGACTGTTTTGTTCCAGTCACCCTGTTCCAGTCATTACTTTTGCCATTGCCATAGTTCTGTTGTGCTGGTAAGTTGCTTGCAGATATGGCTTTGCTGTGTTGATGAATTGCTTATGGATGTGACAGTGCTGTGCTGATGCATTACTTGTGGATTTGGTAGTGGTGTGCTGATAAGTTGTTTGTGGATTAGGCTTTGCTGTGCTGATGAATTGCTTATGGATGT
>Ga0123354_10016155_pt1 | contig 11694 bp, 8 predicted proteins | sample TergutLab28metaG_2_FD_97872 | JGI IMG/M metagenome (GOLD analysis project Ga0123354, IMG submission 97872) | Labiotermes labralis P4 segment gut microbial communities from Petit-Saut dam, French Guiana - Lab288 P4 | ecosystem: Host-associated > Arthropoda: Insects > Digestive system > Gut ... | reverse complement strand
CTGAGATCTCACCATCGTGACATACCCATACCAATCCTATAGCACTACCACCATACTTTCTGATGAAAACCTGATGATGGCCACAATAGGCCGAAACGTGTAGTTACTATCATCCTTTATTAAACATCTTTTTAGATATTGTTGTGTTATTGACTGACACCTATACCTATTGTTTATATACACACAACGGGGATGGCTCATTTTAGAATTATGAATAATTGACTTTCTTGAATGTAGACAGCTAAGGCACTGTTTCATTTTATTTTCATTCTTCTAAATTATGATCAGTACTTGATTTCTCGCATGGGAATCCGCACTGATAATTACCAGTAATTTCGTCTACATATGGAGTTAATGTTCACAGAAGGGCGACGAATAAATGTTTATATGTAGTTGATTACAGTAATATGCATGCAATCAGTTGTATAGCCTTTCTTTTTTGTAATACAATAATTAGCACCTTGTTCAAAAGAGAATCAATAAATTCATGGATATCACAAGGTACTTTCTCACGTCCTGCTTGCATTAATTCTACTTAAACTTGACTTAGTTTTTACACGTAGTTTGATATTAGGGCGTACGTACCGAATTAGAACAAATCAATCAGTTGGTAAGCAAATGCTCAATGGTTGACCTTAACTTTAATCAAATTCCGAAAGGCATATTTTATGGTTCCTTGCTGGCAGGAAATAAAGCGTATTCGGATGTTTCTACAAGAAGGGGGTTTCTACGATAAGGAGGTGAAAAATACGGAACATTCTGTAAGGAGGAAATGCGTATTTTTGTGTTCTACACTCAATTCAGTAGCAGAAGCTAAATATTTCGACAAGTTACATACATTATACAGCGATCCCACTGTAACCATAGGCGTGACTTTGGGGGGGGGGGGCAATGGGGCAAATGCCCCACCCCCAACACTTTTCTACTTAAGAAATTTGTTTTGACTAGTGAGTTGAAGAGAGGCAAATAATACAATTGGAGTGAAAGTGTGGGAAAAGGATTACGTATATTATGGTGTGGTTCAAACCAATCTTCCCCCTCTTTCTAATTTCACTACTTCGGAAATTTCCTAATCCTCCCGGTCGATTTTACGGCCCCCCCCCCCCAATGTAATTAGACAAGTTACCCCTATGTGTGCAACAAAGTACTCGTGTTTGTCTTCAGCGGCTGTTAAATATAGGCGCAAGTTGATTCTTCGAGATATTCCAGGTAATTAGTCCGAGTCAGATTTTCGGCAACGTTACAACATAATCCCGTGTTCGAGAGCTACGTTATGTATAACTAAGTCTACAAACACACACCCAGAATATGCAATACTTGTTTCCTTTTCGCTGCAACAATGCTGCATGAAGGCGCCTCGATGTTACTTTATACGCACATTGTCCAATTTTGTTTTACACAGTTTTGTGGCACAGAACTGAGTTTACATCTTCCCAGCCTTGTCAACGTAATTATCTTACCAACGCCACAGTCTTTCTCATTTCAAATGGTTTACAAACTAAAGCTACACACATCTGTTTACCGCAGGTTTGCTACATGGGCGACCCACCATAACTTCTTCAAGTGTATCAACAACAGTATTACCTGCCAGGCAGAAATTTTACCTGGATGATATCTTCATGGGTTATTTCATGACTCATGCTACAACATGAGAAACTTGGAGGGGGTTGTTACTGGGACTTTTTGAGAGAAAAACAAAATGCATATCTGGGTTCCTCTTCCTAGGACCCATAAGACATTAAGAGTTTAATTCTGGTTGCCATCTGGAACTTCAGAAATGGAAGAGGGCTCCCCTCAGCTGACATCAGATTATGGGCCACAGAGGGCCCGTTTATAAGGCTTAGGTGCATCGGGACCGTAAGGGCTCGAGCACAAACGCTAATCAATCAATCAATCATGCCACAACCATTCTGTGGATGTTAAAAATATATTCAAATGTAAAAACAATGTGGTTTACAAATACATAAATTTCGCATGCATAAATAGAAGAACATCAAACGCTGTCCAGACTACCCGTCTTATACATCTGCCGTAACAGTTGTCTTTAGGCCAGGCATTATAATACCCGTCACCAGCTACAACACAACGCAACTCTACACCTTTCCCTCAAGACTAAATACACACAAAAATAACCCCCTTTGATCCTTAACGTACGTTACGAACTTTCGGTTATTAAAAAGAAGAAGAGAAAGCTCGTGGGGCTGTACAGTTCTGTGCCACAAAACTGCGTAAAACAAGGCAGACAATGTGCGTATAAAGTAACATTGAGGCGTGTTCATGCAGCATTGTTGCAGCGAAAAATAAAAAAAGTATTGCGTATTCTGGGTGTGTGTTTGTAGACTTAAATATACAGAATGACGTGTGTACGTCGTCTTACATTGTCATCTGTGGTTTGTCTGGTTCTACAGTAATTTTCCACATTATCTCAAGCATGGCACGGTTTTCGAAAAGTGTCATCGAACATAAAATTTGTGTTTTGATTTTCTCTAGAATTATGTCTGAAACGTGTCTCATTCTAAGAAGAAATGAGTGAGATGTGATCAAAAATGTATATTGGTCAACATGAAATGTACTCTCTAATCTTGTCAGACTTTAATTGCGCTTGAATTTTCTAGACAGATTTTGGAAAAATCCTCAAATATAAAATTAAAAAAAAAAAAGTCTATTGGGAGCCAAGTTGTTCCTTGCGGGCGGAAGGACGGACGGACAGACATGACAGAGCTAACAATCGCTTTTCCCAATTATTCGAAAGCGTTTAAAAACGTCCAGGGAAACAGTACTATCACATAACATAATACTTCCTCTGAAGTAACTTGACACATATTATAGAACGGGTGGTATTTGTGCATTTGAGAACAAAACTACTGGGTCATAAAAAACCAAAAGTTTGGTCTTTTTGGTGCTTATCAGAGACGTCATGTTTCGCTTCCTGAAGGTACATTGTCCAGGTTCGACCACATTTCCTCACATGAATGCTGGTGTCGTAAAAAGTTAAGATTCGCTGCAGATACAGTAACTTAACGAATAAAAAAACCATCCAGCAAACACCAATAACATTTAACTCTGAACTGAACAATTAATTTTTTTTTTCAATTTACCCCCCCCCCAACTCATTTTTCCCAGATTCGTTAAATTACCCCCCCCCCCACCTTCGATCTCCTAAACACAACATGTTACATCTTCTAACATTTTTTGACGTTTTGCTGACCGTGCATCACAGTATATTTATTGCAGTATTTAACCAACTTGATGCACAAAATTTGTTTCACAATAAGTTTTATTTCATGCCTCAACATGTTTCGAGCACATGTGCTCGAAACATGTAGGGGCATGAAATAAAACTTATTGTGAAGCAAATTTTGTGCATCAAGTTGGTTAAATATTGAGATAAAATCTTCAAACATATTATTGTCCTTATAACGGTTTAATTAGACAATCAATCGTTAAATGATTTTCTCTATCAGTAGTTATCGTAAAGTATTCTTTTTTTTTAACAGGCATTCTTTAGCAATTCAAAGGATGTCCACGCAATTTTTATATCTACCTTAACATTTTAAAGTTTGAAAGTTTCTAAACAGTATTAAAATTTCAGTTCATACCTCACGGAAAACACGTTAGTCCTTATCACAGAAACTAAGTCTTTGAATGTTGTTTAGGACAATTAAAAACAAGGAAGCTGCGTTTTCAGGGAGCAGTAATGTATTTAATAGAAGCAATGTTATTATTCCTATAAAACACAAATACACAAAACGCAAAGTTTTAAGGTTGCAGCTGGCGTTTGACTGTAAATTTAATGCACTTAAGCTTTCATCAGAATGTTTCAATCGAACAGTTTTCAAATAAAAGCGAAAGAGAGGTCTAATCGAAACGCGCCGGGACACAGGTAGAGTAAAGTGGCTGATATGATTACAACAATTACGGTGTAGGATGCATCTATCTAAATACTGACGTACGTTCATTTTATCGCCCTCAGACAGAAATAATAATTGTTACGAGCTCCTAGTCTTGAATGTTTGCATGTGCCAGGGGGAAGACAGAAGCTGTTATTGAGTGACTGGTAGGTTACTGGACCATTTAACGGTGCTCTTCCAGCTCGATAATTAGGAAAATGTAACATTAATCGTGTTTTTGTTATTGGTGTAAGAATACAAATTGAGATTTGCTTCAACTGGCATGGTTACCTACAAACCTTGTAAAACTGCGAATTAATCAGTCCACATTTGTTAAGCTATACACCACAAATGGCCATGATAATGCCTTAATCTCAGTGTTATTTATAAAATGATGGTGCAGAAACATTTTAAAATATTTTCATAACACAAAATGCGAAATAATTTTAAATTAGCCCGCCACAGCTTCTTGCTTCTAATGGGAAAGGAAACTAGCATATTTTAGACATAAGAATAAAAAATCATGATATGTTAACCTACTATATATTTTGGTAGATTTTCACGCTCAACTTATATTCTTGACAAAAATTTTAACGCTTAAAACACTTTATGTATACATATAAATATACACTGCGTTCTGACTGGAACATTTCAACAATAAAAACTTTCGTCCTATTGGAATCATTAAATTAATGTTATTATTAATATGATCGAATTCGTGAAAAAATGTTAAAACTTCTACAAAAAATATGCAACAAAATGCACAAATATTTTAATATACAATTGTATATTTAAAACATGCCTCGAACATACTTCGATCAGTTATGGATCATTTTCAGGAAGGAATCACGTCAATCAAGTTACGTATAAACACGAATTCATGCTTTATACATAATACACTAAACAAGAATTATAATTTGATTGATGTGGTTCCTCGCCGAAGATGATCCGCAACACATCGGAACATGTTGCAGGCATAATGCTTTAAATATGCAATTGTATGCCGATAATTTGTACAGTTAGTTGGATATTATTTACAGAAATGTCGATTAATGCACGGAAATGAGGAACATCAGATGTTAGAACTTACTGAATGTTATAACTGTTACATATCTACATTCAACTTCTCTTCTCGAAGAAAATACGGATGTTTCAAATACTTTTAATATATGGCTGTTGAGCAAAACTTGGACAATTTCAACAATATCAGTGCAAAAAATCACTTTTTGCCAATGTTGAAACATGAGCTTCACTTTTATGTACGACAATGAATCGGACGGCAACCTTGACAATACTGGTCCTGCATGATAGACATAACTATTTGAAGATGGCTTTACTTCGTGCGCCCTGTTTATGCTTGAACAGGGTGATTCAACATAAAACCCTTCCTCCTACTTCTGCCTGTACTATTAAAGCATTCTGCTTCCAAAACATAACAAAATTAAAATACTGAATGAAAATGTTAAAGATAAATTGAAGTTCATATCTCAAGTGTAATTTAACGTCACTTGAAATATGAGCTTTAATTCATCGTTAAGAATTTCAATTAATATTTTAAATCACCAAATTAAAATACTGAATGAAAATGTTAACGATGAATTAAACCCATATCTCAAGTGACGTTAAATTACACTAAGGCATACGAAATATTGTACAGCGCAAACAGTTTCTCTTATCTGACGAATCTTTTAATTGGACAAAACTGATACTTCAATAACAGAGGCACACCGGGTAGGAAGACATGACCAGAAAATGGCGTTTACGTTCTCGCATTTTAATAAGGTTTCTCATCACATATTGTTATAAAGTTCTCTGGGAAGAATGATATTGACAAAGATCACAAACTAGCCATGAGACCACTAAAATCTACAACAGAAAAGAACGGATTATACTAGCAACATATAGCCTAATTAACCTACAGAGCGGGGAAAACCTCACGCAATTCTTATCAGAAAACGATCTTCATACGCGACAAATAATTACGCTACATTACGACAAACAAAGGACAGTGTTATTCATACAAAAAATAAAAAAAATGTGTTGTAACTTATACTGTGTTGAATACACATTTGACGAATATTCATACACGACAAATAATTACGTTATATTAGGTAAACAATGAACAGTGTTATTCATAAAACAATGGAAAAAATGTGTGTTCAATTATTCTGTGTTGCATAAATATCTGACGAATATTTTGTTGTTAACAACCGTAGGTTTTACATACAGAAACTACCACGGTAGAATACGATAAAAAAGAGTCTAGGTTCGTGTAGCGTATTAGCTTAAATAGGCAAAAGCCGTAAAGATTCCTTCATTGGAACGTCTTTGGCCTGTTTCCCATCCGAGGTGACACGCGTAAAAAACGGAGAATAAGGAAAATTAATAAAACCACTAAGCTAACTGTTCAGTATGTACTGACATACACGCTCCGGATCTAAGCGACATTATTACTGACCGGCCAACATCTGTATGAATCACACAGATGTCCAGCGGAACTCGGAACCCGCTCATGGCCGGCGACGCCGTTGAGCGGACATCATTTGCAATACGGTGATATCAACTCTGCAGCATTCGGTTCCGGGTTACTAAAAAATCTGTCCGTATTAAAGCAAAGAGTTCGTATATAAGTGTCATAAACAAACTACGAGCAATGCGTAACTCATTACAATGACAAATTTGGCACAATGACGTTTGCTCACTCAGTAGATGAACTCTGACCAGAACTGCAAAGTTACACCGCAAAGTTGAATCACCTTTTACTCATAATAGGAATCCTTTCAGAATTACATCCATTCTTGTGTACAGTATAGCTTTTTTTTTTTAATAATATAGACAATTGCATGTCTTAGAAAATCGAAGGAATGTAGAATTTCCGCAGGTACCATAGTCTTCCTTACTGTTGTTACTACGCAATACACTACGTCTAAGTTTGGCTGTGACGTGCGGGCTTGAATATAAAATGCGAATAAATCAGTGAGCTGAAAGGAAATATCGAGACTTAAGAACACGACTAAAATAAAGATGTCTGACCAAAAATAATGGTCATATCTATGCAAATATCCTGTAAAGGGCATTAAATATGCAGCAGGTCTATAACAGAATGTTGTGGGGGTGGGGGCTTGCTAGGTTTGCAGAATTTCCTCCTTATGAAGTCACTATGGAGCCTTGCCAGATATCTGTGTATGTCACACATAAACTGACTCTGTCCATCCAGCAACCCATCCGCCGAACGACCCATTGCTTGCTTCTTATTCACATTCAAAGATTGCCTCCATATTCAGAAAGAAGAGCTTATACATACTTATGGGGGCGTATCGGCAGTGAACAAAGAACGCCTACGTCACACGCACACAAACCAACCACCTGGTAGCTTGTCAACCGCGAACACACAAATGTATCGTTACACCCAGTTCTTAACAAACTCTGACATGTCTAATCGCTCCTACTGAGGAGCTTAGCTATAAGACGGCGGCGAGTCGTGAGGCGATGGGGTTCAAGGGGCGGAAAAATGAACGGAAAATTAATATTTTACATTAAAAATACTATTTTCTGAAATGAACTGGTTGTAAGCTACTGAGCCAAATAAAAGAAAACTCAATAAATAATTGTATTTTTAAGGTCGTGATTTCTGTCAGGAGTGCCCACTGTGATTACATGCCTCAGGATCTAAAAGCCCTAGATAACTGCACTGCTGCTAAGTTGCAGATGTTTTTGCATGGTTCGACAGCTCTACTGATCCAGGGCCTCTTCATTATTGAGGTTTCTAGATCACACTCAGACACCCAACACTTAGCAGGACGAATGATCGGCCGGTCGTAGAGATCTCTACCTGACAAAACAGACACAAGAGATATCCATGCCACCGGCGGGATTCGAACCCGCTATCCCAGCAAGCGAGCGGCTGCAGACCGCGCTGTCCCCGGGAAAGGCCACAGAATTTGTTAATCATGCCAAATGAACCACTGTAATTTAATTAACGCCACTGACCACCACTGTAGGCAGATACGGCAGAACACACTTATTATCACGGATCGATGTAAGATAAGTTATTGTTTAGGAAGAGAGAGGGAGATGATAATTGATGAAGTAGAAAGTTGCAGGAGTTTTCTGACTTTGTTCTCTTTTTTCAGTCTTCACGTAAAAAAGTTGTTCCTAAGTAATGTACGAAAAGTGTAGAGAAAAATGAAACACATTTTGTGTTCAATACGTGTTTTTATGTTAAATTACGGCGTTCAAAATAATTACAAATATATGATCTCGCGTTGGAGAATTATCAACCTACTGGGAAATTTCAGCATTTGTTTTTGGCAGGTGAAATTCTTATGGATGAAACAGATTTTGATAAAATGTAATATTAGCGAATTTCATGAAAAACTGTCCAGCCTTTTTAAATGCCACATGTAGACCAGTCATTACCGCAAATATACATCAACAGACGTAGTAAACGTGTTTATACACGCTTCTCGCTAAGTATCTATCGGAGCGAGAAAGCGCTTCGAACAGGACTTGTGGAGAAACACACAACACACGTCACCTCAATACACACCGTCGGCACGTGTTACGAGATAATTAAACACAGGTGAGATGACATCTACAAAATTTATTTCGTTATGCCGACATCTCCGAAGTAAGCACTTTAAAGTGCGGTTTATATTCGACATTTTATCTTGCAAACATACGTGAAGTTAACGGTCTTATTTATTTATTTATTTATAGCTCGAATGTTTTGTGTTTGTGTAAAACCAAAAGCGTTTGAGATTAAACTTGACCGTTCGAGCCTGAAGACACAGCCACTAGAAAATTTCGAAAAGTCGGTCAGGACTTATCAATCAATCCAGGCCGTGTAACATCCCACAATACTTGAACTCAATTCCAACATGATTTTTTACGGTACCGACATCTACATTAACCTTCTTCGGAGAGGTGAAACAAATTTTCTGTTCAACCTATGACAAGCAGGGCCGGAATAGCTCAGTCGGTACAGCGATTCGCTACGGCCTGGGAGGTTCGAAACCCGATGCATGCAGACAAATTTTCTCTTCTCCACAACCGTCCAGACCTATCCCCAGGGTCCACTTAGCTTTCTGTATAATGGGTACCGAAGCTCCTTCGGAGGGGTAAAGCGGCCGGGGCGTGGCGTTGACCACCCAACCCCATCTACCGTCGAGGTTAAGAATGAGCACAGAAATACCTTTACTCCCCATCTGTGCCTTCTATGGCATGTTAAGAAGGCGAGCTGTACATTTAATTGTAACCAATACCTAAAGTAAGATCGGACTGCACATGCTTATCCTGAAGTACCAGTCGATCAGTGGCAGCACGTCACCTGTCTTCTGTCTCTTGGATTCGAATTCTAACGGGGCATGAAAGTGTGTATTTATTCTGCGCAGGTAGATACATCTTTGTGACGCGCTAAATCCCTGTCAAACGAGAGCACCGAAGTCCTATAAGCGATATTCGTAAATCCGGTAAACAGAGGCCTGCGGTTACGCACAGACAGAAAAGTAACTTGACCGCTTACGTGGTTTGACATACTATAACCTCAAAGTAAATCGCTTGTGGACCATACGTTACCATATGGTTTGCAATTATGGACAATCACTGTAAGGGTTTCGTGAGTACGGGAATGGTAAGATGACTTATGACTGTTTGAAGATGGATGTTCTACCGGTACGTTATCGTATCGACAGTGTGAGGTCATGAATAACCTACAGTGTACTACCCACAATTTGAGAACTTCGCAGTTCTCATCTACTTCGCAGCGGAAGCCTGAAAATACAATTTGTGCGCAACAACCCAACTCGGGCCCAGGTCTCCACTTTTCGAAGTTTCTAAATCACACATAATTAGACATAAACACACACACACACACCCGGTATGATTCTTCTGAACCAGTGACCAGGCGCTCACAGAGGCCGCTATCAGCAAAACGCACAAAAACACCCACGCCCTCAGAGGGATTCGAAAGCGCTATTCCAGCAATCAAGCGGCCACAGACACACGCCCTAAGACAGCGCGGCCACCGGGATCGGTTACTTAGTAGAATTAGTGAAGAAATATGTGCTTCATTGTCTGAGGGACAAGAGAAGCGACGATGAACTGAATTTTCTTTCTTTCACACATTCTCGCGAAGCTCATGGTACCCCCACACACAAAGCTTTTCTCTCCTCACTCTCCAGCCAACAAAAGAGGTCCAGTCTAGCAGTGTCGAAATTGAGATACATAGACAATAGGCAATGATTCTGAATGATGGTTACAGCAGCCTTGTGATGTTGAAGAGAACAAGAAGAATATGGAGAAGTTCGGCAACGTCAGACCAGTGCTGGTGGTAACTTGAACTGGGGACTTTCATAAGTAATGCCCAGGACTGCCCATTTACTCCAGTTCATACCGTTGTAAACAAAAATGAGATCTCTCTAGCAAAAAATACAGCACCCATGTCTGTGTGCGTATGTTTATTTCACTGGGGAGACCTGACTGCTCTGGTGTGGACGAACAAAATGGAAGCGTACTTACTAACATGCACCAACCATCAGTAAACGGAACCATCAAAAGACTAGGATGGCAGAGCCAACAAGCCAGACACGGTTGTAAGCTACAATAGTACAATGGGGCATGTCGACATGGGCAAATGAACAGAAAATATTATTCGATCATTCGACGTAATTTACACTAGGCAAACTCTTCTTTTGTGTGAGGGACCTGAACCATCACATAATGTCTTCTTTAAGGCTGCACATTTCTTCCAACAGATTCTGAGGTATTGTATTAATAGAATACAGATAGCTTTTAAAGGCTCTAAATTTAGCCGCATCTCTTAGCACACTAACCTGGTTAACAAAAACAAAATTAACACAAGCACAAATAAGTTGCTCGAAGAAATAGAGAATCCGTCCCTAGTAACAGTAATAAAATTCTAAAATATGTGTACCAATGTGAGCAGCAAAAATATAACCCACCTCCACCGTAGACGAAATTGTACGACCAACGACGAACAAATTCACGTTCATGTTTGGTAACGTATGCTCCATCTTGTAAACGTATAGAAATATATACAAACGTTGGTACATTGCTAAACTTTGCAGCACCTCAATTCTTCTATCGCCCATATACCTCATACAAGACACACTGGACCAATAAGGCGTTTTTCCAACACAAAACGTTCACTGTCACACTAACCACGTTTGACTTTATCCAATACAAAACGTTCAGTGTCACACTAGCCACGTTTGACTTTACGCGACCCACGTGCTAAATGACAGAGCAACCAACCAACGAAACACAACTGACTCAGGTTATAAGTAGTTAAGCAGTTACTTACACCCTCTCCAGTCGTCGCTCAGCATCGCTGTGAATATATTATGTCTGCACCACACTGTAATGCATGCTATACCACCTTTATTCTGAGGTAAGGCATGTACAATGGCAACACGTGTTGGGGATGTATCCAGTTCGAAAGTTGGCTCATACACACACTGACGTTCCCATGGTTCCATTCGGCTGTTTGTGTTACGCCACAAAGAGCAACCGCCAGATTATACAGGCGCTGGCATGAGCATAAACAATGAAATTAAATGGCAAATAAGTAATCCATCACACACGTGATCACTTCTTAATTCCATATTTTGAGCCACAGTAATGCAACGAGATGGGTGATAATGTATATCGTAACACAGAGAGGGAAAGATTAGCAGTGGGCAAGCAGGTGACACAGAGTTTAGACAGGCACAGATTTAACCTGAGTAAGCTAAATGAGCTGGAGGTTAGGAAACAGTATCAGGTCGAAATTACAAATAGGTTT
>Ga0123354_10016151_pt1 | contig 11694 bp, 9 predicted proteins | sample TergutLab28metaG_2_FD_97872 | JGI IMG/M metagenome (GOLD analysis project Ga0123354, IMG submission 97872) | Labiotermes labralis P4 segment gut microbial communities from Petit-Saut dam, French Guiana - Lab288 P4 | ecosystem: Host-associated > Arthropoda: Insects > Digestive system > Gut ... | reverse complement strand
TTATGTGTTTTGTATTTATCTGAGAACAAACAGCGACTTGTGCCACTTACAGCATAAACTGATTGGTTTTTATAACCGAGATGTAAAGTGTTTACAGCGCGGTACGGACTGGGGCTTTAAATAGAGCGGTCTGCGCTTCGTCTTTAAAGTGTTAATGTTTAATTCAATATATGTTATCCTTCTCCAGATATGTTGCAGTGTGTGATTCCCCCCCCCCCTTAGCGCTGTGAACACTAGTGACGTATTTACATGCTATATGAGTACTCCATTTCGCACAATCGATATGTTCTGCTCGGAGCAGAATATTCCTCACTCGCATGCCTTGGTCACTAAACTGTCCTGGCCGAAGATTAGCCGGCAAGTTGCCACTGCATTTCCTTTCGGGAAAATCAAGAATTATATAATTTTGTTCTTAACTCTCTTGTTCCAGGATATGCGTTGTTGTATCACTTCTCTCTCTCTCTCTTGTGTGTAAGTGTGTCCGTCCGTGTGTGCGTGTCAGTGCACTGTGGGATTATGTGTGACTGCGTGTGTGGCAATGAATATACCGTCATTTATTATACATTTTGGGTATACTTCTGTCTGGATACTGTGCGATAAATTGGAGTATGAACCGCGGACCGCGTGTAAGTATCTGATACTAAAACAAGCCGGGATTAAAGAACCGGGTACAAAAAATTGTTCAAGCGGTATTTTTATAGTCGAATTTTGCATTCGCAGTGAGAAATTTTACGGATATAAAGCGATGATGTACGACAGGATACACGGCAGTAAGTGCGAAAGTATAACACTTTATTTCTTTTTTAGCGATATTCGTAAGGGATCAGAGAATATTCGTATGAGAGTGTAATGTTTTGTGCTGTGGCTACTAGGGATACCGAACTCTATAACGCTCAGTAGCTCTGAATTTTGCGCGCAGGGTTTACTGGCGTGTGTCCTATGATCCTAAGAATAAAAAGCGATTACTTATCGAAACAGAATTAAACACTTGTTTATAACGAAGCGGGGGTGGGGTGCGTTTTTTTGTGAAGCAGTAATGGAATTTTTAAATTACATTTAAAATCACTTTTAGGCTACAAAAGAAAAATCAAGTCCGCATATAGTGGCTCTGATTTGTCTCTATTGTATGCCTTAACGACAGCTTCAAGATTTAAAGACCTAGAGAAGGGGTATCCAAACCGTGGAATGCGGGCTGCATGCGATTACAATTTCCAAATTACATATAAAATAAAAAAACACAATAATTAAGGATTTTAGCAAACCATTTACTGTGATTGTTTAAACGCGTGGCCGGCGAATCAGCTCAAAATCAGCCATAAATAGGTTTGAGACCCCTGACAGACGGAACATGTCGGAATGGAGGTATAGATGTACTCATTTTTAACTACCCGGCGTGTGTCGTGGCTATGGTGGTTGGTAGCCGGTCTCCAACCGAGGACAGACCGGTTCAATTCCAGGCCACTCAATGTGGGATTGGTGGTAGATACAGTTGGACTGAAACAGGTTTTTCGCCGAGAAATTCGGCTTCCCGCGGTCAATATAATTCCATTTATGTTTCATACTCAATCTTTCATTCATTACCGATGGTAAACAATCTAAGTAATTGAGAGTGTCGTTAAATGTACATCAAAATTTAATCACGGCAGTAGCTGATGAATGGTTAGCTCCAAAGGCCGGCCGCTTTAACCCCGGGAAAGAACGCCCCTTACCCTCCGAAAAGGACGCTGGTTGGATCCTACAGCGTGTCTGGACATCTAGGAAATAAGAGCATTTTCTTACTCCCACCGGGAATCGGAAAACGAATTGAGTTCTCGAATTCTTAGTCCAGTCAATTCATTGCAGTTATGCAAGTCTGTTACAACCACATAAACAATGGAATTCCTAGACATATTATCGTGAGGTACTCGCTCTTCTGGGTTGTTACGCAATGTTAGTTGACCGCTGTTTACTGACGTTTTGAAGTAGCCTATCTGTCCCAACTTGAAGGTTCAAGCCGTCCAAAGAAACTCTTGGAAATGTTCCGAAACTTCGGTAATCAGCTATCAACTTACACTGCATAAGAACCCAGACGAGCGAAACACGGCGGCAGAAGCGTGATATCTCGTATATATCATTCTAATTTAGCACTGTACAAGAACAAACACATGCCAGAGTTAAAGGTAAAGTTTACCCCAGAGGAGGCCACGAAGACCAGGATGGGGAGTAAGAAGTACAGCTCTACTCTTCCTTTAACTTTCGGCGATAGAAGGGGTGGATGGTCAACGCCACGCCCCGGCCGCTTTGCCCCCCGGAAAGAGACACCGTATGCTTTGTGCAGGAGGCTGGGTGGACTCCAGGGCTGGTCTGGACGGGAGCGGAAAAACTCGCCACCACCGGCTTTCGATATCCGGACCGTCCAGCCCGTAGCCAGTCGGTATATACCCCAGCCCACCAACGTCATTAATTAGAATACAGCATAAAAGTGCATTCATTAGCTATTAATGTCAGCATTAGGCTTGTAACGCGGACATACTGTTCACTAGCCAACCTTCGGTTAAGCAAAAAATTATTCTTAGTCAGTAAAAATAAAAAAGGAACAAATAATAAAGAAATGTATCTGAATGTTATCCAAGAGAAATACGCATAATTTTATGCCCACTTTGCCTTATTAAGCATGTCATGAATTCAGACGACATTTAGACAGTTCTTACCTCTTGCAGAACACAGTGTCTAAATTACAAACACCAACAGTTCCACGATTGTTGAACCCTGAGGATGGTACCGATACGCTGTTCCGAAACATCGGTAAGAAATTACCACACTAGCCGCGTAATGACCCAGAACAGCGCAGTTCTCAACAGTAATGGTCCCAAGTAAATTAAGGCTCTTTGTTTGAAAGTCACATAACGGACACAAATGTATCAATGTCGGCTGTTGCATGTTCTGGTACATGCTACATACATACTCAAACTAATGTGTTACAGCAGCTAACAGTTCAACGGCACACCGCCGCACGCAGCATCACTACAGCCGTACGCTGCGGTGTGGACTGAATTTGGAGTTTGAGAGAGAAATGAATGGTCGCGTTCTGAATTGGTTTGTGTCATAGTTGGAGTGGAAATGCGGGCATAATGAGGAGGGTCATCACACACACATATATACACACACGCATACACAATACACATACACACACCCACACACATACACACAAACACATACACGCAAACACACACACACATACACACACACCAACACACACATATACACACAACACAATACACACGCAAACACACACACACACAACACACACATATAGACACACGCATACACAATACACACACACACACACAACACACATATACACACACAAACACTCACACATACACACAAACACACACAACACACACATATACACACACACACAAACACACCCATACACAGACAGACATACGCACACACATACACATATAATTGTCAGAATTTTTTGTCGTGATTGCTGAATGGAAGAGGCTGTATTTTTTCTCTCCTCCCCACATATAAACACCGAAACTGTGAATATCCTAACATTTATACAATGGAGGAAATAATTTTTTTTGCATTAATTTCAATCCAAAAGCAATTTTCCCATTAATTCTTTATGTTTCTCTTCCTACTCCAGTTTCTCTATTTGTGTGTATTTTTTTCAGCACTTTTGTTCCGCTGATCCGTGCACACAAAATAAAATTATTCGCCCGGCAGTAAATTATTCAGAACCCCACCCCTCTGCTCCCACGCCCCTATATAAAACCGACCAGAACCACCTCCACACATATCCTTCACTTCATGGCCACCGGCCGCTGTTTCCACACACCAGAAATTTCCAGTTCGCCTCTGCGAACCCACGCAGTCTGCTGCTCAACGGGTTAAAGGGGTTCTTCCCCCCGGAGGTATGCGACCGCTGCGTGGAACGAACCATTCGCCTCCATAAAACGACCGAAATTAAGAATAAATGGAGGCGTACCTCCACTCCTATAAATATCTTCATGGTCTGCTACTAGCATGGAGCTGCACACAAGATTTGCTTTCGAATCGCCATCTCCACATTGTTGGTGACGTCACTAATTATAAATACTTTAGCAACTTTGTTAAGCCGTAGCTCGTGTTCTGGTAGCGACATGGCAGATTTTCTTCAAAGAAAGGGCTATCGAATCGAATGAATTGTCTTGCAAATAATATCGTATACAGGTTACTGCTTAGTTACAGACGAGAAAAACCGCCTCTGTTTTTTCTGAGGAAGAATTTCATTATACTGTTCACAAAAGCTCATCGAAAGCCGTAGTTAATTGTACAGGAATCTTGCTTTGTATTCGAGAAACCTAGGGTTTGAATCTTGGTCAACAAACCGCCTATCCCGACGAAAGTTCCTATTCAATCCCCTGAGTCCAACTTCAGCAGGGAGACGTAACAAGTTAAACCATGTTGTCGCCTAAAATACCTTCACTAACTAATCACTTACCAATGATATAATAAGCACAAATAATGAAGACTGACGTAGAGTGTAAATAAACAAGTACATGAATATAACTGAGCAATACAGCATTACTGGCAACTTTAATTTAACCTTTCAAAGCCTACTCGTTACGTGATGCACCAACAGTTTAACATTCAACAACTGTACGCTCTGCCCACACTGTATTTATGTGTTTTGTATTTATCTGAGAACAAACAGCGACTTGTGTCACTTACAGCACAAACTGATTGGTTTTTATAACCGAGATGAAAAGTGTTTACGGCGCGGTGCGGACTGGGTCTTTAAATAAAGCAGTCTGTGCTTCGGAAAGGGTTAATCAGGAAATATAACCAACGGGGTACACTTTACACAAACACAGAAATTATTAGCTTAACTTTCCAACACGATTCGACAATGTACTGTAAATAATGCCTAAAGATGCGAGCATTAGATTCCCCCGAAACGTCGGTATTTATCCAAACCATGGCCCGGCGTCACATCCCAAAAGACAACGAACCTAAACGCTATCTGTCAAAATCTACAATTTCACAAAACAAATAAACGTACACGAGAGGAAACTTTGCGGGCCCTGTCTTGAATAATTTTCGTAGATTTTGGGCAACATCATCCTGTTGGGCCAGCCAATCCTCGGCAATCTAATGCACACAAACCAAACAATGTATTTTATCACGCTGATGGTAAAAGAGGGGGGGGCCTCTTCTATAGAAGTCTTTTTACATTTACGTATTTGTCTTATGTACATACCTGGTGTTTGTCGAAAAGGAAAGAACGCAACATGTCGTAGGAAAATAATAAGAAACGAACGTATAGTGTTGGGGGTTGTGTTTGTGTATATTTGATTGCTAATGAGTAACAACTTGCTTAGAGTTCACACACTCATACGATCCTAGATCAACTTCAATGGTACCCCAGGCGGCTTAATCCCACTGTCTTATATATATATATATATATATATATATATATATATATATATATATATAAACAGGTAAAAGGTAAAACAATCCCATTACAGGCCTGGACAGGCCCTGTGGGTTCCAGAAGTTTGAGATTCCCAGATTTCAAGACAATCGGCACATGAAGGTAGCAAGGTTGTCAACCCTACGCACCGGCCGCCTTTACTCCCAGGGAAATATTCCTGGTACTCATTTCTGTTAGAGGCTGAGTCGACCCCAGGGTCATAGTGTGGTCGGAAGGATTATGTGGCAATGAAAAATTCCAGTGACACCATCGGGAATCGAACCCGTGACCTTCCGGTTTGTGGCGCGGTGCCTCAACTAACATGCGCCACCGCGTGCCCCTCTTATGTATATGTACAGACCAATAATATAGTCAAACACAATATTTGTTTATGTAAAACATAATTTAGCTGCACGTTTCGGCTTAATAAGAAAAGAGATATGAAGCTGAAATTAGGTGTTCAATAACAAGTAGGTGTCGTGGGCATGATCTCAGGCTTCCACCTCTATGTCAATGAGATATTCGTTACGCTGGGATGACAGCAAAAGTTTGTATCCATGTCCCGAAACGTCGGTAACTAATTACCATCTACGTTACGTACACATCCCAGAAAATCGAAGATCTCATATACGTATATTGTTTGATAGATATTTATTAGTAAATTTTAATAATATTCTGAACTCGTGGAATATCAGTGAAATTTCTTTTCATACCAGCGAGAACACTCATGCAGTGATTAGCCCAGAACCGATAAAGGGAGCGTCGAAAGCGAGTGAAAAAGGCTTATGTAAGTTGCAGTGTTTCACTCAATTATTGACGTACTGGATAATGCGCAGTCGTTGTGTCTAAGTTACTTAATCCCCAGGGAAACTGAGAGACGTGTCAGCCGCAGGATAAATCTCTCTCAACTTTCTCGGTAGACTCGGGGTGTCCATTCATGCAGATATACCATTTCAACGCTGTTACTACTACCCCGTCGTCAGACTTTCGTCTGTTAACCATCTGAAAGTAAATTAAATGTTTAAAAAATCGAAGAAAAAATATCTGGCAGCGCAACAGCACGCTTATACGTCCTGTGCTTTGCTGCAGCAAAGCACAGGACGCACACCCGCAGTCGGGCACTCTTAGCAACATACCCTTACACAATAAGACATGCTGCCACAGAACCAGGATTGTATAACGAAACCAATCACTAACTAGCTTTTAAAAGTGACTTTAGCAAGGAAAGTGTAGCTCCCTGAGGATCCTTGGATCGAAACATGTCGGAGCAATTTTAGTGTTTTAATGTGAAAAAGTTTTATGTATGTGCATCAGTTGGTATACTAATTAAACAATTCGACGATATGCACGGTGCAGCAACATGAATAGAAATAAATATCAGTTTTTATAACATTGGTGCGTGCTGTTAAGGAAAATTAACCAGTCAACTTTGCGTCAACTGTAATAGGAAGCAGCTTTACCCTTTACAACTAATGCTAATCTGAGCTATATTTAAAGGTTCGGTTCGTACCTCGCAGTAAACACACTCAGTCTCGGTTATAAAAACCGGTTACTGAATGTTGTACAGGGTAATAATTGGTACTAAATCGACAATAAATACACTCTGTAGGCAGAACGCAGAATTTCTGAATGTTCATCCTGGTCGTACATTAAGTAGCAACTAGAATGCAGTCTGTTACCTATTGTTAGTAAGCGTCTGGTCTATCACAGTACTGGCGCGAGGCAGGCAATGTACGGGTAAGGTAACATTGGGGCGCCTTCGTGCTATCATTGTTACCTTGGAAAAGTAATAAATGTTACAAGTTCTGAGTGTGGGTTTGTAGCCTAAGGTATCCATCATGAAATGTGCGTGCGGCACATTGTCATCTGTGGCCTGTCCTCTCTACAATATTTTTCCACACTATCTCATAAACGGCAACTATTTTTTTTTCAAAAAAGTTATTGGACATAAAATGTGTGTTTTGATTTTCTCTAGAACTTTTGTCTGAAACATTTCTCTTTCTCAGAAACACGGAACGAGATGTAATCAAAAACGTATATTGGTTTCCACGTAAAGTAACCATTATATTCTTGTCAGATTTTAATGAACTTTCGTGACAAAGTTTCGAATAACAACGCTGGTCAACACAGATTTTGTCCCTTGAGGAAAAAGTCTGCTTCTGATGTATTTTTGGACTCTGAATTCAAATATGTTTCCAGAATTTCTCTATCACCCAAACCTTTCGCGTTGTATCAGACTATGTGAAAGCACACACTTACATATGTGAGCCACTGGGGGCCTGTAGGAGGTAGTCTGGACATGTTGTAACAAGCAGTCACGTGTCATACATGTGTGACTAACAGTCCTCTGCCGGTTGCTGGCCAAGGCTCAGTATGTTATCGTCTCAGAAGTACATAGTGTTTGTTCCACCATTAATATGCCAAGAAAGTGCGTAAATTCATCGGATAAATTCTGCTACATCTGCGGTGAAGTGACACTCAAATCTTGAAGACGGGCTTTCACACCCCTGATTAAGAAATGCTACGAGCATTATTTTGGCTGTAAAGTGGGTGATCAGGACAGGCGTTGGGCTCCCCATTTTTGCTGTGTGACTTGTGCCAAGTTTCTCGCGACGTGGGCAAAAGGTTCACGCTGTGTGCCTTTTGTAATTCCTATGGTTTGGAGAGAGCCCCCGGACCATGTTTCAGATTGCTACTTCTGCCTGACCAGTGTCACTGGTGTAACAGCAAAGTCCAATCACACTGTCCCGTATCCTGATTTACCATCTGCGATGAGGCCAGCACCTCACAGTGCGGAGTTACCTGTGCCAAAGCCTCCACCAAACATGACGCTGAGTGACAGTGAGTCAAGTGATGAAGATGTAGGACAAGCTAACAACAATAATATGGATTTTGATCCAACATTTGCAGGAGCATATTCTTCCAATGAACCACACCTGATGACTGATGGGGATCTGAATGATATCGTCCGCAATTTGAACCTGTCAAAGAAGCAAGCTGAACTTTTAGGCTCCAGGTTAAAGGGCTGTAATCTTCCGCGCCAGGCCACGAAGGTGTTATTTTTGCCATGGGCAACATGAAGAATTCAAAGATTTCTTCTCCCTTGAAGATGGTGCCGTGTTTTGCAATGATGTTTGTTGCGTTATGGAAGTTCTGGGCCATGAATATAACCCAGATCAGTGGCGCTTGTTCACTGATTCGTCAAAAGTGAGCGTGAGGGTTGTTCTACTCCACAACGGAAACAGATTCCCATCCATTCCTTTGGCTCATGCAGCCAACATGAAGGAAAGTTATGAAAGCATAAAGCTACTGTTGGGAAAGATTAAGTATGGCGAATTTAAGTGGAAGTTATGTGGTGATCTCAAGGTTGTGGCACTGTTACTCGGAATGCAACTCGGGTACACAAAATACTGCTGTTTCCTGTGCAAGTGGGACAGCCGGGACAAGAACAATCACTATGTAAATAGACTGTGGCCTAAACGAACATCAATGACACCAGGGGAGAAAAATGTCGTCAATCCTCCTCTTGTTCTTCCGGAGAAAATTTATCTGCCCCATTTGCATATAAACCTGGGCTTCATGAAAACCTTGTGAAAGGCTGTGGATTCGAATATGTTAGCAATAAGTTCCCAAATGTGAGCAACGCAAACATCAAGGAGGGTATATTTATACGACTCCAGATCAGGGAACTGATGCAAGACAAACAGTTCGATGAAGACCTGAATGAGACTGAAAGAAATGCATGGTTGTCATTTAAGAGAATTTGCAAGGACTTCTTAGGAAATCACAAAGCAGTGAACTATCAGGATGTTGTGCAGGACCTGTTGACTTCGTAAAAAGCTTTGGGATGTAATATGAGTCTGAAAATCTACTCTTTGGAGTCCCACTTCGATTTTTCCCAGAAAATCTCGGTGAAGTCAGTGATGAACACAGTAAAAGATTTCATCAAGACATTGTGGTTATGGAAAAGCGGTACCATGGCAAGTGGGCCTCAAGTATATTGGCAGACTATTGCTGGACACTGAACAGGGATGTACCTGACGCTAAATATCGGCGAAAGTCATATACCTCTACAGTTTAGAGGAAAGTTTCTGCCTGTTTCATGGGCACGTAAAGTACTATTTTGCACATTTAAATTCCTCTGTAGTTTTGAAATCTTGCCTGATAGATAAATTCTGTATACATATCTGAATTCAACATAAAAAGTACTGCTAAGTCACCTACTGAAGTTCGTGGGACAAGAAAAGTTAAATTTTATTGACCAGTGTAATCAAAAATCAAATTTCATGAATATCCTTCCGGCGGCAGCACAGATGTTCCATGCGGATGTACAGACAGACCGATAGACGGGCATGTCGAAGCTAACAGAAAAATAGCGAAAAGCGCCTAACAAGAAATGGAAAAAGCACTCTACGTAACGGACCGCGTACGTGGAAATTCATTTTAATAATATTACTTCTATGCCATGTTCGAATTTAATTTAAACTTAAATAATAAACCCTAAAGTAATACTTTATCACTTCACTTGTAAGCACTTATTCGTAAGTATGGCACAGACTCTCGCGGTTCAAGAACAAAATGTTAAGGGAAAACGTGTAAAGCAAAGAAAAACAAACCAAAATGGGGGAAAAATACAAAATAAGGAGCTTTTTATGGGTACTCTTTACCTAGGAAGTGTGTCATCCCCGTTGTGTGTGTGAAACTTGGAAAATTGTATGTAGCCAAACACAACTGTGTCACATGAGGTGTATTTAATGACTACATAATGGACAACTACCTGTTTCGGCCTGTACTGGCCATCTTCAGGTTGTTTCAGGGAAACTTAAGAACTTACTTTAAGCATGCACGCGCACGTGGTGTAGAGATCTCTACATACGGGCCTTATTAGCAAAACAAAAGGAAAACAGGAATCTAATAAAACAAAAAAAAAAAAGGAATCTAGTATCTGTTTTGCTTGGTTTGTTTTGTGTTGTTTTACTAGATTCCTGTTTTTGTTTTACTAGATTCCTGTTTTTGTTTTATTTGATTCCTGTTTTCGTTTTGTTTTGCTAATAAGGCCCGTATGTAGAGATCTCTACACCACGTGCGCGTGCATGCTTAAAGTAAGTTCATAAGTTTCCCTAAAACAACCTGAAGATGGCCAGTACAGGCCGAAACAGGTAGTTGTCCATTATATAGTCATTAAATACGCCTCAAGTGACACAGATGTGTTTGACTACATACAATTTTCCAAGCAAAACATTTTACCTAATCTACTTTATAAATTGCGCGCAGAGCGAATGATTCCTTGAGTAAGTCACACCCTGTTTGCCATGGTTACCAGTGACGTCACATCCGGGTTGCCACACACAAGATAGACTTGTTCTCTCTCAGTTACCCACTGAGGCCGAAGACGTTGTTTAGTTGACGCAATGTTCTCTATGTTAGGTATGGTTTGAGGCAGTAGAAACAGTTGACAGGCCAGCGCATACTTTAAAACAGCATAATAAGAGGGCAGTACACTGAAAGATGAGATAAACGCTCAGCTTTCTTCCCGAGAATAAAGACATGACTGACGTAACAGACACTGGAGTAGCGCGTGAATAGGAGAGAATGGCAGCCAGTCAAGTGACGGACATGTGGCCGGTATTTTAATTAATTACTTCTATGGGTCGTAGCGCCATTAGAGAAGCTAAATGGCACTCATTTGGTCAGAATATTCTCTCCATTCATGAAAACGGAAGACATCTTCATGTTCGCAACAGCCGGTCAGTGATCCCTATTTTGAGCCAGAAAAACCCAACCCACACAATCAAGATATTTCAGCGAATCATTTTAACTAATTTTGCTAACACGAACTTTTTTAAAATTACAGGTATTTTAAATAATGTGTTTAGACCACAAAAACCCTTAAGAAAACAACAATAAAACTATACAATACACTGGCCCTTCCAGTCTTGTTATATGGCAGCGAAACTTGGACTGTTAAAGCAAGTGACGCCAGAAGAATAACAGCAGCAGAGATGACATACATGAGAAGAACAGCAAGATACACTTGGACAGATTACAGAACAAATGCACAAATTGCAGAGGAGTTAAAAATAACACCAGTTTTGGACAAATTACTGGAATACAAGAGGAGCTGGATACAACATGTAAATAGAATGCCTCGAAATAGACTACCCAAGGTAATGAAATACTACTCCACAACTGGCAGAAGGAATCATGGTAGACCTTTGAAGAGACTTCTGGATACGTGAGACCGGAAC
>Ga0123354_10016150_pt1 | contig 11695 bp, 8 predicted proteins | sample TergutLab28metaG_2_FD_97872 | JGI IMG/M metagenome (GOLD analysis project Ga0123354, IMG submission 97872) | Labiotermes labralis P4 segment gut microbial communities from Petit-Saut dam, French Guiana - Lab288 P4 | ecosystem: Host-associated > Arthropoda: Insects > Digestive system > Gut ... | reverse complement strand
TCAACACGGCCGACCTGGTGCGCCTCAAATACAGCAATATCACCGATGGAGAGATATGCTACGTGCGCCAGAAGACCGCCCGGACTACCAACACCATAAAGGGGATCCGCGCCATCGTCACCCCCGAAATGCAAACGATCATCGACCGTTGGGGCAACCCGAACAGCCCCGATAACCTGATCTTCCCGCTTATCACTCCTGCCGATGATCCGCTGACCCACAAGAAACGGACTAAAGCCCTGACCAAGCGGATAAACATACGTATGAATAAGATAGGCAAGGCGATAGGGGTCGAGAACATAAGCACCTATACCGCGCGGCACAGCTATGCAACTGTTTTGAAACGTTCCGGGGCCAACATAGCCTACATCTCCGAGTCGCTCGGCCACAACAGCCTCAAAACCACCGAAAGTTACCTCGCCTCTTTCGAGAAGGAGGAGCGGCAGAAAAACGCGGCCCTGCTGACAAAATTCGGCAAATCATCCAGCCTTAAGAAGCAATAACAGGCTATATTGTGTGCAAATTGTGTGCAACGGCAAAAAATAAATAAGGAGGTTACGGCAGTGTAATTTCATCTTTAGCAGCTTGCCATCCTGTCAGAAATTGATCTTTTTTACGCCTGATTTAAGGTCGTATTCCCGAAAGTATACTACCCGAACCGTGGCATCACCATCACGGCGAACGTTGCGGTAACGGTGGGCGGAATGGTCAAGAACCTCACCGTAACCCAGAACCAACTTGCTATCCAGAATGCCCTCAATGTGGCGGATATATGCACGGGCTACGGTACGTTCAACTATGGCGCTGCATACTGGCAATACTACTACTACGGCGTGGTAGGAGGAGCCTACGGAGGCATAACATCCTCGGGCATTCCGGGCTACGCAAGGAGCACCGCGATAAGTGGTACTACCAATTACGTGCAGGTGAGCAACGCCAACTTGGCCGCCACTTACAATTGGACGCCTGTGATCAACTACAGGACGAGCACCAATAACGGTTTTGTGGCACTCTTTGGCGATGTTAACGGTACAGCTACTCAAGGTGCTTATAACAGTGCCACCTCGCCGCTCAACACTTGTGGTTATGTGATAGGCGGTCCCAGCACTCCTGCCAATTCGATCCTGACGACCGATCCGACTGCGATGAACACCAAGGTCTATCACTTCCTGCTGGATCAGGGCCACACCCCGCTCACAGCCGCATCCATAACGGCTCAGTTCAACGGCAACGGAGCCTGCACTACCGCTACCACTATTCCCGCGGGAGCGGTATCCATGCTCGTCAAGACGGGCGGTGGCGCCACGTTGGTCATCGATCCGGTGAACAACCTGCTTTACTGCGGTGAAGGCCAGGTGTTCGAGATTGCCACCGTCGCAAGTGGAGTTTGGCCGTTCATCGACAACCTGATGTACTACGTGGCCAACGCCGCCAAGTACGGCACCAACTTCACCGACATGTTCATCGAAGACGGTCAGCCCAATGCAGTTCCCGCTCCTTGGGACACTTACTGGGGCGCAAATGCGGGAGTTCCTTCCAAATAAGCCACAGAATAATTACAAAAGAGAGGGGAGCCAAAAGCTCCCCTCTCTTTTTTGTGCTTCGATATATTGGTTCGCACGTTTTGCGTTTGTACGAAAATCTATTTTTTATTTTTGAGAGCCTTTTTCTTTTCGGACTCCAGGCGCCGCTCCACTTTCTTGACATCTTCGGCCGGGGGCATCAATTCGGGCCGTATGCCACGATCGATAAGCATCTTACGAACGGCAAGATTATTCTCGACATGTTCCCGCTCGATTGGATTTGCTCCTTTCAGGTCTTTAGTTTGGACATTTGTGCTTGTCATTTCAGCCGCGAGGTCTTTTGCTTTTATGCCGATAGTCGGCATGAAATCGGCTACAGGCCGTGTTTCCGGTGCCCCGAATTTACGTTTCAATTGAGCTGTAGATAACATAAAAAGCGCCTGATCCCCTTTGGAGCGAATTATGGCAAACCCTGCATTATCGACTCCTCTTTCATACAGCACCCCGGATAATTTGCGCTCCGTTTCCATCAATTTGGCGCGAGCCTTCACCCTTTCGCCCTCCATGAGGCGTTGAGTAATAAGCTCTGCCCGGCGCGTCTGCACGGCAAAATAGTTCTGGGCAAATGCTATTTGCTCCTTTCGGCTGTCGCCATTTTGCGCTATAAGGTAGCAGGCGTAGCGAGTTAAGAGGATGTCATCTATCTCTTTTTCAGCCCCGGAACCGATTGCGACCATCTTCCTGACCTCAGGAAAATGGTCCGGCACTTTTTCTGCGGCGTTAGCACACGACTCTTTGGCCTTCTCTATGACCTTAAAGAAGTTTTCCCATTTGGAATACCCTAACAGAGCTTGCAATTCACGGGCGCTCCAGCACTCTATCCCCTGATATTCGGAGGCCGCTGTCTCAAACTGATTGAACAAAGCTACTATTTCACTCGCTTTCATGGTGCATATAATTATCTCCGATGCAAAGCTAAGAATTATTCCCGACCTCCGAAATAAATAAGGTCTATTACCGACCGCCGGCGACCGAGTCAAGAGATAACCACCTGATTATTAGCGGATAATCAGCAAGCACCCAATTTAAGGTCGTATTCCCGAAAGTCTACTACCCGAACCGTGGCATCACCATCTCGGCCAACGTTGTGGTAACTGTCGGCGGAATGACCAAGAACCTCACCGTAACCCAGAACCAGCTTGCTATCCAGAATGCCCTTAATGTGGCGGATCCCTGCACCGGTTACGCCTCGTTCAATTATGGCGCTGCATACTGGCAGTGGTACTACTACGGTGTAATAGGCGGAAACTACGGAGGCACGACATTCTCGGGCATCCCGGGCTACGCGAGGAGCACCGCGATAGGTGGAGCTACCAACTACGTGCATATGTGCAACTCCTACTTGACCGCCACTTACGACTGGACTGCTGTGAACAACTACAGAACGAGCACCAACAACGGTTTTGTGGCATTCTTTGGAGACATGAACGGTGCAGGTAATTTAGGCGCTTACAACAGCGCCGCCTCGCCGCTCTTCAACGCCGGCTACGTGATAGCCAACTCGGCAGCTCCCTATACTTCGAATCTGAATACGGCTGTGTCCAGCACCAAGGTCTATCAGTTCCTGACGACCCAGGGCCACACCCCGATCTCATCTGTTTCGGGCACTTTCAACGGCGACGGGACTTCCACCGACATCCCCACTATTCCTGCAGGGGCTGTGCCAGTGCTTACAAAATCCAATGGCCTTCCCCGACTGATCATCGACCCTGTGAATAACTTCATCTACTGCGGCGACTGTCAGACGTTCGATGGAGGTACTGCCGCAGATGGTCGTGCGACGTTCGATGACAACCTGATGTACTACATTGCCAATGCGGCGAAGTACGGCACCAACTTCACCGATATGTTCATCGAAGACGGTCAGCCCAATGCAGCTCCCGCACCCTGGGATCCCATCTGGGGCGCCAACGCCGGCGTACCGAGCAAGTAGAGATCTGAATGAAAGAGGCTGTCTCAGAGATATCTGAGACGGCCTCTTTATTAAAACACGATATGAATAGTAACATAAAATTGGTCAAGAAGATCATTGAGCGCTACTTCAAAGGCGAATACTCTCCCGCTGGGGAGCGGATGCTGGGACAGTGGATAGCCTACAATGTCCCGTTCGAGGAAATAGATTACGCCATGCGCGCACTGTGGGACGAGCTGCAGGTAGAGCCCGAAAAGTCGGTCCACGCCTCTTACAAGAAAGTGAAAGGCATTATCGGATTTTGACCAAGCCTCAATGAGGCGCAAAAAGAGAGGGGAGCCAAAAGCTCCCCTCTCTTTTTGCGCCTTTCGGCGGGTTCAGGTTAGTTACTTGCTCGGCACGCCGGCGTTGGCGCCCCAGATGGGATCCCACGGTGCGGGCACGCTCAGGTCGTCGCGCAGCATATCGGTGAAGTTGCTGCCATACTTGGAGGCATTCCCGATAAAGTACATCAGATTGTCGAGCAGGTAGTAACGATCGTCCGGGTTCCCGCCGGTCGTCAGGTAGGTGTTGTACCAGAACAACTGCGAATCACCCATATACAAGAACCCGTTCTTGATGTCGACTACCAGCAGCGCCTGATTTGCGTTACCGGTCCTGGTCAGGAAGACAACCGCCGACGAAGGCCACGGCTGTGGTAGGTAGGTGCTGACACCATCGGTGTAGAAGTTGGTGGCAGTACCGAGCGGAAGCGTAGCCGTGCCTTTCGGTTGCTGCATTATGAATTGGTACAGTTTGGTAGCCGAGGAGGCGGTCGAGTAGCTTCCATTGCCGCCGGCGCCGTAGACGATAGGCTGATATCCGGCCCCGTTCCGTTGCAGCGGCGAGTTGGCATTGTTCATCGGCGGTAAGCCGGAGTTATCCTGGCACGACAGCACGGTCCAGCCGTTATCACTGTCGATGAAGTTGTCGACAACCGACCAACTGTAAGCTGCACCGTAGCCATGAGGCACGACATGCAGGTAAGCGGTTCCGGAAGGCAGGGCGGTAGTGGCACTCGAGCCATTAGGCGAATAGCGGGTGTAGCCCGGAATGGAGGCCAAACCTGTACCTGCAGCAGGTGCATATCCACCGTTATTCGTGCCGTCCCATCCTGCGTTATAGATGTCACCCAAGTTGCCATAAGTGGGCGCACCGTTCATACCGAAACCGATCATATTCCGGGCGATCAGAGAGGTCTGGCTGACCGTGAGTATCTTCTGCATACCGCCTACGCTTACTGTTACGGTAGCTGCAAGGCTCGGTATTTCCCTGTTCGGGTAGTAGACTTTCGGGAATACGACCTTAAATTGGGTACCCATCGGATAGTTGGTCCCGGCCACGATCGGGCTGTTATCGGCAGCGTTCACCAAAGTAGCCGCGTGGTTGACCAGAACGCGTCCGTCGGTGGAAGTTCCGCTGGTGGTAGTGATAGCTGCAGACCATTGCAGAGAAGCGTCTGCATTGACAGTGATCGCGGGAGTGGTGCCGCCGTTGGTCGGGATAGCCGAGAACGTATTGGGCGAAGTATCCACGGAAGCGGACTGCTGGATCAGCTGGATGTCGGTGTACTTCGAAGGATCGCTGTTCAGCACCACATGCAGGATAGCCTGGTACGAACGGCCCGAGGCGTTGACACCCACCGCGTTGACCGTAACTACGTTATTAGCCGAGTTATTGGCGTCGTAGGTCTGGGTGGTGATGGTGAAGAAGGCCGTATCGTTGTTCGCACCCGTAGGTATGATGGTAGCCGTCCACGGGCTGATGATCTGGTTGCCGGGGTTTGCGGGGTCGTCCATCATGCTCGGGAGCACGTTGAAGGTGTTGGTGGCGTTGCCGGCGATGTTAGCCAGGCCCGTGCCCATGCCGTTGAACGTTACGGCGGTCTGGGTCGGCGTAACGGCTATTCCGCCCGCGGGGGCCTGCGAAATGCGCACTACCGAAGCGTAGTTGACGGGGTCGCTGTCGAGCGAAACCACCACGAACGCCTCGCGCAGGGTCGGATCGGGATTGTTATCCCACGTGTAGATGCGGAACTGGTTGTTGGTAACATAGCCGTCCGTGCTGGCGATGGTCGTGATCGCGGTTGTGGGCGACACGGCCGGGCTGAACGAGAAGCCGTCCATATAGAGTTGCGCGTGCCACGGGCCGGAGGCTTTCACGGTTACGAGGCCCGAAGGGATGCCGGCATAGGGCGCAAAACGCGGTATGCCGCCGTCGGGCAGGGTAACATTGAGATAAGTGGAGACAGAAGGCGACTGGAGCACCGAAATCGAAGCCTGCAGGCCGGCGAAGGAGAGCACGATAACGCCCGTGCGCTGCGTCTCGCCCAAACCGAGCGGCGTGGCGCTGATGTTGAGGGTGTTGCCGGAGAGCGAAGCGGTGATGCCGCCGTTGGCGGGATCCCAAGTCTGGCTCTGGATCGTCAGGACCTGGCCGGGTGTGGTGCTGGAGGTGTAGATCGAATAGGAGGACTGTCCGCCGTCGGCGCCGATATTGATGTTCTTGGTCGGAATAGCGAGCATGCTATTCTGATCCATCACGATAAGGCCGTTGTTGTCCAAGTCCCAATTGTTGATGTTGTAGTCGAGGTTGTTGCCCTGACCCGCGTAGGCGGTCGCCTCGTCTGAGAAGCCGGGGCCGTTGACATTGTTGATCGTCAGGCGGTAGACGTTGTTGTGTTTGATGAACTGCGGGCTCTGGTCGGGAGCGATGTTGGCGCGATAGTAGGTGATCGTGCCGGCTGCGCGATCTTTAAGGCCCACGATAAGGCAGGTGGTCTCCTGATCGTTCTGCGTGGGCGTGATCACCTGGTTCTCGAAACAGTAGAGACCGCCTACGATGTTGCCCAGAATATCGCCATTGCCGTCCGCACCCGCTACGCCCGTCGTGTTGGCGGCGTTGCTCACACCGTAATAACGGGTAATGCGGCTCGTGCTGTTGCTATAGTCCAGAATCGCGTTGCCGAAGATCGACGACTCGGGATAGGCGTTCCAGATCGAGGCCGAAACGAGGTCGTAGGCGCTACTCACCGAACTCGCACTGTACACATCGAAGCGCACCATGTTGCGAACCATGGTGAAGGTGAGGTCGAACTGGTCGGTCGCCTTCACCACGCGCCCGTTCATCAGAAGGGCGCTCGGGGCGACGGCGTTGGCGTCGTTGGTCGTCGAGCCTTGCACCCATGCGATGGCCGAGCTCATGACCTGGCTCTCGGTCTTGCCGTTCTGCTCGTTCATCCAGGCAGTTACAGTTTCGCCCAAGTAGGTGTTGTCGGTTACGTTGCCCACGGCCAGAACGTCATAGGCGGCCGAGATGCTCAGCAGCGGATGGGCGCTCAGGTCGATGGGGATGGAGGTGTTCATAGTCAGCGGGCCGGCGACCTCGACATAGTCGATGAACTGCCCGCCCATGTAGGGATCGGGGTTGAAGAAGAGCAGGTAGAGGCTGCCGAGCTGGTCCTCACCGGTCTCGGGGGCGATCGTGCCGCGCGTGGCGACATCGGTGCCGATGCCCTGCACGTTAACCTTAACGGTCAGCTTTTTCGAGCCTTTGCCGCTCTTGCCATCCACTGCGGTCTCCCTCGAGCAAGCACCCAAGAGCACCGCCCCGAGAGCTACGGCTGCAAAAATCAGTTTTTTCATTTTTTCGTGTTTTATTATGTATTTTTCGTGTTAGTCGTCCGGTTAAAAGGTCGAGGGGATGCTACCTCCGTCGATCCAGTCGTTCGGGTCGTCGTCCTGCTGCGAGATGACGATCTGGAAGCTGATCCTGCCCGCCGTAACGGTGAGGGTCGAGGGATTGTCCGTAGAGGCGGCATTATAGGCGTTCAGGGCGGTGAATGAGAACCACGTGTTGTCGCTCGCGTCGCTTTGGATCGACACGCTGAAATCAGCGTTGGACAAAGTCGTAGTCGCGTCGACATAGGCCACATTCTGCTGGCCGCCGTTGTCGAGCGAGAGGACAAAGCTCGTCAGCGGGATGTTCGTGGAGAAAGCCAACATGTCGGTCGAGCTGGCCGGACGGTAGAGCACAGCCTGTTTGTCGAGGCCCGCATTGGCGTCGCGCGAGAGGAAGACATACTGCGTTCCGTCGATTATGGCGTCGGCAGGCTGATTCGCGTTCCACGGGATCACCTGGTAGTCCATGTTGACCTCTTCGGCCGACTTGGCCTGGTCGAGGGTGGGATAGCCGTCGCCGAGTACCTTGCTTACGATGATGATATACTTGTTGTTGCGAACAACCTGACTTTTGACCATCGTGCCCGTGCCGTCGTCGGCCTTGAGCGCCAGGGGATAATATGTGGTATTGCCGCTGCCCGCAGGATTGTTCCACACGCCCGCGAGCACCACTTTGGTCGAGGTGTTGGCGGTGTTGACCGGCGCGTCGTTCTCATACATGTAGAAGACACCCACCACGGCGTTGGCGTCGGCAGGTTGCACGTCATAAGTCCAGTCGGCGGTCGAGGCGCTGGTCATGGCCGCCGGCACTTCGGGGCCGTTGGCCTGGAAGCCTCCGGTCGGAGCGGCGGTCGTGTTCGATGGCGTATAAGGCAGATAGCCCTGATCGGCTGCATAGCACAGGATCCCCTGCTGGAGCGTGAAGCTGGCGTCCGAGACCGTGATGTCGGTCGAGGCCACCGCGCGCAGCAGGTAGATTGTGCCGTAGTCGTTCAGAGGCTTGTCGGCGATGACCTGATTGAGGATGCAACCCCACATCGGCAGCCCGTTGTCGCCGATGGTGGCTCCGGGAGCGTTGGAGGGGGCCTGCAACACCAGTAGCGCCTTGGCCGCGGCGTAGGTCATCCCCGCGGCGATGGTCGGCGAAGCGCCTTCCACCAGGCCCGTCACCAAAGTGTGGGCGTTGACCGCGAAATAGATGTCGGCGCCCCCGGCCGTTTCGAGGGGAAGCGTGGTGCGCCAGCTGCCGTCCGACAGTTGCCATGCGTAGCGCGTGCAGATATACTGCGACTTGTCGGTGTTGGTCGGATCGGCCGGATCGCGCAGGAAGAGCATCACGTCGAGCGTGCTTATGGCGTCATCCACCACCGTGGCGCGCGACGAGGCACGGGAGGGGAACTTGAACTGCACCTCTTTGTCCGTTCCCTGCCCCCCGGTGCGCACCGAACGCTCCTTTTGACAGGAGGCCAGCAGACAAAGCGCCGGGATGAGACAAAAAATCACTTTTTTCATATTATGATTGGATTATATGCTGCTTATTATATTGATGTTCTGCCTGAAGTTTCCGTTTATGGTCACCGTGAAGTAGGTGTTCCCGATGGTGTATTCGAAGATCATGTAGCCTCCGGCCTCGGCTCCGCGCGGCAGGTTGTCGGTGGGGACGGTCAGGGTTGCGAGCACTGTGTTGCCGCTGACCACATCCACGCTCACCGTTTGTCCGGCGGTCGAAGGAAGAATACCGAAAAAGCCGGTGGTGTAGGCCTTGCCGTCTCCGGAGGGGTTCGTCAGCGCGGCATCCACGATCGCGGGCGCGCCCAATCCCTCTTTTTGGACATTCATCTCCGTCATACCACCACTCACACGCACGCCCGGTGCGGCAGCGGGGCCGCCGAGCGAGCCGTTGTCGGTGATGTCCACCTCCACGCGGCAGGCGGCGTGGATCATCGTGATGTCGTGGTTGGAGGGCGTCATAAGAGCTTCCTGGAACGAATCCTCGCCCAGGTAGAGTTCCATCGGCGCACTCTGGTAATCGCCCGCGGCGCGGGTGGGAGAGAGGACTATGTCCTGTGTATCCAACGTATTGCCGATATTGCAACCCGGAATGGCGGGGAGGGTTTTGAGCCCGGGAACCGTCCCTGCATTGGGAACGGCCCACGCCACAAGGTCTATCTGGCCGTCCATCTCCCTTGTCTTTTGCATGGTATATTTCCCTCCGGCCTGTATTGCCGAGTAGGGTATCAACTGGCTCGCAACACATTTGTCATTGCTGAAGACGTACAGCTGCACGTCATTGGCTATCCTCGTGTCGTAGGTGCCCGGCACATAGTCGTCCTGCAGGTGGAACGAAAGGGTCATCTTCGCAGAACAATCGCCTTCGCCCTCCTTGAGGCAGCCGGTCATGAGCATGGCCAGCAGCGGCACGAGTAATGTGATTGCTTTTTTCACTTTTTGAAATTTTGCGGATCGTTTTGTTTGTCTTTCAGGTTGAAAAATTAACCGGCGAGGGCGGAGGAAGGATGGGGGGATCCCCCGCCCTGCCAGTCGGCTCAAACCAACCTAAGTTCTGAACCTTTTTATTACCTTTTTTATTACATCGGTGTATCGGTAGTGTTTATGCGCCACGGATTGACCACAACGGTGATGGTAACGGCCGTGCTGTTGGCATCGGGAATAATGTCGGGAGCCTGCTCGGCATCCTGCGGAGTGCCGTAGCCAGGAGTGGCGATCGAGCTGATATTGACGTGGTAGGAGGCGTTACGCATGATGTGGTAGTCGTTGTCGCGCACCAGGTCAACCCTCCAGAAGCGGGTCTGGTTCAGGCCGTTGGTATTGGTGGCATCGCCGTCCACGATGATGTCGCCCTTGACGATGAAAGCGTAAACATCCTGGGGATCGTAGCCGGTCTGTCCGCTGACGGTGATCTTCTGCGGAGCGTTCTCATAGACGTATACGACAGGAGGAGTGGCGAGGCCCAGGAAGAAATCGGCATTGCCGTAACCCGAATAGTTGGCGGTATAGGCGCCAGTGGCATCGAAGGTCGAAGCGAGATAGGCCTTACCGGTGGCGGTCCAGGTGTCCCAAGGAACGTTCAGAGGATCGGTGTCGTCGCCGGCGGCGTTACCCGTGAAGAGGACGCCCGACTTGTCGAGGCCGTTGACAACCACCCAACCGGTGGGATTGAAGGTCAGATCGGCGTTGGTGATGGTGGTCGTGCCGGGCCACAGCTGCTGGATAGCGGCGTCGGTGAGGGTTATACCGGCAGGACCGGCGGGAACAAGGCCATCGGAGAAGGTGGGGGCGTTCATCTTGCTCACAAGGCGCGAAACAGCGATCGAAACGGAGTTGGTGATGCTGTTCGCAACGATAGTGGCGCCAGCCTGACCCGACATCTCTAAGCCGGTGGTGGGGATGGCGCGGGCGTTCTCGCTACCGGCGGTAATCGTGAACTGGCCCGTCGAAAGTTTAGCCTGCAGATCGGCCAAAGTCTGACCTGCGGCCAGGGGGCCGAGGTTCATGTTGACCAGGGCGACGAATGTTTCGGTGCCCGAGCTTACGATAACCTCTTTGGAGAGCACGCCGTCGGTGAACTCAATGTAGCCGTTACCAGTACCTACAGCGGTGTCAAGGGCGCCGGCGCTGGTGAAAACGTAGAACTCTATAGTCTGTACCGCGTTCTCTGCAGCCGTGCCTGCTTCATCGTTGCCGTTCAGGGCACGCGAGAGGCTCGATCCGCCGTTGGCGTTAAAGTTGACCGACAAGGTCATTTTGGTGGGAATTCCCTGTGCAGTGACTGGGGTGTTGTCTGTGCTGCCCGACTTCTGGCAGGCGAACAGGGCTCCGGCAACAGCCGCGAGTGCAAAAATTCTTACTTTCTTCATGACTTAAATTTTTGGTTAATGGTTGATTTGTTATTTATTGTTAGGTAAATTCCGTGCTTCCACTTGTCGCATCCGGGCGATCTCGCCCATGTTCTGCGCGGCGGTCCGGTCGCCGGCCGCGGCGGCGCGTTGCAAATAATCAGCCGCTTTGTCCCACTGGCCGCGCTCCATGTAGCAGGCGCCGATGTTGTTCCATGCGCGGGGATCGTCCTTGATGGGCAGCAGGGTGGCCAAAGCGCCGTCGTAATCGCCCTTGTTGATCAGGTCGATGGCGTTGTTGATCGCCGCGACGTTGCGGTTATCGGACGAGTTGGAATCGACCCATTTGATCTTGCCGTCCGCGTCTGGCACGGCCGTAACCACCGAAACCTCCCCGTTGGACTCGTAACACACCTGCACATAACCGCCGCTGCGCAGCTGGGGATAGAAATTCTCGAACATATAGCGGTAGGATGCGCCGAGCTGTTTTAGCATGGTCTTGCGCGCGTCCCCGCTGTTGGAATCTATAATATTGATTATATTATCTTTATCGGCCATATCCGACTGCTCGACCATTCTGCGCAGCCCCATCCAGTTCTCGCCCCCGTTGTAGAGCTCGAACAG
>Ga0123354_10016149_pt1 | contig 11696 bp, 5 predicted proteins | sample TergutLab28metaG_2_FD_97872 | JGI IMG/M metagenome (GOLD analysis project Ga0123354, IMG submission 97872) | Labiotermes labralis P4 segment gut microbial communities from Petit-Saut dam, French Guiana - Lab288 P4 | ecosystem: Host-associated > Arthropoda: Insects > Digestive system > Gut ... | reverse complement strand
GCGGAAAATACACGAACAACTGCCCCGTGTGCACCCCTACAACTAGACTACTAATGTATTCACAGTATATCACGCACTAACACTCACTCTTAATGTAAACACATTATTCTAATATCTGATTTTATTGTATTATAATGTTTTTAAACAGTACTTGCAATTAGAGAAAGATTGATAGTAATATTGTAAACCATGGGATCCCATAGGTAAAAGTCACTGAAAGTACTTTGACTAACACCACTGTTTGTAAACCTGATGATGGCCGAGTAAGGCCGAAACATGTTGCTTAGTTGAATAGTTGTATTAATAATAATTTGCAACTGTTAATGTATTGTTGTGTAAAGACGGTTTAATTAATACATTGTTGGAATTATTTTGGTAGTTTCGGAGGTGAAGCAAACGGCCATGTAGACACTAACTGACCCACGTACAGTGAACAGGATACTTCACTCTACCGTGACTCAGTGAGTCAACCCGTTCGTTTTAAGTGTTTACCAGGTGATGACAAGTTTAGCATGACGGTGTGCATCAGTCGAACCACACAGAAGTTAGCGGCTTGATATAAATTTTATTTTCTTTGTTGATGATCTCAAATTTCAGTTGTTAAGGTGAAATTCTTAAATCTTATTCGTTATCAGAAAACAAGACATGGACCAAGCAGTCAAGCTACAAAATCCTTCACTCAATTATTTTACCAAACACTGCACTTACATAAATTTATAAAATGTACACCTTAAAACACTGAAATATTAAAAAAGCTCCGACATGTTTCGGTCCTAGGACCATCACCAGGGAGCTATATCGTCCTTGCTAAAGTTAGACTATTAAAAGTCATATTAATTTCACTATTCCAGTTAGTTTTGTGGCAGCATGCCGTGTTGTGTTGTGTTGTGTTGCCACGAGTGTCCTGTTATGGATGTGCGTTCTGTGTTTCGTGGCCACAAAACACAGAACGCACATCCATAACAGGGCACTCTTCGCAACACAACACAACACAACACGACATGCTGCCACAAAACCAACTGGAATAGTGAAATTAATATGACTTTTAATAGCGTAACTTTAGCAAGGACGTGGCTCCCTGATGATGGTCCTAGGACCGAAACATGTCGGAGGGTTTTTAATGTTTTAAGGTGTAAATTTTATAGATTTATATATGTGCAGTGGTTGGTAAAATAATTGAGTGACTTGACAACATGCACGGTGTAACAACGAATATGCAAAATCCTTGTTGTAGGGAATAAACATTTAAGTTCTCCGTAAATAACACTCCAATTTGTCTAGCAGGAAACTGATATAAAGATACTGTATGGCGGAATTCTATTACACTAATAAGTAGCCTGAACTCTCTCACTCGTTTGCTGCAATCATTGTTTATTTCCTGCTCATTACGTACATTTCCTTCTCTGGGTTTTTATTTTAATTTCTTTATTTTACACCCCCGCTGCTGTTGTCTCATCTTTGACTTTTTCTCTATCTTTTCCTTCAATTTTACAGCCTTTATTTGTCACTTGTAATTCCGCTTCTTTGCCCTGTCTGCTTTATCTATTTTGCTCATATTTCTTCGCCACGTTTTAATTCTCACGTGGTTATTTGAAATTCCCTTTTGCTGTGTTATTAATTTTCTTTTTTTTCTTCTTATGCAAATTAATACATTATTTATTCCATGCCGCGTTTTAGTTTTGTACTTATTCGTTATTTCCACGTTCACCCTTACAATATTCTGAATTATTTCTTACCTTCGTTTGCTATATTATTTTTACTTTTAACTTCAGCTCTATTATATCTCATAGTTATATTGAAATCCACAGGCCATTGCAAGACACGCTATGCCAAATTACGGTTCCCACGACATTACGCAACGCAACGCATTGCGCAGCAAAAATTTCTGGTCTGCCAGGGAAACTTACATAAATAAGGTTACGCACTCTTATGGTTTTCGTTCCCTAAGCATCAAAATGGGCTGCTCTCAGATTGACGTAAGCGACTAAGTAACGTGAGACGTTGCACGTTAAGCTAAGTATTTAACAATACAAAGCCGTGCCATGGCTCAGGTGGTTGACGGTTAGTCGCCGGCTTCTCACCTAGGAGGGACGGGTTCAATCTCAGACCAGTCCATGTTGAAATTTTGGCGCAAAAAGTGGCACTGCGACAGGTCTTTCTCCGAATTCTTCGGTTTTCCACTGCATCTTACACCGATGATCCATGCACATTCATTTATCCATTACTGACGCCGTACAAACTCAGCAACTAAGAGCGCCGTTAGGTTACACACGTAAAAGACTCTTAAATGTACACCGAGATGAACATAGTGTCAGTGTTTGTACTGTATGTGCCTGGTAGCACAGTCGTTATGCAACCCAACCAGCCTACACCTGCCATCCTTGCACAAACTCAAGATAAGCCACAGAGAGAACAATGCAATTGTGGAGTTTACTGCAACATTGTATAGTAGGCTCATGTTCTGTAATTCTGTCCATTCTGCTGGTACAGTACACGAGAAGCGAAATGCAAAGTTTGTTGTCATTATTATGCATGTGCTACCTGATTTATTGCTGCAATTGTTCTGTGTACACAATGAGATATGGGGGCTGAAATTCAATTCTCATCAATGACGAGATTAACACCAACTCTCTACCAGTCCATGTCAGAAGTTATATCAGCTACTTGAACGGTGAATTCCGTGGAGCCCTCTGTCTGGCGGAGAAGTGACTGAAGCATGAAATTAACCACTCTCTTCCATCCATTGTCAGGCGAAGAATCTGCCCAGTTCTACCTTCAGTCGGTGTACAGTCTGCGCCCTCTTGCACTGGTGATCAGCAACGGGTATATATCCAGTTGCCTTTAAAAATTTATAATAATGTTAGTAAAGCGTCGTTTCACATGTCTTACAAAACAGTACATTTAACGAAACGGTGAGTTTCTGCCTTGCCACACCATACGTTTGCTCCTACGTTTCGAAGAATTATAACGCTTCCTTCTTCGGGATGAATGAATTTGGCTCAGGTGAATGCTGATGTAATTGGAAGCAGGAGATATATTGACCATAGGGAGGTGTTAAGGAATATGGCCGCTCAGAGCTACAGAAAGTAAAAGGAGTACAGATATCGTGCTGAGACTTTGTAAAATGAAAGTTCTTTTTTTCCGTAGTTCTGATTTGACAGGTTTCTGGAAATGTTGTTATTATCGACATACCGCTCATGAAACAGCGATTTATCGTAACCCATCGATACACAGTTTTAGAGGACACAAAACTTGCCTGATCCTAAATATTCTATCACTTAAGCATGTCACGTTTTTACGGAAAAATAAGGACATACAATAATTTAGTGGACACAACATGTTGACAGAAGGTGTGTTTGCAACCCAACAGTCTAGTGATGCGGGAATCTCAGTTTGACGAATTGTGTGGGATACGACAAATTGCCGTTTCAGAAACGGTACAGTACCTTCTCCCCTAGTCAATTCAGCATCTAGAAGAACAAAATTCAGTCACATCGACAACGCAGGCAGCGACTTCCACCGAAACACACCGACAAGTTCAGTCCCCACACGATGTAAGAACCCACAAAAACGTCACTTGAGCAACACTCTTCGTGTAAACCTGCAAACATATTGAGTGCAAGTGCTTAAGAGTAACCTATAAAATAGGCTGTCACGTGACTATTGTCAATATAAGCTGCAGGAATGCAACAAGGACACAAAGATTCGTTTCACGTATTTCCTTTTCACACACGAAAGGTATTTACTGGTAGCAACAAACCAGTAGACAAACGTAGTGATTCGTAAGTTTGGTAATCGATCGTTATTGAACTCGGAATAAAGCGTCAGAATAATGATAAACAATGAAGGGAAAGGGACAAGAAAGGAAGCTACCACAGAATAATTTGAACTGTTTCTGCCAAGATATTAGTAAAACGAATTGCTGCTGACTAGGTGACTTGTATTCGATTCCCAGGAAGGGTAGAATTTACTTCATCCGCCACCTCACTTTAACGAATCTAGGATCTACACTGTCGGCCCCCCGACTGTCAGCGGGTAAAGTGATTTAAGGACAAAGAACATTCAGCTCCATCTAGTTAGGAGAGTGAGGACAGCCGCAAAACCTTCTGTCTATGTGTATCAGTGCGGCTTTAATCGATGGGATTTTCGTGAAATTTGATGTTGGAAAATTTCATGAAAAATCTGTCGAAAAAATTATAATTTTGGTTACAAGATGGTATTTTACATGAAAACCTAAGACAGTCTGATTGTTGTTGACGACATTAAATCGACTAAAAGTGCTTTCTTTGAGTGAAATGTTATCAGGTTGTTACGTTAGCAGAAGAGATATAAAAATTATAGGAACACGCCACAATGTTAGGCGATGCGTATTCTGCCAAGTTTGTTGTAATGTCACAAATGCGTGCAGATCTATCTATTATGTTGCTTATGATTTCACGGCGTGATGCCTGAATAGAACTACTATAGTTAGCTTGTAAAATGTATTAGCTGCAGCGGAACAAACGACAAAGTAAAGCAGAATTTTATATTACGTACGTGTACATGGAAAACACAGCAAATACAGAACAAAAAAACATTTTTACACAAATTTAAAAAATTAAAATAAAACCCGCCCAACCTCAGTTCCAATGCGTCATTAAGAATTAATTATATCAAAGCAAACACACGTATGAAATACTTAAAAGGAGATAGAAGAATAATTAATATGAATTTTGGGCAAACACGTTTAAGAATGGAAGGTGAAAGGATGCGGCTCAATAGTGTGTCTGAATGCAGGCTTTGGTATTAAAGATACTGAACGCCCTTTAAGTATTTTTCTAAAATATGACACAGTGTAGTCTGGTAGATATTGACCAGTATTCCTGAAAATCTTACTGTCTCAAGCTGCAGTGAAGATTCACTGTAGCGTTCATTTGCACTACGATACCTTCATGTTTTATAGCCTGCTTGCAGATTGTAAAAAATTATAAAGTTGTGTACGTATTCCGAAAATAATATAACAGTCCTTGACCCACTAAGCGAATATTCTCATTAACAACCTTTTCTCAAATAACCTCACTCTACGTTCTTCCCTCAATGCGAGCGACCAAGTCTTACACCCATACAAAGCGACAGGCAAATTTAAAGTAGAGTAATAACTTTGGATAGTATCAGCCTAAATTCTAGTCCGATCTTTTGCTTCAATACAGCTATTGTTTCAACAGTTCGGGTTTTATAATAAAGTACGATGGTGTGTGCTAGAACGAAAGCAATTGCTTCTAGAACTGTGAAGTGAGATAGAAAACCAACAAGATGCAACAGTTAGATGTTTATTATCAATACTTTCCCAACATGTTTCGGGCATCATTATGCCCATCTTCAGGAGAACAAGACGTGTGTTACTGCACGTGGTGTGCTGTGCTGGTTCTGCTGGATGTGGTTGGTAGCGGTTGTGGGGCGCTGCGTTATAGGGTGCGAGCACTGTGAAGGTTACTGTTACATCTAACTGTTGCATCTTGTTGGTTTTCTATCTCACTTCACAATTTGCTTACGATGCACGGTCACAGGAACCTAAAGCTTCTAGAACTTCGTTCTTTATAGCATCTGTTCGTTCTAGCATACATTGAAATATATGTATTTAGGGTTAGTATGTTCCAGGCCCACGGCCTACAGCAAAGTTACCATCCAACACAACCATTTAGACAGAAAAAATATGATACAAAATCAAAAACTTAAGTGTAAAAATTGAAATAAACTGATAACTGAACCTTACAAAGGATAACAAAGATGTTGACTGACGCTCTAATCAAAGCGTGAAGTCCTAACACGTAAAGCGCACGTGCGTGTTACGTCGGCCGATAGTACTCCTCCGCGTTCGTTGTAGCATCCTGATTTTATTGATAAAAACTGTTCGTTGTAGCATTCGTTCGTTGTAGCACACCCCCTCTATGTCTTTTCATTACATGTTCCAGGTGATGCAAATGAACATGATAGGTAGGGTAAATATTCAGCTCAAATGGTCAAGACCTGACATGACATCTGAATTAATTAACTCTATGGACGTTTTCTATTGTACGTATTAAAATTTAACACACTGCGTCTCGAGGACAGGATTGTTCCCCGTCTTCAGGGTTGCTTCACCCAAAATAACTATTACTCCTACATGTATCTTATAGTCAGTCATTTCGGCAGTGTTATAAGAGGACGTCTGCGATTCTTCTACTTACTCTTCAAAGTTTCTTTCAAACTCTGGCACTATGAAATAACACATGCATTGATTTCTACTGTTCTTGTGTCCACCAAACTTTCATTACTGACTCATACAGTTAGTAATAACAATTGTGGTGAACAGACTACTAAGTATGACGTAATCTGTCAGTCATAACAAACAAGTTTTATTGTTACCATAGACATATTAGCTACTTGATTCTTTCACCCCATGTCAAATGTGCATAAAAGAGGCTTATTTGGTTTTATGCCAGATTGCTTTGGTTCGATTCGCTGATGATGGTCCCCTGCGTATTGAAACATGTAGAAATGTTCAGTGTGACATTATAAAGTGTACATTTAGGGAGAAAGTTTCTGCATATTGTTGGTTTAGTGTCGTGAATTAGGTTTAGTGTAATTTGCTACATGTTTGGTCACCTTCATGTAATACACAATATGTACGAAATACTGGAAGGAAATTATGACATAAAGTAATACAAAAAGACATGAGATCCTCCTTTACATCATGAAGAAGGCGAAACTGAGAGAAACATGTCGCAAAGTACGCAAAATCTCTGAAAACAATAAAAAGGTTTTCTTTGCGACTGACGGATTACTTCAGTTTACGTCGTTTCTTATCTCAACAGAATGTTTTGAATAAAGGTTAATAGTACGATGTTTGGGCTGCCACTAACAGCGTGACATACGAAGTTTCGTCAGAACCAATCCGTCATTCAGGCGCGCACAGAGAAAGACAGACACAAGCAGCGCACATAAACACATGCAAAGAGAGCATGGTACTGTCATCTATTTTCTATAGCTATGAAAGGCAAAACTATTCTAGGTACAAAACACAGTTAGTCATTCAAGGCGTAATTTTATTGATCCTTAATCTGCGAGTTAATTCTGATAGTGCCATGGATGACGTGTACTGAATGAAGCCATGAAAAAGAGCCTAAACCTTGAAGATACGAAGATTAATTCCATTTTTTCTCCGTCAAATACCTCATAAAAACGACAGAGTGTTTTAGCGCATTAATATCCACTTTGGACCCCAATCGTTAGGGGAACAGAAAGGCAAATAATAGGAGAAAATTACTGAATCATCAATCATTGAAGCTTTGTGGAAAGCTTTCATGGTACGTCACATTCCGTCCTCGTAACGAACACAGTCACCTATGCAGAAGTACGTTATCGGCGTCCTGGGGACTGTCCGATATTGAAACAGAATCCAGATGGCACGACAGGAATTCGCGTTGTAAACTGTATCGTATGCCAACCATCTCCTGGGGTAGCTTCAATGTGGACATGGCCAGTCGGCTAAATAATTTGTCTTCCACTAACGAGCATAAGTGATGACGTGGAGGTTACGTTGTTACATCATCATGGGGCATCGTTACTTTCAGTAGTGAGGGTCCAGTAAGGGGCTGTTGGTCACAGTGTGACGTGGCTGCTGCTTCCGTATAATTAGAGAAAAGTTTTGATCAGCTGAAGTGCTGTCATCTACTCAAGAAGAACTCTGCTCTTTCGAGTTGGTCACTTAGTTCGTTAGTTGGTTAGTTAGTGAGTTAGTTGGTTGGTTAGTTAGGTAGTTAGTTAGTTGGTTAGTTTGTTTGTTAGTTAGTTTGTTAGTTAATTTGTTTGTTTGCTAGAGAGGTAACCGCTTGCCCTAGAGAAATGTTAATGACCGGAGTTCTGCATAATCCTGTGGGATTCCAAGTTGTGATTAAGAGGTCAGACAGTCCAGCAAGACAATTCTGCTACAGAATTTTTCTTTACATTTTGCCATTTCTAATCTTTTTATCATTTCTGCTAGAAAACTTGTTTTGTAATTATTTTTTCATTAACTTAGTAATGTGTCTAAAGTTAAAGTAGCATATGTTCTTTAGTTAACACTACTCCCAATTGGCAGAAGAAATCATGGTAGACCTTTGAAGAGACTTCTGGATAAGTGAGACCGGAACGGGTCAACAAGTGGCCCAACTCCATGACAGTTATATGATTATTATTATTATTATTGTGATGATAATGATGATGATTAAGACGACGACGACGATGATGATGATGATGATGTTCTTTAGTTCTAAGAATAGGGGTGATTGGTGGAGGTAAAGGTATAGTTCCTATCCACAACACGAAGAATAAGAAGAAGAAGAAGATGTACAGCTCCACTGCTTCTTAAATTCTGAGATAGATGGAGGTGTGTATTCAATATCACGCCCCGGTGGCTTGTCCTGGGAAAGTGCTCGGGTACCCATTTTATAGGAGGCTGAGTGGGCTGTAGAGATGGTATGGAAGTTGTAGAGAAGAGAAATGTCTCTTGCTTCTTCTGGGATTCGAGCTCCGGACCATCTAGTGGGGGGCCTCAGAATGAGTGAGACTTAGTACTGGGTCTGTAATTTGAGAACCCTGCCGCAGAAGACCTGATATACACAAGCATCAGGATTGTAATATATTTTATTCCTGTCAGTGACGGACTGGTTCTTCTGTCGTTCAGTTGTTATAGGTCAAGCCCCTGTAGCATGTTCAGATTCAAATTTCATGTTGAACAAGTGAACGTTTTGGAAATGAGGTATGACTTCTTGCAACGGACACGGTCAGACCGCTGACTTATAAAGAACCGAACAAAGTCTGATGCTGCCACACATTTGTTCACACTGACTACGAAGGTCAATTGAAATTGCAGATCAATAATTATATAACCTTCTTTTCCGTGTGAAAAGTATGGAGAACATAGACTCGTCAGGACAACACGACAAAATCTTTAGCTAAATATATCGCACAATTTCAGTGCATCACGCAAGTAGCAGTCTTTAACAGTGTAATTAAACTGGGGTCATAAACGTAAGAGACATGAAATCGCCATTCCATTTAAGTCCGGCATGCTTCTACTATAAAAGTCATCATCAAGGGCGACAATGCGCAAAATGAAGCGAGCTATTGGAGGCACACTTCAAAAACTAACTCTTGTACTTCCTTTCATTTCATGCACATATACAATAATAATTATCAGACGAATTTTAGAGCGTCTCTAAAATCAATAACCATTTTTCTCAACTCATAATGTTCTTATATAATGACGTATTTATGATAGTTGTCACATGTCTGTAAGATCGATTTTGTTTTCTTTTGGAGTCATGACTTCCTATCGTCAGTACGCAAATCCAAACCGCACAACATATACTGCCTCAGTTCTTTATTCTGAAATTATTTCTCACTTTTCAATTTTACTTCAAGCCAGATAAATCCATGCATGTATTTATATATTTCATTATCTTGCCATTTATTTTTCCGTGTACCATGAGTTTTTTTTAAATTATCGGTTACGTTTTATTTGAGCTATATGTTAAGAGGAGTTAATATTTAGGCATTAAAATACACTTAAAAGTAACTATTTACTTCTCTTTCGATATATGTGGCTTGGCATTAGACTTTATTATAACGTTCATCCTCAGCTTACAGCGACAAATGTGATGACAGAGAATTGATGTATGTCACAAAATCAATAAAACTGGTAATGAAATTTCGGTCTTGTGTTGATGTTTTTCAGTAGAAATTTTATTTTTTATAGCTGTGCAAATCATGTTCCATTACAAATAGGCTAAACTAAATTACACGTAATCTTAAACAGCTATCAAATAATTAAAGTTCTGCTGAATAACATTACTGTAAGACTGATGGCTCAATCCCCATTCTCATAATTTTATGACATTTATCCGAATTTTCTCGAGGTATATTTTTCACTGCAGCCTGAGGGTGGCTAGCTTAATAAATCAATCCCAGCACGTACTTTATATGGGAAAAAGTGTTTGTTAATATGTGTTTGTGTTTCACTTCTTTTAATACCGACTATTTTTACCACAACCTAACGGGGTGCCACATATAAACTCTGGAAAACTAGGGGCGATAAGGAACAACCTGTATACACTATCAATACTAAATTTCATCAGAAACCTTTAAATATTTTTGGAATAACGGAAGGAAGTACGAATTCCATGCTTTTATTAAGCTTTAAGTTTATCCAAACCATGCAATTACACACGAAAAGATATTTACAAAGGTTGCAGATCGGAGAAAATGCAGTTAAAATCATCAAAACAAATGACTTGAAACAGAAATATTCAGGTTGTTTATGTGTGTTTGTTATGACCTCCATTCCTTGCGCAACGCTGACTGCGACATCCAGGGCGGGGCAAGGTCTTCCAGAAAATGAAACAAAACAGCGAGGGATTACCGTTAATTATATATAAAACGTAGGTGCTTCGTTAATTTGCTGGCTGTACAAAAGACGTTAGACAGCAAAACAGGCATTTCGCCTCTGAACAAAACAAAAGAAACGCAGACAGAGGAAGACATTACTCAGAACAATAACTCCATTATATTGCACCTTTATGGCAGTTAATAGTGTAAACAGAGCAGAAGGCAAAGCAACAGTTCGGCAGCAGTTAGTTCTTTCATTTAGAGGCTTTCTACTTTTGCTCCATTGATCTGTCGCAGTCTTTATCCTATAAATACGAGAAAGTCAATACTGAAATGCTATAAAGAATATCATAACATAAAAGTTCAATTGCACCAACTGTTGTCATGACAACAATGTTAGTAGCATACTTTAGTAACACCACAGGGCCTGTTATGTTTAGTAATATGGACGGACAGGAAGTTAAGAACTTGAATGAAACACATCAGCCTAAACTATGTCCATGTTTATGTCTTAAATGCTAGTGTAGAGGAAGCCCTTAAGGTGTTAGGCATCCAAATTCCTAAATACTGGTACCCGTAGCTTTACATGGATGTGCAATTTTGTGTCTCTGAACAACTGAAGTAAACATAGTCAGTGTGTTTGAGAAAAGGGTGATGAGGAAATACGGAGAACTAAAAAGGACAAATTGCAGAACTATGTACAAAATTACACAACAAGCAACTTCATACTGGTTTGTGTGAGGCGTGAAGAGGGGTGTGTGGGGGTTGTAGGGGTGGTTACAGGGACATCAGCACCGCAGGCTACATGCACATGTGCCTATCAACAAGTTACTAAGAGAACAACAAACTAGCATATTTGAAAAATACAGTATTTTAAAATGAAAGTTAAGCCACGTGTTGTTAGAGGTACAGTCGTCTACAAAACGATAAAGTATGACAGTCTGGGCAAAGGCCTTTCATTGATGTCCGTAAACATTCGTGTGGTTACAAAGTCAGATTTCTTAGCTAAGGTAAACTTTGTCAAGTGCTCTCTTCATCAGCTAGACTAACGTTGGACAGAAAAATAAGTGACGAGGAAGCAGGCAGGACACAGCTGCTAAAGGAGCGGTGAAAAATTTGTGTAAAATGTTATTTGAGAAAACTGGAAGGATTCGATTGTAAAGAAAATTTATGCCGATGTGAGTTTCATATTGTTGCAGCTGAAATACATAAGGAATATGGGTTGGATATTGTTGCAGCTGAAATACATAAGGAACATGGGTTGGATATTGTTGCAGCTGAAATACATAAGGAATATGGGTTGGATATTG
>Ga0123354_10016147_pt1 | contig 11697 bp, 9 predicted proteins | sample TergutLab28metaG_2_FD_97872 | JGI IMG/M metagenome (GOLD analysis project Ga0123354, IMG submission 97872) | Labiotermes labralis P4 segment gut microbial communities from Petit-Saut dam, French Guiana - Lab288 P4 | ecosystem: Host-associated > Arthropoda: Insects > Digestive system > Gut ... | reverse complement strand
TTCACGCCGGGCAACTGCTATGACGAGGCCCCCAACGGCAACGAATCCGCCATACACTGGGATCTGGTGTGCATCCAGACGCCCGAGTGGGGCGGCGGGGAGATCTGGTTCGACGGGGTTCTGATACGGAAGGACGGGCTGTTTGTGGCGGAGGAACTGAAGGTGCTTAATCCGGTGAATTTGATGGGGTGAGTTTCATTGATGATAGGCTTGGCCAGGGGCAAAGTGGAACTATGCGTTCACGAGCCCGCGTGGGAAGATAACGCGGCGCGGACGATCATATTTTTGAAAGATATATTCGGCGAGACGGCGGTTGATATACAACATGCGGGAAGCACGGCGATCAAACTCATCATGGCCAAGCCTATCATAGATATTGTCGCCGGGGTGAATGATTTCGGCAAAGCCAAAGCCCTGCTGCCTTTATTGGCGGAAGCGGGCGTCGTTCACCGCCCGCAGAATGATCTACCCGAATACATGATGTTTGTCATGGGCGATTTGGAAAAAGGGATCAGGACGCATCACATCCACGTAGTGCCGTTTGAAGGCGAGGAGTGGATAAATCAGCTGAATTTCAGGGATTATTTGAGCGCGCGCCCCCAAAGGGCAAAAGAGTATGAGGCGCTGAAAATAGACCTGATGAAGAGGTATTCAGATAACCGCCCAATGTATACAGGCGGCAAGCAATCGTTTATAAACGGCATTTTTACCGAAGCGGCGGAATGGCGCCGGATGCCGTAGGGCAAGGGCTATGCCCTTGACGTTGCCGGGTCACAAAAAACGCCCACAACTCGCACTTGCGGCTACAGTTTGCCTGTGTTATACTTGTTTTATCCAATAAATAGAAAATCCCATCAGGCGGAGGAGGTCATTTATATGAAGCTTGTTTTGGCGATCATTCACGACGACGATGCGTTCCAACTTTTGGACATGCTCAACGAAAAGGGCTTTTACGTAACAAAGCTCGCCAGCACGGGCGGTTTCCTCCGCTCGGGCTTCACCACCCTCATAAGCGGTGTCCAGGAGGATCGGATTTCGGAACTCGTGGAAATTATCGAGAAAAAATGCCGGGGCCGCAAGCAGCTGACCCCGGTCAACTCCGCGCACGTGAGCAACACGGAGAGCTATGTCCCCTACCCAGTGGAGGTCACGGTGGGCGGCGCGACGATTTTTGTCCTCAATGTGGAAGAATTCAGAAAAATTTGAGCATAATACTGACAAACACCTTTTGACACCCGGGAGCGGCATCGATGCGCGTATCTGATATTTTAGCGACCCAATACCAAGCGATAAGACCGGCCGCCGAGAGGCCGGAGAAGGCCGATTTCGGCTTCACGCTGAACAAGCTGGACGACGAGGGCCTGGCCGTGCGGCTGCGGGGCCTGATCGACGACATCACCGCCCAGGGGAACCACATCGCGGAGCACATGGACATCAAGGACATGAAGCGCTACCGCGGCCTCGTGGCGGACTTCATAAACGAGGTCGTGACCCACGGGCATAAGTTCTCCCGGGAGAATTTTTTGGACAAACGCGGGCGGCACCGTGTCTACGGCATAATCAAGCTGGTCAACGAGGACTTGGACAAGCTGGCGCAGGAGTTGTTGAAGTCCGAAAAAGACCACATCGCGATCCTGGAGAAAACCGACGAAATCAGAGGGCTGCTTCTGGACATTATAGTATAGATGATGTTATAATACGTACTAAGCCGCTGGGCCCCAGCGGTTTTTTTATGATAGGCGCGGCGTAAATTGTACAAATTGGCATAGGCGGCAAAAATATGTACAGTTATACTGATGTTTTAGGCCAGGAAAACATAAAGAATCACCTGCGGAAAGCCGTGTCCCGCGGCCGCGTTTCTCACGCCTACATTTTCAGCGGGGCGCAGGGCATGGGCAAAGGCGCTCTCGCGCGGGCCCTCGCCAAGACGCTCCAGTGCATGGAGGGCGGGGCCGAACCTTGCGGCCGCTGCGCCTCCTGCCGCGCCTTCGACGGCGGCAACCACCCGGACGTGTTCTATATTGGGCTCTCCGGCAAAAAGAGCCTGGGCGTGGACGACGTGCGGGAGAAGATCACGGCGGAGATGGAGATCAAGCCGTATTCGGGCAAATACAAGATTTTCATAATAGACGACGCCGAGACGCTGACCCCGGCGGCGCAGAACGCGCTCCTTAAAACTATTGAGGAGCCCGCGCCCTACGGCGTGTTCCTCTTTCTGTCCGCCAACGACAGGCAATTCCTGCCGACGGTGCTCTCCAGGTGCGTCCTGCTGAAGCTGACGCCCGTCCCGCCAAAGGCCGTAGAGGACATGCTCCTGAAAAGGGGCGTCCCGAAAGACAAAGCCGCGTTCGTCAGCGCGTATTCCCAGGGCAACCCCGGCCTGGCCCTTCGCTTGTGCGAGTCCGAGGATTTCATGGAGATAAAAGACGAGGTCACGGAGGCGGCCCGGGAGATACACGGCCTGGATTGCGCGGAGGCGCTGGGGCGTTATCCCGCGTTCGAGAAATACAGGGACAGGTTTGACGAGGTGCTGGACATACTGCTGCTTTTTTACCGGGACGAGCTGATAAGCCGGGAGGACGGCGCGCCCCGCCTTGCGGTCAAAGAGCTGCTTTCCAAATTCGACGCCGTGCTGGCCGCGAAGCGCGCTATGGCCGCGAACGCGAATTTCCAGATGGCGGCCGAGGTAATGCTGATGAACCTCAGCGCCGACAATGCCATATAGTTTTCCATTAAATGTAAAAACAACCGAAGCCGCCGTCATTGCCACGACAAACGCATGATTGTGTTTATGCGCAAAACAGTTCTCGTAGGGGCGCACAGTGTGCGCCCGAGGACAGCAACTCATATAAAATGTCTGCTCGCAAATTGTACGCTTTTTCGGCGCACGCTGTGCGCCCCTACAGTCGCCGTTTGCGTGCTATGCAATTTTTATGTTCATGCGTTTGTCGTGCCGTCATTGCGAGCGGTTCAAGTATGGAGGTTAACAGATGACCGAAGTCATAGGCGTCCGCTTCAAGAAGGTGGGCAAGATATACTATTTCGACCCGGACGCGGTAAGCATCCCGGCGGGCACGCCCGTGATCGTAGAGACGGCGCGGGGCGTGGAATACGGCCGCACGGAGATCGGCAACCGCCTGGTGGACGACGGCGAGGTCGTCCAGCCGCTGAAAAAGGTGATCCGCATCGCCACGGAGGACGACGCCCGGCAGGAGGATCAGAACAGAAAGACCGAGAAGGACGCCTTCGTGATAGGGCTGGAGAAGATAAAGAACCACGGCCTGGATATGAAGCTGGTGGACGTTGAGATGACCTTCGACCTGAACAAGATCGTCTTTTACTTCACCTCCGACGGCCGCGTGGATTTCCGGGAACTGGTCAAGGATCTGGCCTCGGTTTTCAGGATGCGCATAGAGCTGCGGCAGATCGGCGTACGGGACGAGGCGAAGATTTTGAACGGCGTGGGCATCTGCGGCAGGAACCTTTGCTGCGCGTCGTTTTTAGGCGAATTTCAGCCGGTTTCCATCAAAATGGCGAAGGAGCAGAGCCTGTCCCTCAACCCGTCGAAGATTTCCGGCATATGCGGCCGCCTGATGTGCTGCCTTAAATATGAAGAGGATACCTACGAGGCGCTGAACAAGAACCTGCCGTTCCCCGGCGACACCGTAAGCACGCCGGACGGCATGGGCGAGATCCTCTCCGTCAACGTGCTGAAGCAGATCGTGAAGGCCGCCGTCAGGAAGAAAGCGTCGGACGACCCGGTGGTCGGGTATTACGCGCTGGCGGAGATCAAGATCACGGAAAAGGGCAGGATGTCCATCGTCCACGAAATGGAAGCGCAAAACGGCAAAAACAATGATAAAAACAACGATAGAAACAACAGCAGAAACAGCGATAAAAATAGTGATAAAAATACCGGGAAAACCGCCGATTAATGAACAATTCACGGCCTGAAAGTGATTTTGTAAAGCCCGGCGAGAGAGTTGACGACCTTGAGCTGAACGGCTTAAAGATAATCCAGGACCCGGGGGCCTTTTGCTTCGGGACGGACGCCGTTCTGCTGGCGAATTTCGCCAAAGTGAAGAGGGGCGAGACTGTCCTCGACCTCTGCACGGGCTGCGGGGTCGTGCCGGTGCTGCTGTGCGGCAAGACGGCGGCAAAGCATATCACCGGCCTGGAGATACAGGAATCCTGCGCCGGGATGGCCGCCCGGAGCGTCGCCATGAACGGGCTGGGCGAGCGGATAGAGATAGTCGCGGGGGACGTGAAAGACGCGCGGCGGCTCTTCGGCAGCCAGAGCTGCGACGTGGTGACCGTCAACCCGCCGTATATAGAGAGCGCCGCCGGTGTGTTGAACGCTTGCGACCCGAAAACCATTGCCCGGCACGAGATTCTTTGCACCTTGGAGGACGTTATTTCCGCGTCCGCGCGGGCGCTGAAGATGTCGAAGCGGTTCTACATGGTTCACCGGCCAGAGCGGCTGGCGGACATCATGTGCCTGATGCGGCAATACGGATTGGAGCCGAAAAAGCTGCAATTCGCCTGCGCCAGGGCGGGGCTCGCGCCGTCGCTCGTGCTGGTGGAAGGGCGCAAGGGCGGCAAGCCGGGGCTTAAGGCGCTGCCGGAGATCGTTATGGAAGAGTTGGGATTGTACAGGTAAGTTGCGGATTCATCAAAGCAGCCGTTTTATTTTCACCGTTTGCTGCCGATACTCTTTTATAGACATAATTAGACCCCACCTTACCCGAAAGGAGGCCGGAAAATGCTGAAAGTCAACGGTAAAATCCTCTGCCCAAGCTGCTTCGCGGAGTACCAGCACGAGCGCTTCTCCTGCGACGTTTGCGGCTACGCCGAGGGCGCGGCAGACGAAAGCAAGGAACGCGCCGGCGCGCTGCCTATCGGCGCGGCGCTGTCCGGCCGGTATTCCGTGGGCATGACGCTTGGCCGCGGCGAGTACGGGATAACGTACCTCGCCTACGACGTGCCGGCGGACATGCCCGTCGTCATAAAGGAGTATTTTCCGGCCGCCCTGGCATACCGCCTCCCCGGAAGCCCCCTGGTGTTAAGCGCCTCCGGCGAGACGCAGCTTCTTTTCAAGAACGGCGCGGACAAGTTCTACGAGGAGGCCAAGAACCTCAAGCGCTTCGGCGAAAACCCGGGCGTCGTCCGCGTTTTGCGGCAGTTTTACGAGAACAATACGGCCTATTATTCCATGGAATATTTGGAAGGCCTGGATCTTCGGCGCTATGTGAAGGCGCGCGGCGGAAAGCTGACCTACACGGAAGTCCTGCGGATCGCGGAGTCGGTGCTGTCCGTGCTCACCATCGTGCACTGCATTAACATCGTCCACGGCAACATCGCCCCCGAAAACATCTTCATAACCAGCCGGAACTCCATAAAGCTCATGGATTTCGGCGGGGCGAAGCGCGGCCTGGCGGAAGAGGCCGGCGCGCCGCAAATTTTCCTGAAACCGGGCTTCGCCGCGCCGGAGCAGTACAAAAAGAGCAGCGGCCGCGGCCCCTGGACGGATATATACGCCCTTGGGGCGACGATGTATTTCTGCCTCACGGGAATAGTCCCGGAGGACGCGCCCTCCCGCGCGAAAAAAGACGCTTTGGTCCCGCCGGACAAGCTGGGCCTGGGCGTGCCCGCGACCTTTGAAAAGGTCATAATGAAAATGATGTCCGTCAAGCGCGAGCGGCGCTATCAGGACGTTCACCAGGTCAGGAATTCGATCAGCCTCATCATGGCCGGGAAGGCCGGGCTGGAAAAATATATCGGCTTCGGGGACTTTATGCGCAAGCACGGCCTGAATTTCAGCCTCGCGGCGGCGGTCATAGTCGTGATACTGTCGGTGACGGCCATAATGTCCGCCAACAAGCAGGTGCTGTCCGCCAGCGCGGACGACCCCGCCCCCGCCCTGCAAGCCGGCGTTGCCGCGCCCTCGGCCACGCCAAAGCCTGCCTCCGCCTCCGCGACGGACATGAACTATGTCTACGAGGACGGGCAGAAAGTGTCGTACACCGGGGACTTACTGGACGGCAAGCCCGACGGCGTCGGAAAAATGGCGTGGCTGAACGGGCAGATTTACCAGGGCGGCTTTAAGGACGGGCTGTTCGACGGCCACGGCGTGATGACCTGGCCCAGCGGGGCCAGCTATGACGGGGACTGGGCGGCCGGCCTGAAGGACGGCCAGGGCACCTATACCTACAGCAACGGGGACGTTTACACCGGAAGCTATAAAAACAACAAGATCAACGGAGAGGGCTCCTACGCGTATAACGGCGGCGACGTTTACACGGGGCAGTTCGTGGACGGCGCGCGCAGCGGCAAGGGCGTCATGGTTTACAAATCCGCCGGGTATACATACGACGGCGACTGGGTGAACGGCATGTGGAACGGCCACGGGGTCATCACCTACACCGACGGCCGCAAATACGACGGCGCGGTCGCGGACAACAAATGGGACGGAAACGGCACCTATACCTATGCCGACGGCACGACGTACACCGGCGGCTTCAAGGACGACAAGTTCGACGGCCAGGGCGTCAAGAAGGACGCGCAGGGGAATGTGCTACAGCAGGGCATATGGAGCCAGGGCAAGTATATAGGCCCCGCGCCGGAAGCCAGCGCGTCCCCAAGCCCCGGCGCGGCCACGGAAACCCCGGCCTCAACCACGGAAACCGCGACCGCCGCGCCCACGGAAACCGCGACGGCTACACCAACGGAAACAGCGTCGCCTACATCGTCGCCTACAAAGACCCCGACTGCCACGCCGCCGCCGACTGAAACCCCAACGGCCACGCCGTCGCCGACGAAAGCCCCAACCGCCACGCCGTCGCCGACCCCCAACGCCTCGGCCTCTCCAAGCCCGCAGGACGGGACGGTCAATAACCAAAAATACACCTACGGCGGCACGGAAGTCACCTACAGCGGCGGATGGAAGAACAACCGCCCGGAGGGCCGCGGCGTGATGCTCTGGCCGAACGGCGACAAATACGACGGCAATTTCACGAACGGGCGCGCCAGCGGTCAGGGCACGATGACCTGGGCCAACGGCAACAAGTACGAGGGCAACTGGGCCGACGGAAACATGGACGGCAGCGGCGTGATGCACTACGCCGACGGCAGGGTGTACGACGGCGCGTGGGTGCAGAGCACGCGCCAGGGCAAGGGCAAGATGCTCTACGCGAACACCGACACCTACGACGGAGACTGGGCGAACAACCTGAAACAGGGCTCCGGCATCTACGTCTCGGTGGCGAAGGGCTTCACGTACACCGGCGACTGGGCCAACGACATGATGGACGGCCAGGGGACTATGCTCTGGTCGAACGGGCAGAAGTACGTCGGCGGCTGGAAGGCCAACATGGAGAACGGCTACGGCGTGCTGACCGGCCCGGATGGATCGGTCATGTACCAGGGGAACTTCGTGGATAATAATTTCGTGGGGGAGTGAACTGATTAACGCGAATCAAGGGTCAAAAATTTAGTTTGGCGATAAAACGGCAATCGTAGGGCGCGGCTTCCGCGCCGCACCGAGGCGGCCGGGGATGGAACCCCGGCCCTGCCGGGTTGTTATCCTGCCCTTGATTCGCAGGATTAGCTTACCCGACTGCCTGCAAACAGCCCGCAAACAGCCTACCCTATAGCCGGGCGCGCTGACCGCGCCCCTACACCGCGCACCTACTACATTGTGACAACTAAAACTTTGCAAATATTCACAAATCGGCACGTTTGTAGGGCGCGCCCCCCCCCCTGGGCGCGCCGAGGGCCGGGCACAGCCTGCCCTACAAAATGTAAGGTTTAAGATGTTACAGCGTTGTAGGGGCGCGCAGTGCGCGCCCGCCAACCCGCTGAACATAATATCACCGGAAATCGCAGTGGGGGGCAAGTCCCCGCCCCACCGCACCAATTATTTTACCCGGCCGCCTGTCATACATCATCCGCACACATCACGTAGGGGCGCGCATTGCGCGCCCGCCAACCCGCTGAACATAATATCACCGGAAATTGCAGTGGTGGGCATGCACCCACCCTGCCGCGACAATTACCTCACCCAACCGCCTGTCATACATCATCCGCACACACCACGTAGGGGCGCGCAGTGCGCGCCCGCCAACCCGCTGACCTTCAATTTCCCGGCAATCCCGCGCCGCCAATCCCGGCCGTCATATACCCGCAGTGTATACACATTGGCAAATCTCTCCGCCAGTGTGTGTATCCAATCATACCACCACAGAATGGGGCTATATCATGCGAATCCTCAAAAAAATCCTCTCTTTCCGCTGGCGCACCGGCATATGGGCCGGGCTGGGCCTTATTTTGGCGGCGTCCGTCGCGCTGACGGTGTTCATGCTGTATTTGCAGCCGGGCGTGTTCCGCGCCACGGCCTGGGACTTCGTGGTCAGGTCGCATTACGCCCTGTTTTTCCTGAACTGGGCCCCCATCGTCCTGTCCATGCTGTTCCTGTACTTCCTGTTCAACAACGTCTCGCTGGCCTGCGGCATACCGGGGCTTATCGTCACCGCCGCGTCCCTCGTCAACAGCAACATGATCGCCATGCGAACGGAGCCGTTCAAGCCGCTGGACATCTTTTTGACCGAGGAATTAATGGGTATCTCCAAGAGCATCGACAAGCGCGTATTCATCATAGCGGGGGCCGCGCTGGCGGCGTTTGCCGTAGCCCTCGCGCTGGCCCTGATATTTATACGGAACAAAAAAAAGAAGCTCCTCCTGCGCGGCATAGGGCTGATCCTGTCCGTGGCCGCGTTTATCCCGATAAATCATTTTCTGCTCGGCAATCAGAAGATATACGAGAGTTTTTATATAGCGGGAAGCCCGTACAACCTTGTCGATAATTTCCAGTCCAGGGGATTTCTGTACAGCTTCGTCTACACCTGGGACAACCTCAAAATCGTGAAGCCGCCGGATTACAGCCAATATAAGAGCGTGATCGACGACAAGATCAGCAGCTTCCAGCCCGACCCCGCGCTGCAAACCAAGGAAAAACCCAACATCATCATGATCCTGGGCGAGGCCTACTCCGAATTCGGCGAGAGCCCGGTGATAAACTTCGACGGCTATGACTACCCATATACTAACTACGACCAGATCAAGGCCGATTCCGTCTCCGGCACGCTCATCGTACCGGGCATAGGCGGCGGCACGGCCGACACGGAGTTCGACATACTCACCGGCGTGAGCACGCGGCACTTCCGCGGCAACCCGTACTCCTTCTCGCTGGTGAACAAGCCCTACGACGCCATGGCCGCCTGGCTCAGCAGGCTTGGCTACGCCAACACGGCCATACACCCCGGCGCGGGATGGTTCTACAACAGGTCGAACGTATACCCGCTGCTGGGTTTCAGCGGTTTCCAGGACATCAGCGTTTTTCCGAACGCGAACTGGAAGGGCGGATACATCACGGAGGCCGACACCGTGGCCAAATTCATCTCGGAATACCAGGCCCACATGGACTCCGACCCGAACACGCCGTTCTTCGAGTTTGGCATAACCATCCAGAACCACGGGCCTTACAAGGACAAATACGGCAACGACGTGCCGCAAAACTTCAACTCCACGGTGGATTTGACGCCGGACGCGGTCAACGCGCTGTCGAACTATTTCGTGGGCATAAAGGATGTGGACGCGGGGCTCAAAACGCTGACGGACTACTTTTCGCAGCGCAACGAGCCCGTCGTTGTCATATATTTCGGCGACCACGCGCCTAGCTTCACCTACAACATCTATAACGCGCTGGTTCCGAAGCTCGGCACGGATTATGACGACCAGACCCGGCTGTACCGGACGCCGTTCTTCATCTGGCAGAACGACGCCGCGAAGAATTCGCTGGGGATAGACCAGCCGAGCGGCGAATCCATGACCTCCAACTACTTCGGCGCGTGGGTCATGAAGCTGCTGGGTTTCAGCGGGCTGGACCCGTTTGTGGACTTCCTGAACCAGATCGAGCCCATATATCCCGTGATGCTGGAGAACCAGTTCGCGGAATATCAGGACGGCCAGCGGGTGCTTGAGCCGTTCACGCAGCAGCCGGACGAGGTGGGGATATACCGGAGCTGGGAGTACAGCATTGTGGAAGGGAAATAGTAGACCTCCTCGGAAATTATTTTCCGGCGTCTTTGCGGCCATTTTTCCAGATTGCCGCGTCAGCGCCTCCTAACATATAAGGTGTTTATATGCGTCGTCGGCGCTTCCTTGCACTCCGAAAAAATAGCTCGCAAATCCACCGAAAACTAATTTCCGAGGAGGTCTAGTCATGAAAATAGTGATCGCGCCGGATTCGTTCAAGCACTCCATGAGCGCGGCCGAGGTCTGCGAAATCTGCAAGCAGGCGGTCGCGGACTGCCTCCCGGACGCCGAGGCCGTTTCCATACCGGTCGCCGACGGCGGCGAGGGGACCATCGGCGCGATGCTCGCGGCCCTTGGCGGGACGAAAGTTCGCCACCGCGTCGCGGGGCCGGAATTTGCGGAGGCGGAATCATATTACGGCCTTGTGGACGACCACATAGCCGTCATAGAAATGGCGCTGATCTGCGGCCTGACGATGGTTTCCACGCCGAACCCGGAGGAGACGACGACCTACGGCGTCGGGCAGATGATAAAAAAGGCGCTGGACGACGGCTGCGACAAAATCATCCTCTGCATAGGCGGCAGCGCGACGAACGACGCCGGAATCGGCGCGCTTGCGGCGCTGGGGGCTTCTTTTCGCGACGCCGGGGGCAAAGAAGTGGTACCAAAGGGCGGGAATCTTTCGCGGATTAATTCTATCGACACCGAAAACCTGGATAAACGCCTGGCGACCGCCGAAATACTGATAGCCTGCGACGTTGACAATCCGCTGTACGGCGAAAACGGCGCGGCCCATGTGTTCGCCCCGCAGAAGGGAGCCGGCGCGGACATGGTAAGGCGGCTGGACGACGGGCTGAGGCATTACGCCGAAATCCTCCGCCAAAAGACGGGCAAAGACATCTCTCAAATTCCCGGGACGGGCGCGGCGGGCGGCATTGCGGCCGGCTTCACGGCTTTCGCCAGCCCCGCGCTGCGGCCGGGGGCCGATATAGTGCTGGACGCCTACGATTTTGACAGGCGGATAAGCGGCGCGGATTTGGTCATTACAGGCGAAGGAAAGACCGACCGGCAAACGCTGTCTGGCAAGGCGGTTCTGGGCGTGGCGCGCCGGGCGAAACGCCTGGGCGTGCCGGTGATCGTGATTTCCGGCGCGGTCGAGGGCGAAGTGGACGGGCCGCTGTATGACGAGGGCGTCCTCGCCGTGTTCCCGACAGTGCGGCAGACGCGGCGTTTCGACGAGATACAGGCCGACTGCCCGGAATGGCTGAGGCTGACGGTCAAAAATGTTATTAGAACATATTTTCGATAAGGAATGATACGATGGAACCAATCGATAGCCCGGCAATTTCCCCGATGGAATACGCCGAACAAAACCGCGCCTACACCATAAACCTGCGCCGCGCGTTCCACGCCTGCCCGGAGCTGGCTTTTCAGGAGTACCAAACGTCCGAAAAAATCTGCGCCGAGTTGGACAGGCTGGGAATCCCCTTCCATAAACTCCGCGGCACGGGCGTCGTCGCGGCCATCGGCGAAGGAAAGCCGGTCATCGGCATCCGCGCCGATATCGACGGGCTGCCTATAACGGAAAAATCGGACATACCCTAC
>Ga0123354_10016145_pt1 | contig 11698 bp, 9 predicted proteins | sample TergutLab28metaG_2_FD_97872 | JGI IMG/M metagenome (GOLD analysis project Ga0123354, IMG submission 97872) | Labiotermes labralis P4 segment gut microbial communities from Petit-Saut dam, French Guiana - Lab288 P4 | ecosystem: Host-associated > Arthropoda: Insects > Digestive system > Gut ... | reverse complement strand
ATATTTAAGAAGGGGTTTGGGTTGGCACGTTTTTGGGGGGCCGTCGGGATTGCGGGGGGGGGGGGGGTTTGAACCCCCCAAACCCCCCCGTCGGTACACCACTGGTGACAGGGAATATTATATAATGTGGAGCTTCATGATTTGTACTCACTAAATATTATTCAGGCCATCAAATCAAGGAGAATGTGGCAGGTGAGGTATGTATTATGTATGGGGAAGTAGAGAAAAGCATACAGTGTTTTAGTGGGGAAACCTGAAACCTAGAGCCATGTGAAAGTCTTCAGCACAGATTGGAGGATAATGCTGAAATAGATCTTAAATGAATAGAGCAGGTTGTTATGGACTGGATTGATCTGGCCCAGGATAAGGGACAAATGGCAGGCTATTGGGAACATGGTTATAAACCTTTGGTTTTCAAGAAATGTGGTGAGTTTCTTGACTGACTGCGGAACTGTTAGCTTCTCAAGAATGACTGTGCTCCCTGAAGTAAGTAAGTAAGTAAGTAAGTAAGTAGTTCGTTTGTTTTTTGTTGCTGTGTTACTGAGTTGGTGAGTAATGAGTGATACGAAGCCACATGGGATATTAAAGTTTAATACTGTGCATTTATTTTGCGCAGTAAATTGAGTACATTGATCTAAAATATGCGTAGAATGAACAACTTTAAAATAAACAACTGAATTCAGTGAAAACTTAGTATACGCCACGCACAGTTCGTTTTACATTTTACTGCAGTCACCTGGAGTCTTATTTTACCCATGCAGGAGAATCATTAACAAACACAAAAGTCTGATTTACTGGCATGAACACATATACGTGTTGTTACAGGGATGTCTGGCATGCAATTGCCAGCTTGCATCTGAGAGTTCACAGTGTGATGATACGACTGGACAGTGCCGTTGCAAGCCAGGTGTTACAGGTCGCATGTGTGAACGCTGTCAGGCTGGCTTCTGGAACTATAGCAGGAATGGTTGCGTGTGTGAGTCCAACAGTTGAAATTCTGAAATAAATAAAAGTAATGTATAAAAATTCAATTTTCACCTCACACTAAGTGTTGCAACACATAGGAGGTGTTAGTTTTTCACTGCAAGTTGATAAGAGGTTCATTCATATGAGCCACTCTTTGGAGATTAGATTTTATTTACTGTGGGGTATCAAGGTATTTTGATTTTTGTTCTTTGCAGCTTGTGGGTGTAACACCAACTACTCGCTTGGGTTTGGGTGCAATCCAAACACGGGTCAATGTGAGTGTCTGCCGGGTGTGATTGGAGAGAAGTGTGACCACTGTCCCTATCGCTGGGTTCTAAAGGAAGAAGAGGGTTGTTTTGAGTGTGACAGCTGTATTCACGATCTGCTCGATGTAACAGACCAGCTCAGATCTCGTATTGATCCAGTCGCTATCGAGTTTGAGGTCAGAGAACTTTGACACAAATTTTACATTATTCATGTCAAGTGGAGAGTTGTACTGCACTACAAGCTGGAAGTTTGCGGGTGCAATTCCCGATTATGTCATTGGAAATTTTCATTGACATAATCCTTCCAGCACGAGTATGGCCCTGGAATTTAACTCAGCCTCTAACAGAAAAAAGTACCCGGTTTATTGACTGGCGGGTAAAGGTGGCTGTTGCGTATGGCTGAGAACCTCACCAACTTCATGTGCCATTTCTCTTGAAATCTGGGAGCCTCAACCTCCTGGAACCCTTAGGGCCTATCCAGGCTTGCACAGGGATTGCTCTACCTTTTCCAGATGCTACACCAGTCTTCTTCTTCATCAGTAGGGCCCATGGCTAATGCCATGGATGTACTGCAGCCTAGAAGGGTTATTGTACACACCCTATCCCCCCCACGCCTGTTTGGACATTCCCATGTTAGCCACAAGGCACCTCCATGTCCACAACGACGCAAGAGATCCTAGTAGCGAAAGGTAGAACTATGTGGGCAAGAATTGGCCAGTAATTTTGCCTGAAATTGCGACTTCCACGTCAATTCAGGGAACTTTTACATGCCGCAAATCTATGACATGGGACCGACGGCTTTACTTCCCCTCCAAAGGAAGGTGTGCTGAGGAATTTTTCACCCTGAAAAATCCTGACGGCTTCAGCCGGGTTTGAACCCGTGAACTTGGGTACTTAAAGGCAGCACGCTACCTGTAGACATCCGAAGCCATTTGCCACTCCAGTCACTGTACATGGTATGTTTTGGAGAAGCAACTGTAACATTAGTATTCCTTCTGGATTTTCCAGACAGGCAGGGCTATCATCAGGAAGAATATGGAAAGTGAAAAGCAGAAATTACCACAGTTTTTCATTAAAAGTTATTGCAGTAAGTTTTGCATACCTGTTAAGAATATGATTGTACCTAAATATATTGCCAGTATCTAAATAAAGTCTTAATTTTAAGGTAAAATTTAAGCAATATTTGTACTTTTTATTTTAAATGCTGTCTTTGATGATAGTCTAGCCTAGCAGAAATATATTGGAGGGATATTAAACTTACTTTTGTTCTCCATAAAATATTGTGTACTATTTTGGTCCTTGTTGGAGAGTTACACGAAAGCGCATGGCAAATGATGTGTTTTTAATATCATAATAAAAAATGATGTGTTCTTTAAGACTGCCTTCTTTACATTTTGGAATATGTCCTGGTTCTTTGATGTTTATATTCAAAACCAGTACATAATTTAAAACTTGGATCTTATTAAGATCTAAGGCTTGTATTAGAAACATTTTTGTATAGTATATATTTCACTGTTTGAAGCCTGAAATTTGTGTATGTGACATGATGTTGTCTTTGTCACTGGGTTGGTGTTGCTCATCACTTCCAAGAGGACCTAGATCTTCAGTAACACTGTAGGAGAAACCTCAAATTTTGCATGGTAAATGAGATATTTACTGACATTTTGGAGGAGCTTACTATCTATCTGTAGGGTCCATTCGACACAGAGTCATTTTCTCAGCACACTCGTGTCTTTGTACTGCATCATCCCCATTACCAAGACTAACTGGTAAATGGTGTATAGGAAGAAAAATCGCTGTTTATTTCGAGCATCATATGAAATTCTTAAAATATTCTAACACATTGCAGAACATTTAAACTACCTATGTTTCCATATGTGAACACATTAATAAACTTGCCTGGAAATTAATTTTATGCATTTAGGCAAAGAGGAAATTTGCTGAATTTTTGAGATGTGCTGCACAATCCGTGTATTATTTTCTAAAGATTGCCCTTAAATTTTAAACTCATGGTTCTGTGCATCATAATTCACTGTTAATAAAAATCCAACCAGATGCAACAGTATGCAGATATTTATTTACTGCAAAGTCACTCTACATGTTTCGGGCGTCATGGCACCCATCATCAGGAGTACTAAAAACTGTAACCGCAACCTCCGGTACAGGTCATAATAATGGTACAGCTACTTCCCTCCAACATAGCCTGATCAGGCTACAGTGGAGGGAAGTAGCTGTACCAGTATTATGACCTGTACCGGTGGCTGTGGTTACAGTTTTTAGTACTCCTGATGATGGGTGCCGTGACGCCCGAAACATGTAGAGTGACTTTGCAGTAAATAAATATCTGCATACTGTTGCATCTGGTTGGATTTTTATTAACATTGAGATTGCCCTTAATTTCATAATTGTATCTCTTTCTGGTTGAATAATATGTATTTCATAAACCACGAGCTGAAATTTAAATACCAAAGGGGTTGACAGAATATAAGGAAACATTATTTCTGATTGTTTTCAGCAAGATGTTTGTAGTAAAAGTAATTTCCATACAATCCAGACCAGCTGTGAAAGGTAGCAGCTCTGTATCCATTGGATACCATGGGCTCATTTATCTGGGAGTATAGTGGTTGGGGTTTGAAGCCAACCAATATCCATTGAAGGCCAAGTTTAGAGTAGGTGGAACATACATCCACTGTGTGTTATTTCATGGTGTAGGTAAAGGCAAAGGTAAAGTTCACCCTATAACAGGCCATGAAGGCCCAGAGGTGGAGTACAGGTATAGCTTACTCTTTCTTTAATCACGGCGCCAGATGGGAGTGGGTGGTCAATGCAACGATCCGGCCGCTTTACCCCTGAGAAAGACACGTTACCCATTGTTATAGCAGGCTGGGTGGACCCCAGGGCGGGTCTGGACAGGTTCGGAAAATCTCGCCCCTACCGGGATTTGATCCCCGGACCGTCCAGCCCATAGCAAGTCACTGTAATGCTTAGCTAATTCAACAGTGGAACAGCTTTGTATTCACTTTTACTTTAGAGTACATTATAAATGCAGCAGCAGAATTGTGTTGAGGTGTGCAATATAATGAAGAATATACAGAGTGTCCCACTAGCTACCTAACCCGGCATTTTTAATAATATTACCACAAATGAGGATATTGCAATGAAATTTGAAGTGGACTTACCTCATTGTGTAACAAATGTGACGACATCATAACATGTGCTGGAAGTGGCCACCGTTCGCTTCCAGACAGGATTGAACCTGGCGCGCAATATTTTGGAAAGTTCTTGTGCCAGTACATCCGCTGTCACTGCCAGAATTTCTTTGGTGATATTTGCTTTCAAGGCGTCTGTGGTTCGTGGTTTGTTTTGGTAAACTCTCCCTTTCAGATATCCCCAAGCGGTGTCAGATCAGGCGAGCATGGTGGCCAAAGTACCTTTCGAAATGACGCGGTCGCCAAAAAAGAACTGAATTTCGGCCATGCTGGCATGTGAAGTGTGGGATGTCGCTCCATCCTGCTGTAAATATCCAATTGAGAGTTCCTCATCATCCAATCCCACACTTCACATGCCAGCATGGCGAAATTCATTCCCTTTTCGGTGACCGCATAATTTCGAAGGGACTTTGGCAACCACGCTCGCCCGATCTCACGCCGCCTGCTTATTTCTTATGGGGATATCTGAAAGGGAGAGTTTACCGAAACAAACCATGAACCATAGATGCCTTGAAAGCAAACATCACCGAAGAAATTCAGGCAGTGACAGCGGCAAGGACTTCAAAATATGGTGCGCCACCGAATTCAATCCTGTCTGGACACAAATGGTGGCCACTTCCAGCATATGTTATGATGTCTTCACATTTCTTACACAGTGAAGTAAGTCCAATTCAAATTTCGTTGCAATATCCTCATTAGTGGTAAAATTATTAAAGAAATGGCAGGTTCGGTAGGGAGTGGGACACCCTGTATGTTGCAGACATGTGTACCGTTCTTGGAGAACACCATTTTTCCCCCATTGTGCATATTAATTGATTTCAATTACATTGTCTCATAGATTTTGTATGGTTTGAACTTGCAGACTATTGCTGTAGGATACTTCACACACCAGCGCCTAGTATACATCAATTCTACGGCCAGTGAACTGGCACCCAAAGTAAAGCTGCTAGACCCACTTCTTGTAGATCTGCGCCCAGTTACACAGGAACTTGAGAGTCTGGAGCAGGATGCAAAGAATCTGAATAGGAAGGTATGAAGTTACAGACAACTTTGGTTTGCATTGCATCCTGCCTGTGATCATTTCTGCATCAGAGATTTGGGAGCATGTTTACATAAAGAAGAAGTCAATGGAAACAGGGGTCAGTTTGAGAAATATACCAAAGTGGATGCAGAACTAGGGTTATGGCGGTGGTGTGACTGTTAGTTTGTTTGTTACAGGAAGGGGGGGGGGGGAAAAAAACCATGAATAATGCACCCACAAATTATATTCAACCAAGTGTAAGTGTGCATGTAAAGAAAATCTAAAAGTGTAGTGAAATGAAATGAAGTGAAATGCAGTGTAGGGAAGGGGGTAAAAACGAGACTTTATTGGAAAAGTTTAAATGAGTAGTAAAGTGGTGAGAAGTGAAGGGCTGTGGTGAAAGCGTGAGTACAGTATGTGTGGGAAGAAATACTGGAAACTGTATACAGTACTTTCTGACCGTGGTGTTGTTTACCGTCTGTACATGTTGTGTTGTGAGATGTGTTGTGTGTATTGTTGTTAGTTGTGTGTATTGTTGTCATCTTATGTGTATTTGCTGTACTATGTGTGTATTGCTGTTCTTACTTTAGATGCCGGACTGCTTGCTAGAAGTCGGTATTCGGAAGGTCCTGCGACCGGCCATCTCGACACAGGTTTTTCTCGGTTTCCCTGTGTCTATAAGCAAACACTCAGACGGTTCCCAAGATTCCAAGTTTCCACTATATGCTTCTCATGTAGCCCTCCCGACTTAAATTTATTAGTAACCAATTTCATGTTTTGTATACATGTAAAATAACCACTGCCACTGGGTGACAACCCAATTGCAGTTATAAATATTATTATTATTATTATGGTTTACACGGAGAAAAATTTTTCTTTAAAATATAACTCAGTTGCTTGACGTGGACTCTAGGTAAAAGACATGCCCAATACATAATATAGACTGTGTAATGTCAAGCGTAATTGCATAACCCAACGGCTGTCCTTATGTTTAAATTCCTATTAACAGGTGTTTGGTGTTTACTGCGTTTGTGTTATATACAGGCTAACTATTTGGTGGAATCTGGCCAGCAAGTCCCAAAGGATGGCGATACTGTTCGTTTGACTGCTCTGGAGGTGGAGGAGCTTGTGAAAAATACCGTGGCTGGTGCCCTTCAGATTGTCAGTGATGTGGGGACACTTGCTTTCAGCCTCGAGGGTGGTGCTAGCCCACAGAGAGAGACTGCACTGCAGGATGCACAGGCATATCTTGAGGTGCATACAGTGGTGTTTTCAAAGTGTGACTCATTTATGTTCAAAGTTTCGTTTTTGATACTGATATTTGATTTTGAGCACAGAACAAAATTTTTGTATTCTTTTACACACAGTGTATGAATTCAATGCATTATGAAGGAGCACATCAGTATATTCCATTGAAAGTACTAAACATAATTTGTTGAAATTTATTATTGAGGAGGTCTGTACTGAAACTTGCCAGACACTTTTCTTTTGTTACACTTCTTGATCCCCCCAGAGCCAGTTCCTGGCACCATTTTGTGTCCTAACTGGGCAGAAATAATTACCAGAATCTCCTTAGACTAAATCCAGTCTAGGACTTAAATAGGAAATGTGAGAATTTGGACTGAATCTAGTCTGGGGCTGCAACGGAGGGAGGTAAAATGCTGGGCTGAACCTAGTGTTATGGCTACTCTGATAGAATTCACGTGGTTTTGCTATAGAATATTCGATGATAAATTTTTTAAATTATCACTCCAAGACAAGTTGTTTATTAAAAAGACTAGCTACATGTTTCAATCAAAATTGACCATCGTTGCACTTTCAAAAAATACTTGGAAGAAGTTGAAAATGTGTAAATTGGCCATTCTGATTTTACTGTGTGGGATCCCACAAGCTCACAAATATTGCAATGATAAAATTGTAAAATTGTTTGGCCATCAGTCAGCTGAGTGACGGTTTTTAGAGTTTCACGTGTTTTAGGCCGGTTGAAAATTTATCATCAAAATACATTAAACTCGATGGGTAAAAATTGCCGAATAAACATTATTGAATACTAATGTTTTTAAACTGTTGTTATCGTTTATGTGAAGAATATGAGTTTCATATTCATGTGTCCATACAACACTAGTATAATTTTCATTACAACCAACAAGATACAACTATTTTTATTAATTTATTTCTAAAGGCTCTACATGTTTCAGATGGTTCCTCCAACCATCATCAGGAGCACATAACTGTACACACAGCTTCAGGTATTGTCAACCGGTATTGCTGCTGGCCGGTATCATGGCTGGTATCCATCTTAGCCACGATACTGGCCTGCAGCAGTATTGGTTGACAGTACCTGAAGCTGTGTGTAGAGTTATGTGCTCCTGATGATGGGCAGAGGAACTGTGTGAAACATGTAGAGAGTTTTAGAAATAAATAAACAAAAATAGTTGCATCTTGTTGGTTGTAATTAAAATTTAAAAAAAAATGAGTCTTTGGTCGTCAGATGTTATATAAACAGTGAGCATGCCAGTACCTTCAGGTACCCTACAAACAATCCCCAGATATAAAATATAAATCTACATGATAATAGGGAAGGGGCAGATTAATGAATCTCAGGTGAATGTTACGTGACAAAAACAAGCAATGCATACGTTCGTGTTGCCAACCTCTCGACCTTTGGGTCTGTATTAAACCATCTGATCAACATAGAATATGTAGTTGACACCTCTGAATCTAATCTCATCCCATCTTATTCTTTCCTAACTTGCAAGAACATGCTTAGGGATCCATCTCCATACTCCTCTGTGTCCAACAACTGGACCGGGTCTCATGTGGTGATCTGTTTCCATGACTCAGGAAACACGTAGGGCAGAAATGGCTGCCCGTAAAAGAAATTATGAACTAAAAACATCACTATAATTCTTTTATTTGGTTTAGTAATTTGAAATTTGTTGAGCTTAGAAAATGAAAAATTTTTTAGGTAATAATATTTTTTTTTTACCAATTTTGCCACCTCTGTGGGTCTTCTGCCTGGAGTAGCCACATCATTTACCTGATGTGACACACTCCACATGCTTCGGCTGAATGAGATCTGATCAGATCACAAAGACTGAGGCAGTTGTTTTCATATAGTGTGGCCCACTCGCTACCGTACCCGGCATTTCTTTAATAATTTTACCGTGTCGCAACAGTTAGGCGCACTACAGACACATTCCTCTTCGTTTATCACACAACAAACATGCTCCTAATATAATATTATATAGTGTACATCAGCACAATCACTTTATTATATAAGGTAATACAAGGCTACATGTTTTGACTATAACCTAGTCATGTTCAGGCCTATATTAACAATTGTGTTACCAGATGATATGCACACTCTGGGATCCCATCGTGTTTACATTCGAGGAATATTTCTAATTAAAACGTTTGTCTGAAAGGTGTGATGTGCAAATACAGGGTTGGGATATGTAAAATTGTCTCTTAAAATGTATTTTACAGATTTGTCTAAAAAATTTTAAATTATATAAAATTCGTTCTTAACGGCGCTTTGCTGTTCATCAGTTTTGGATATGGGTCTCGTCATTGCTCTGAGGCTGTGGGTTGCTGTATATCTATGAGTGATGTCGGAATACGTCTATCTGCTGTTTCGTGGAGGTGGTGTGGTTTCAAATGTTCTCATGCTCTGAACTGTCGGATGGTATTGTCTGGTAAAACTTCCCTTTTGTATCTACCCTTGTGTATTGAATGGATGGGTAAGCCTTTGTAACAGGTTTTCTCTTGAAGTCTACTACGATCAGAGATGGATACTAATATTGGTTTTTGTTATATCGGGTTTGAATTCACATACTGTTGATTAAATTAAATTGCAAAAAGACTTAAACGTAATCCTGTTCTAATTTCATTGCAATATCTTCGTTGCTGTTACAATTGTTAAAGAAATGCCAGGTTCAGTAGCGAGTGGGACACACTGTACATACTTCCTACAGAATACAAGCAGCTGTGAACTTGTATATGGAACACCTGTCACAAAATTTTAATATCACAACATTTTAATTTAATGCTAATGAATGGCACATATTTTAGATTTTTAATCATTCCAGTGAGTGAGATGCATAGCTAGGTTAGCTTCTTGGGATTGTATTCCTTTGATCTGTTAGACTCCCTGAGGATGGAACCCCAGTGCTGACACATATAGGAGATTAATATTTGTCACAAATTTTGTTTCATTAAGTACATTTGTTGGTTAATGCATTAATTGGTAGATTTTTGTTGTTTATTTTTGCTGCCACTAACCCAGACTGCCAGCCTCCCATAAATCCAACCCCTTGTCCATACCTTGGGATATTGTAGATTCATACTCTACTCTACCCTGGGTCACATGGGAGGTGGTAACAGTTGTGGAGGGTACATGCTGATGGGGGTTGCTCACATACTGGTGAACAGGGCTCTGGTCTACTAGAGCCAAGACTGAAGGTATGCTGAGGTCTGCATGGCAATGGGGTAGTAATAGCAGTGTCGTTAACGATCCCCATGGGGGACCAGGCTGCACCCCATTGTATGTAGGCCTTCCGTCTGCATGGGGCTCTGTGGACAGTGACCTTATATATTTCCCCATACGCAGTAGAGCTCCTTTTTGGGGACTTAGGCACATATACATGAATAAATGAATGAATGGACCAGTGGTTCTGGTGACAGAGTATCCCTGTCCATGGGGACCATGTTAGGGAACATGGAGGGGCGCTCTTATCAGGGACTTTGAGTGACAGATAAGATATATATTAAGAGAGACATTAAAATGCCCTGTAAGCAGGTATCTTTCTCCATAGGGGCCTAGTTTGGGAACCTGGAGGGGATTTGCTTGCCAGGACTTTTTGAGTGAAAAGGATAGTATATCTGGGTTCCTTTCTTGGACCTGGAGGACATTAAGTTTATAAATCTGGGGGCCATCTGGAACTTTGGTAAAGGGGCAGAGCTGTCCTGAGCTGATATCAGTTATGCGGCACAAAGGGCCTGTCTATAAGGCCTAGGTGCATCAGGACTGTAAGGGCTTGAACCCAATGCAAATCTACCTATCTGTCTAACTCAGACTGCCATGTTTACCCAAATATAATACAAAAATTCTTTAAATCCATCATCTGAAAAAGAACTCACTTTATAATTGTGCTTAAAGATAAACATGTTTTGTTGTGATACTTTCCTGAGAATTGAAGATTGTGATGGTCATCTTATATTTGGTAAAAATGATATGTATGTCGAAAGATGAGATGACTGATGAATTAGGAGGGTTTTCGAGTTAGGCACTCATGAGCTAATTGTTGTAACTTTGTTGGAAGTGAGGACAAAGCATGTTAAATATCAGGCTGATTGTTACCTGGCTGTGATGCGAATCACTTATTTGCAAAATGCAAATACAGAAGATTACTGTTGCACTAACCATTTCATTGGTATATCTAGTAACTTTCTTGCGTTTTCACAGGAGATAAAACAGCAAGACTTCTCTCCAAGGAGAACAGAGGCTGAGGCAGAGTTAAACAAAGCCATTGCTCTTTTATTAAGGATGGAGGGCTTCTCTGTTCCTGTACATAATCAAAGTAAAGCCTTTGAGGATTTGCGTGCCAAGATCCAGAACTTTGATGACAAACTCACTGATTTGCATAATCATACAGTGAATGCTGTCAGCAAAGCCATTGAAGTTGGGGCACTAAATGATGCTAACAACAATTCCAAAGTTATGAGCACAGTGGAGAAAGTGAAGAATCTTACCCAAGAGGCAAACAGTACTCAGGAAGATGCTAATGAACTGCTGAGGAATGCATCAGCATTCCTGAGTGATGCACGAGATGCTCTTGAGAATCTGCGTTTAGAAACAGAGCAGGGTCAAGACTCAAGAGACAGGCTCAATGAGACTCTGGTGACTAATCAGTTGGAGCTGTATGAAGTTCGGCTACCAGTACAGAAAGCAGAAGAGCATGCCCTGAAACTGGAAGCCAAGGTAAGCATCATGATTGTCATTTTGTGTCCATTAAAAGTTCATATCCACCTAGCTTTTATTGCAGATGTGGGTGTACTTGGAGACAAGAGAGAATAATCAGTACAGTGACAAGAGATCTTCTTCTTCTTCTTCTCCTTCTTCTTCTTCTTCTTCTTCTTCTTCTTCTTCTTCTCCTCCTCCTCCTACTTTTCCGCCTCCTTCTCCTCCCCCTTCTCCTCCTGCTCCTCCTCCTCCTCCTCCTCTTCATCCTTTT
>Ga0123354_10016142_pt1 | contig 11699 bp, 11 predicted proteins | sample TergutLab28metaG_2_FD_97872 | JGI IMG/M metagenome (GOLD analysis project Ga0123354, IMG submission 97872) | Labiotermes labralis P4 segment gut microbial communities from Petit-Saut dam, French Guiana - Lab288 P4 | ecosystem: Host-associated > Arthropoda: Insects > Digestive system > Gut ... | reverse complement strand
TGTTTTGTGGGTTTTTTGAAAAAAAAAAATATGTGTTTCTCCACCACAAAAGAAAATTAAAAAAAAAAAAAAGTGGGGTTGGGGGGAAATATTTTCCAAAAAAGGGGAAAAAAAAGGGGGGGGGGGGGGGGTTGCAGAAAACTGCATAATGAGAGCATCTTTATTTGCACTCCTCACTAAATACTATTCAGGCAAAGGTCAAAGACAGCGAGATGGGCAGGGCATGCAGGATGTACGGGGAGAACAGAAATGCATACAGGGTAATTCTGACAAGAGACCACTTTCAAGACATAAGCATACAGGAGAGAATAACATTAAAATGGGCATTAAAGAGGTACAATAAAAAGGTATGAATTAGATAGCTCTGGCTATGAACATGATGATAAACCTTCAGATTCTTTAAAATGCAGGGAATTTCTTGAGTAGATGAAGAACTGTTAACTGCTCCAAAAGAACTCTGCTTCTTTTGGTAGTTATGATGAATGTACATGTATACTGCAACCATAAAAAGCAATACTCACTACAAACAGAGATTTTGTTCTTGTTGCTTGTCACTAAACTGATCCACAGACATGTGACCACTGTGACACATGGGACACTTGAGAGTTCTCGGCCAGTGACAAACCTAATAGAACTAGTGAGTATGTGAAGTGGTAAGGACAGGGTATTTGTTCTGTTACATCCTCAAATCCAATATTGTTATGGCTGTACCACTGACTTGATCCCAGCTGCTTAAAAGTTACACCAACCAAAACTAAGGACAGAATATCTTTTAAATGGAATACGGAACTCAAATACAGTGCTATGACAACTCTAACAGTACATGGTGTGCAGTATAGAATAACAAATATCAGTCATACAGACAAACAGAATGTGTGCTTACACAGTTGTTTTTGGTGTTGGGATGACATAAGAAGTTCCATAAATTTATGTCCTTGTGAGATGTGATGATGATGACCCCTTGACATGACCTTAAAGGCCATCATACACATGACTTGAAGTATCATAAAAGTATATGACATCAAGTGGCAGTGTAGTTGGTGAAAGATGCTGGTGTTTTGGAGGATGCTGGTACCTGTCAACAAAATTATGTCTCACCCCAGACACAGTAATCTTCAGGAATGAACATGAAAGGAATTGGTTGCAGCCTACTGTAAGGAGGTATGATTTGACACAAGAGACTGAAGAAAATTATGCAAAAATCCACCACAATAGCTGGATCTCAGGTGCAGATGTTAATCCAGGACCAGCTAACTGTAAAGTCAATCACAACTTTCAGTTGAATGAACTGGAGCCTGACCCTTATGATATTTCAAATTAATTGACAGAAAATTTGATGACTAAAATTAAAGTACAAAAAATTTCCAAATGGCTGAGAGATGCTACAAATTGTGCTACAAACACTGCCCCTTACTGTAACAATTGTTACTTGCTGACAAATACCACGAGCTGGGGAATGCATCCAACAAGATGCAGCACTCAGATAACAAAGGAGAGAGGCAAACAATAACTATGGTTTATTATAAAAATTAAATATGTATGTAACAGGAAGAAGGACGAAGAGCTTTAGATGCTTAACATACAGTCACAATCAAAAGCAGGGCAAGAGCTGCACAACTCTGACAAAATGGAAACCAAACAACATTCTTCTGTGGTGTTACAGGTTACCAAAACAGGAATAAAATAAAAGAATGAACTTCAACCTCACAATGCCAGCAAGGACCCTGCTCACACAACTGTATTAAACCAAACAGTAATGTCAAAATAACATACCAAGACTAAATTTGGACACAGGTTGCTTATCAAATTCACCTAAACATAGTGACGAAAAAAAGACAGGCAGATAAGGAATGGTAGAAATGAGCACACACGCATGCAGTACACCATAAGGGTGCTTACAGACTGAACCCACAAGAAATTTTTGTTTGTCACGTTGCAAAGAGTGTGCCCTGATTTGCAGACAGTGCTCTTCGTTGTGTGGGAAATACTAGCCATGCACTGGGTCCTTCATGTTGTTACATAGGTCATAATATGAAAGGACCAAGTGCAGTGAATGTGCTGTATGAAGGACAGTGAACCCATGGGATGCCAGTATACAGGTATACACCACACAACGATGTGTCAGTCAATAACGGACCGCATATACGACGGTGATCCCATAATATTATAATGTAATATTATAATACTTACCATTATGTTACAGTTGCCTACAGTATTCAGTACAGTAACATGCTGTACAGTTTTGTAGCCTAGGAGCAACAGGCTATACCATATAGCCTAGGTGTGCAGTAGGCTATACTGTACTATCTAGGTTTACGTAAGTACACATTCGCACAACAACAAAATTGCCTAACGACGCATTTCTCAGAATGTATCCCTGTTGTTAGGCGACACACATCTGTATATATATGGTGCTAATGAAGTGGACATGGGTTGAGAATAGCTTTATGTATTAGACCCAAAATGAGTAGGTGGTACCCTGGTGAGGATGGGGACTGATCCTACCCCAAACACGTAGCAATTTTTTTTTTAAATGGAAGGAAGGACTAAGCTTATGCAGTAAATGGTACCTAAAGTATCTCTGTTTTTTGGTGGCTGATATGGGGCCTGGCACTGCCATGTAGCCCACATGCCTCTACGCTAGGGGGCCACACTATGGCTCAGGCAGTCAGTCACCTGCCTCCCACTAGAGAAGCCCAGGTTCACAACCAGAGGCCAGTCCATATGAGATTTGTGGTGGACAAAGTGGCAGTGGAGCAAGTTTTTCTCTGAGTAGTCTGTTTTAACCCTTTAAATGTGATTTCATCAGTGCTCTATTTAGAACATCATGCACATAGAGCCTTTATTAACCAATAACATCACCACATAAAGCTCCTCCTTCATTTACTCTTCTCCCTCCTCCACTTCCTCCTCCCCCTCTGCACCAATGCTGCAATTTCCAGTGAGGACTTGTGATGATTCAGCAGTGAATGTGTGTATACTGCTGGCTCCTACGGAAGCCACTCCAGTATCAGCACGGCATGTGTCCCAGAAGCCTATGCCAGCACAGGGAGCTTTGCAATATTTCTTGAGCTGAGGGCATACACCTTGTATGAACTGTGAGCAACAATTTTTTCACCTGAAGCTGCTTTCATTCTCACACCAAGATCCATGGCACCCTGCGCATGCACACACTCCATTTATCTCACAATGCAGCAAGACACTGCTGTATCAGAGATGGCCTGCAAGGTTTTTCAGGTCAGGCTAAGACTGTTCCCACTTGCACTTTCATTTTTTACTGTAGGAGGCCACTGCACATTACAAGAAGTGCTTCAGACAGACACTGCTTTGCACTGATTTCTCACAGCTGACAAGGTCAGCAGCTGATATGCCTTCAATCTGCAGGAACTGTAGAGTCCAAAATTAGCCATGATAACTGCCTTCATCACATGGCGAGCAACGTGTGTGACTAAACTTAGAAGTGAATCTGTTGCATGACACTGCTAATGATCCCTGCTCTCACCTTTTGCATGAATAATGAAATAATGTCAGTCTCTATGTATGGTTTGGGACGGGAGAGCCAACTAGTTGCCAGGTGTAGTACAACATTACCAATAGGTCTAATCATATCCGTATCACACTTGTACATACATGGAGTTCCTATCATCAGGTACTATGTGTAAGTTTAAAACTACAGAATTCAATGTTGAAGCCAAAATTAAAATTTTGATTTAACATCATCCCACACAGCTTTATGTAATGTGGTTATCAGTTATCAGAAGCATTATGAGAATGTCATGAACTGATGTTGCAAAATCACATTCAGTGTTTTCAATGATTTCCTAAACTGCATAAAGTAAGCAATACAAGATTCTGTATTCCACAGTAATACTGCAGCTTCCACATTCATTGAAATATTCGCTAATAAAAATATATATTTTTGCATCAATAATAAAATTAAACTTGTCAGTGTTCTCTAGAATGTTGCTACTGACCTCACCTTGAGACCAAAGACATGTTACAGAAATGGTTTTAAAAAGGCAAATTGCCAAGTTTATTTTATACAAACTTCAGTCACATTTGAGTAAGTACCATCAGAACTTTAGACCATTAAGATTGCAAAACTTTCATGTTATTTTTATACAGGTAACCGGTGGTTTACTGGTGTCTGCAAGAACTGGTACCCATATTCTGATGTACATTTTTTACCATTCTACAAGATGTCACAAAAATGAGGCCATCAAACCTTGTTTCTGTCATCAAACAGTAAGCTCCACATACAATAGAATTTCTTCACTAACCTATATTTGTCAAACAGTCTGCTAAAATATATTTTTCCAATTTGTAAAAACTTAGTGTCAAAATAATTGAAAGGACAGTTTTTAGGCAACATTATTCAATCAAACATTACAAACTTCATCTTCTGTATACCGTATGGATACAAACATATGTCATGTTCTGTGTAACATATGGCTATAAACAAACTCTGTGAAACCTTCTAACAACCTTCATACATAGAACCTTCCTTAAAATCATTTGAAGTTAGAACACAGTCATTTCAATACTTATCCTGTAGTTATGGTAACATGCATTATGCTGTTATGGTACAAAACCCCATTTTTTTTCATTACAAATTGTGAAAGTTTTTGAAAGAAAAGACTTTAACCCTTATCCAGCTAACGTGGAGAATATGGTGAGCTAATAATGCCAGCAGATGGCAGATGGGATTTAACTCGGTGTTTCAAGGGTTAAATAAAGTTCCAAGTCTTCTAGGAAGGGGCACACGTTGGGTGAGCAGCTACTGACAACATGGCATCACATCCCAGAATGCTTGAATCTTGCATGACACTGCTGTGTGAACTTCAAATCTCACACTTCGTACAAAGATTTTAATGTAAGGTCATAAAAACCGTTTAACTTATACAATAGCAGATTAAACATTTATATGATATAATACTGATTAATTTTTAACATCCTGTTAAAATGTTTGGTTTATTAGAACAGTACACCAGAGAAAATCACATATTTTGAAAAACTGTAAAAGATAAATGAGTGGAGAATGAATAGTTAGAATAGTTGATGACAGCTAGGATTTATACCTCCCACCAGGGTGCTCATGTTGACAAAGCTGCAAACACACCCACCAATTCGGTACAGTGCACACAACTTGAACTGTCAAGGGTGGCTGTTGTTCCCCTGGCTTATCCACTGCCTTCTGATTGCTAGTAACACTTCATTACTTGTTAATGACGGACATAAACTTGCAACTTATCACACTTCCCTCAAACTGATCCTCCAGTGGAATCTTGCACCATTCTGTGTCCATGAAGGTGTGATATGGGACAGTATTTTTATGCACACCATAAAACCAGTTCACATACATATCCTATCTTTCACACATTATTATAGATTTTGAGAATAAATAAATAAATTCCACGTTCTATTTCATACCGCTACATCGATGTGACCCTGCTATACATATAGACATGTGTTAAAAGTGTAAAAAATATGTCCACTGCAGCAAATGTTATCATGAATACTGCTTGTCACACAAAGTAAAGGCCCTGAAAATCTTGCATGAAAAACACTAGTCAAATTGAGACCTTCTGTATGTAGATCAGTCAACTTGTAACTTCCACAGGCACATGATATATAAAGATATTTCTGATGCAAAGAGAGACAGAGAGAGAGAGAGAGAGAATTTTGATCACCGGATTGAGCTCTGCAAGGTGAGTCACAACATCAACCGCTGTGCAGCAACGATGTTGTCCACTCTACAGCAAGCAGTCCAGCGACAAACAGTGCTTTCAGTATAATGAGATGAGATCTGACAGAATTGTGTCTATTAAAAACATGTGCTTGTTTTAACACAGCAGTTTCTGTAAACTTCTAAACATGTCCATGACAATGACTGTGTTCAGTGCTACTATAAGCTAGCACTTAACTGTACACACACACACACACACACACCAGAAAACATGCTGACTGGTACCAACATTACCAATCAAAGAGACATTATATTCACTGTTGGTAGTGTTGCATGTGTCAGGCAGGTGGGTGTTGAAAATGGTTCAGCAGTTAATTTGTCACTGTGTCTAACCATTGTAACTCCATGTGGGGTTCAAGGAATACTGGTTGGTCACTTGCATTTCTTCACTTCAGTGTTGGAAACAAATGTACAAAAACAATCATCACAAACATAAGTAGAATGCTTGCTGAGTTATGGCATCCATCTGCACCACTGGCTTCCCGTGGGGGTGCTGGAAACAAGAAAGTCAAAATTTATTAAATCAAGCAAATTCAAAATCTCTATAGAAGTACATCTTACATGAATGATAATGTCGAGTGTACACACAGTTCAAATGTTAAAACTGTTTTACAAAGCACTTTGTGTTAAATAGTGTGTTTCCATGTCCTATTTCTTTCAGATATGTACCTGGATGATTGGAACATCATAAAGAATTGGGTCTTTCAGGAGCTTGAGTGTTGCAAACTTTGTTTAAACTTGTGTGAACGTGCAAGTTACTGCATTTTTTGCACAATCATACAGCCAGGCGTACTGTATCAAAATTGGACAGAGAAAAATACAGACAGCATTTACAGCTCACTTATGAAAAAAAAAAAGCCCAAACCACCTTTATAACTCCCAACACCACCTACTGTAACATTTAAAAAACCCCACACCCTGCCTACAGTGTGCTGTATATATTCCCGAAAAGAAGACTTGATTATTTTCCTGCACAACTTCTTCCAATTATTTCTGCACTGGAGGTACATTATGTGCACTGTGAGATACATTATGTGCACTGTGAGGTACATTATGTGCACTGTGAGGTACAAACAAATTTTATATTTTATATTCTGCACTTTGGTTTTTAAAGAACATTAACACAATTTTATTACCAAATACATCACTCATTACTGCAGACACATTTGGACCACACCAGCTGGTCATCTACAGGTATTAAATATTTTAATTAAACTCATCTTTTAGGTCTATTGCAACTTGCTAAAACTTACAAGTTTATATGGTTGGGGTTTGTTAAGGGGTAAGATCTCAGGCCTTTTACATTCTCCAGTTTCACAGTCATGCTCCTTTACTACTGATATGGTATTCTGATAATGTAATTTTCTTTTTCACATGGATACTGCTTCTATTTTCCTATTTAAAAATCAATATAAAATCACTTTAGCAAGTTGTGGAGTCACACATTTGACTCTGCTCCAGGCCAAGTTACTCTTATTTCTACTGCAGTGCACATATGCAGAAGACAGCACAGTCCTGCATTACAATTCTGCAGCACATTAAACACAACATTGTTTACCTGTGATTGGCTTCCATGGCTTTGTGGGTTCAGGTGGGTACCTGCTGGACAGCCAAGGGGCAGTTGGGCGTGGTTGTGGCAAGGCCCCTGTTCCTGAGTTTGTCCCAGCACTTGGCTGATTTCCAGAACATGTCCCTGTGAAAGACACACTCTTATGACAATTCTATGCTGTGTAAAACACAAAGTTTCATAGGTCATACTTCATGATTTATTTGTTTTCTACATTACAGTGTTACGTTCTTATGCAACCATATATATGACTTCCCAGCCAATACCTGCTGGGCAAGGTTTATACAAAATTTATACATTATGTCTCCCATAACAACAGAACTAACATAATTATGTGTCATTTACACATAACTACACCGACCTCCAAAGTAAATGTGATAAATGAAAGAGTATGTTGGTGGAATGAATACCAGACACACCTGAAAACACATCAGTGATTTATGTATGACAGATTCTCAATACATACCTTTCCTTATAAGCTTCATGCCATAGTGCATTGGGTCGATGTTCCTCTGACAGTGGTCACCTGCTTCTTTGATGTGTATCTCATTGTTAGATATAATGGAACCAACAAAGCACTCATATGTACCAACATCACGACGTTGTGTGTACGTGTACATAAGTCCATCTTCCTCCCACTGCCCAAGACATCGATATTCTCGTTCTGTAACATCGATACCGAACATTCTTAAAACCCTAGCACACAGGAACACAGCACCACCTCAATACTAAAACAAGGGAAACTGCACAGGACCACGTCATAAAAAAATCTTAAGTTGCTGGTTGCACTGAGGTCTGCTTTAAAGCACAACCTAAATTTGTGAAGACAACATTTCCTTTAGTGACACTTAAATTTACAATAAACCACTCAGTTCATTTTATGAAGCAGTTATTCTTATGTTACCTGAAATTTTACAGTATATAACAAATCAGTATGTAAATTACAACTTAATTTGAATTAGATGTGCATAAAATAGTAATATGACAATCAACCAAATTAGTAGTGGTGTGATGCATGTTAGTAAGTTACACAGATACAATCTGTATACAAAAAAATCATTCTTTCAGAGGACAGGCACTGCTTCATTGCTGAAATGTTATCAGTCCATGAAAACAGCAAAGACATTATATTTTTAATTATGACTTAAAACAGCGTTGCCATTGCTCTGTACACATATACAAATACAAGATGATACATACACATAACTTAACCGGTTTCCATCAAATGTTGTTCACTTACACAAAATTTGACCCCAGATAAAAGAGTATTGACAGCACATCTAGAAAATAACTTCATGGCATATATGACTGTATATTGTCCCATATATGCCTAACAACAGTGTATCAACTACAGATGTTCCAACGATCTCTGCAATGTTGAATATAAAATGTATGACCGAGAGCAAAGAACTGAAGATGGCAGTGCACAAGAATAAGGTCCAAACATTTCCCTGCACAGACTGAGAAAAACAAACACACTGGGATGAATGATATCTAGATTTCCCGGGATTTGAACTTGAACCACCTGAAGACATATGCCCTGGCAATTAAATTAACTAGATATGGACAAGGGACAGTATAAACCAATTCATGACAGAAGGGTGAAAATAACAAGTTGACTTCAGATTTGAAAGACATGGAGAAGGTTGGAGCAAAGAATGTTGCAAAGGTTCAGAAACAATGTCTAACACTGCAGACTTTGGTGTGCAATGCAAGTGACAGACAAGTCTTATTTGTATATATATTAAAAATGGCTGACACTGATTTAATAGCTTGGGAAGCAGAAGCAAACATGACAGTGCTGTTGTGCATGCAGGATGTATCAGGTTTGAATCATGACTTTCAGACCAGTTATCCTGCCTGAGGTACTTCCATGAGCATAGAGAGACAATATATGATACACTATGATCACCTCTTCTCAGAGCCTTCTTAATTCACCATTCTTAGCCCTTTTGCCATGTAATTAAATTCCAGGTTGATTCCCACACCACTCTCACTTCTCTACCAAACAACAGAAATAAACATTTGGCTTTTGCAAATGCTTTCACAGCTCCTTTAGTAACTATATTTTCCACATCTAACATAAATATTACCATGTATCTGTTGTATAAAGAGAAAAATGATAAAATAAATTTAAAAAATCAGAAACGGGAGAAGATATTTTGCGACTGGTACATAATATGTTCAAATTAAGCCTACAAAGAAGGCTGTAGCTATCTGCTATAGGAACTGGTGATGATACTACAAAACACAGTAATTACTTTAGGAAATTCTCTTACATATTTCCTGTCTGTCTGTCATACCTCTTACATTCATAGTTTCACTGTTACTCATGGATGGCAGCACCTACTAACTTTTCAAGTCATGGGAATGTTTCTGACTGTTGCACTAAAATAATAAGTTTATCTGAAACTGTGGATAAATCTGCTTATTGCATTGAATGGTAATGAAAAATACAGGGTGGATATATTTGCTTACTGTACCAAAAATATTAAAGATCCCACTGCACTTCATGCTACAAAGCTCTATATCTGATGCAAGATCAAAAAACAAATTAAGAAACCACAAAATTCTATGGCAGAAGGCACTGTATGTTTGCAGACTTCATGTATAGGTGTGTCTCTGAGGAACTCTAGTAAGCTGTAAATTCTCTCTGGACATACTACAGAAACTTGTTTCTCAGTCCTTCAAAACCTGAAGCACTTTGTCTACACAGCTGTATTTATGTTTTGTATGCATCTCAGAACAAACAGTAATTATTTCCCTGTACAGCATTAACTGTTTTGTTTTTCTAATGGAGCCAAAGTGTGTTCTCTGCAAGGTATGAACCATATATTTATGTATGATGTACAGTGATTGTAGTCTTCCAAAAAAATTAATTCAAATTAAAACCCCTTGTCCAGTTTCTGCTATTATAAATTAAAATCCTGGAATTCCTTCATCTGTAAACATCTTATATTCTCATATACATGATCATATTATTCCACACAATGACCACAATAAACATAAGAAGAGCACGCGTATTTTCAAGAGAATGAAGGAGGTAAAAAAGACAGCTCCACGCCCAGGAGTTAATAGTTCAAATCTACCTAGAACACCAATATTACAACATCGTGGTTTTCTCAGGCCCTCTAGGCACATGTTAGGATAGATTTTACAATAAGCCCCAGTAAATTCTCCATGTCTGTCCATGTTAATGATTCATATTCATATTTCAATATATAATGCCTGCAGTTGCCACAGCACTGTCGATGGCATCCTTAGATTTATTTTTTTGCCTCTTGAATGTCACATGATTATCAAGTGGGCCTTACTTTCCCACCAAATGTAATTTATATAAAAACTATACATAAATTTCGAGTACTTTTACATTTTACCACTTAATGAACTATAAAAATAAAATATTACATAAAAAAATATTCGAGAATTAACAGATGAAATGAATGTTTGTTGCACCTTTATAGCAGTCATGTTAATCACATCAGGCGTGAACTCAGTTTTCACATTACTCTTAATTATTATGTCTGTTGCAGTTGTTGTTATCACTGATGACAGTGCTGTTTTTATGTGTGGTGGGAAAGGAGAAGTATTTCAAAATATTTCAAAACTGGGCAGAAAAAAAGCTGATAAATAGTGTTATAAATAATCCAGCTAAATTTGAACTTACATCAAGAACTGCAATGCACATGTCATTACCTCTTTCCTGTACTGTGATAAGACAGCATGTTCACTGCTATCAATGTGAGTTTTGTACATAAAATGGAACAACGTTACGTGTATGTCTCATCTTTGGATATACAATGAAACAGTAATCAGTGAAGTACAGGCAGCAGTAGAGTCTCAATTGTCAGAATTAACTGTAACTGATAAAACCCATTAACAATATTAGAATTCATTTACAATACGAAACATTGACTTGGTTCCAAGACCCTATGAAATAGCACCAATACAAATATTAAGCAGCTTCCAAATGCATTAAGGCCTGAAGCTTTATTTCCAAATGACACAAAATTCTGATTCATCAAAAAACCAGTCACCAAAGGTCAAAACAATAGTATTAAAATGGGTGAAAATTAAAGTTCAAATACCTGAATACTGTGGTTTACAAACTTTGAGACTCTACTGTACCTTACAATTGCACATGGCCCAATGTTCCATGCCAGTTGCTCTTTACATGCACCACATACTCAGCTACCAAGCTATCTGAAAACTGCCTGTTTCATTTGAGGATAAAAACATGAGGTACGTTTGCTATCTCCAGTGACCTATGGCTAGCCAAAACATAACCAACAATTTTTACATCAATTAAAATTACTTTTAGATTTTACCAACAGAATAAGCAGACTACTGGGCAACTGTACAACTGTACAACTGTACAACTGTACA
>Ga0123354_10016141_pt1 | contig 11699 bp, 10 predicted proteins | sample TergutLab28metaG_2_FD_97872 | JGI IMG/M metagenome (GOLD analysis project Ga0123354, IMG submission 97872) | Labiotermes labralis P4 segment gut microbial communities from Petit-Saut dam, French Guiana - Lab288 P4 | ecosystem: Host-associated > Arthropoda: Insects > Digestive system > Gut ... | reverse complement strand
TGATATCAGGGCTGATTGCTTACTCATTTTTGCCTAAAAAACCTTCGCTGTATTTGCGCAATCGCCCTGCTTTGGCCGCTTGATTTTGTCGAACTCGCGTTATAATAGCATACAATAAGCTAAAGGACCAAGACAATACTATACGCAACGGGAACGGAGGATTCGTATGATTGAAATAAAGACCGCGTGGGGACCGGCCAGGTGCAGATCGCGGACGAGGTCATCGCCACCATCGCGGGGACCGCGGCGCTTGAGATCGAAGGCGTGGCGGGCATGGGCGGCGGCATCGTCGGGGGCATCTCCGACATGCTTGGCAGGGAAAACCTGGCGAAAGGCGTAACCGTGGCAGTAAACGGCGCGTACGCGGTCATAGACCTGGATATCATCGTCAAATTCGGCAACAAGATCCAGGAGATCTCGACCGAAGTGCAAAAAAGGGTCAAAATCGCCGTGGAGACGATGGCCAGACTCAACGTCCCGGAAGTACGCGTGACAGTGTCCGGCGTGGTCCCCGTCAAGGGCAGAGTCAAGCCCCACGAGGCGGAAATATAGGATGAGTAGGAGAACAGCGAGGAAACACGCCTTTGAACTGGTGTACGAGCTTCCCTTCCACGATAAGGAAGATCTGGATTTTCTCATCGGCTGCCACCTGTCCGACAAAACATCCCGGAAGATGAACAGGAATTCATACGGAGTGAGTGCGCCGGTGTCGCAGAAAACCTCACGGCCATCGACAGGATGATCGCGAAATTCTCCGAGGACTGGGACATAGAGCGGCTCTCCAAGATGGACCTGGCGGTGATGCGGCTGTCGGCCTACGAGATACTCTTTTCGGATAAGGACTCGTCAAACAAGGTCCCAGTCTGCGCGTCCATAAACGAAGCCGTGGAGCTGGCAAAGGCGTTCGGGACGGACGAGTCGGTGGCGTTTGTGAACGGCATATTGGGGAGGATTGCGGCTGTGGCGGAAGGGCAGAATCCGGCGGACGATAGCCTGCCAGATAGTTCGCGTTCCGGTTTGCCGTCTGGCGAAAAAACGCCGGCGAGGTACAGACGGAGCAATTACGTTAAAAGAGGCTGACCGCGGCGAATTGCCCTGATAGGCGGGTTAAACGTTTGAATCGAAAAATCCTGACCGTTTCTCATGTCAATAGATACATCAAGATGATCCTGGAAGAGGATGCTTTCCTGAACGACGTGTTCATCCAGGGCGAGATCTCGAATTTAAAGAACCACAGCTCCGGCCACTGGTACTTTTCACTCAAGGACGAGGGCGCGGTCATACAATGCGTGATGTTCCGCAGCTACGTGCCCGGTTTCGCGCCGAAGGACGGCATGAGTGTCATCGTGGGCGGGCATGTGTCCCTCTACGAAAAAACCGGGCAGTACCAGATGTACGCCGAGGTAATGGAGCCGCTGGGTAAAGGCAGCCTGGCCCTAGCTTTCGAGCAGATGAAAGAAAAACTCGAAAGGGAGGGCCTTATTGACACAGACAGAAAAAGGCCGATCCCGGCGTATCCCAAAACAGTCGCTATAGTAACCTCGCCCACCGGCGCGGCCACCCGCGACATCATCACAGTCGCCCAGGGCCGGAACCCGCTGGTCGGGCTGGTGGTCGTCCCGGTACTGGTGCAGGGCGCGGCCGCCGTCAAAGAGATTGCCCGGGCGCTGGACATGGCCAATGCCTGGGGCAAAGCAGACGTGATCATCCTGGGGAGCGGCGGCGGGCCTATGGAGGATTTGTGGCCGTTCCAATGAGGAAGCCGTCGCGCGCGCGATATACAGGTCAAAAATCCCGGTCATCTCCGCCGTGGGGCATGAAACGGACGTTACGATAGCCGATTTCGCGGCTGACCTCCGTGGCTGCGGTGGCCTTGGCCGTTCCCGACATCCGTGTGATGCGTGAGGATGTGGACGTTTTTTTTGGCGCACTGAACTTTTCGCTGGGAGCAAGCTGGCCGCGGCAAAAGAGCGGCTTTCGCGCCTGGCGAGCCGCCCGGTTTTGAAGCGCCCGCTGGAGCCCGTTCTGAACACCCAGGCGTATGTGTGGACGCTGCAAAGGCGTATGTCCGCCGCGCTCGCGAACCGCCTTGATGGAAAACAAGCCGCCTTGGCGCGCACGCTTCCGCGATGGCGCATCTGTCTCCCTTGAGGACGCTGAAGCGGGGGTTTGCGATTGTTGAGGGAGCAGATGTGGTCATATCATCGGTGGCTGGGGCCGCCCAAGGAATGGATGTCGGTTAAGTTTTTATGATCCTTGGCAAGCTTGCGGGAGATATCCAGCCCGCTAAAAGTACGCTCGACAATCCAATGCAGCGGTAAAACATTCCGTTCTTTCGACTTGATCTTCTCCGAAATTTTTGCAGTTTTGCCAAGTAGCAGCAATGTGCTCACAAAGGTCTTACAGCATCCTGCGCCGGCGCAAATACCGCGTTCAAAAAAACCGCGCCCACTGTGTCCCGCAATGTATTTCCCGCAATCCTCACCCTCACCGGTGAAAAACGGGGCGGCTGCCGATCATTGTCTGTCAGTTGCGTCTCTGTCATATCCCATACTCGCCGCTCCCTTTACCGCCTTGCGGGTAATATCGACATGAGATTTACTGAATACAGGCTCTAACTACGCTGGCCAAAAGCCGCGTACAACTTTTTGATTCCACCTCCTAAAAAACGGGTACAGCGGCAAATCCGCAGTGTCAATTGATTGCCGCCGTAATAAATATCTGTTCCAGTAGAATTCGCTGTAAAGAGTATTTCATGGGAAGCAAAGGGGGAATAGTATGCTGAAAGTCGCAATTTGTGATGACAACTTAGAGCATAGAAAAGAAATAAAGAATGTCGTTCTAAATATACTTTTCGAACAAGATGATCTGGCTATTGATGATTTTGCCAGCGGCTTGGACATCATCTCTCTAATTAACAATAATTTGTTTTTTTTCGACTTGATTCTTCTGGATATACAGATGCCCGGCGCAGATGGGCTGTCTGTAGCCAAAACCATACGGGACAACAATCTGGCAACGGATATCATTTTTATTACAGCGCATGATGAATACGTTTATGACGGTTATCTGTACAAAGCTTTTGCCTACCTGATAAAGCCTGTATCCGCATCCAAGATGGCCAAGGAGTTGGGCCGCTATTTGGCGGAGAGAGCGAATTCCAATGCGAATTTTTTGATTTTCAGTTTCAACGGGTGCCGCCAGAAGCTTAATATACGTCATATCGATTACATAGAAAGCTCTAAGCGTAAAGTTTCAATTGTTATGGGAAAGAGCAATTTCGAGTTTTACGCAAAGCTGGATGATATTGAACGGCAGTGCTCCGATCAGCTGATCAGAACGCACCAAAGCTATCTTGTAAATCTCCGAAAAATTATCTACTTAACAAAAATCGAAGTGAAACTGGAAAACGGTGTCTCCATTCCTGTCAGCAAGCGGTATTATGAAAGCACCTGCCAGGCTTTCGATAAGCTCATATAAATCAGAGGACTCTCCGCCAATCGTTACACTAAAATAAAGAAATTTTACAATATACGCGCAACTGCCGATTTTCTGTGTACAATAAAGGCGACAACAATGGGAGGTATTCTATATGATAACCTATGCGTCTATAACAAAAACAGGCGACCGCATGGTTAATGAAGACAGCGTTTCAACAAGCGCCGCGGGTGATTCTTACTTATTCGCGCTGGCGGACGGCCTGGGAGGCCATGGGCTTGGAGAGGTCGCGTCAAAGTTCGTGACCGACACATGCGCCGATGTTTTTCGGGCGGGCGGGGGCTTGGAAGAATGCTTTCTGAACAGCCAAAATGGCCTGCTGGAACAGCAAAGTCAAAGAGGCAACCATGACGAATTAAAAACGACACTGGCACTGCTTTCAATTAAAGAAAACCGGGTATGCTGGGGCCATGTGGGCGATTCACGCATATACAGGTTTACTAAAAATAAACTGGCCGCCCGGACGCTGGATCACAGTGTGCCTCAAATGCTGGTTATGAGCGGCGAAATCCGGGAAAAAGCCATCCGGCACCATGAAGACCGCAACCGGCTGCTTCGCGTTCTTGGGGTCGAATGGGAAAATCCCAAATATGCGCTCTCCGATGAAGTCGCATTGCAACTCGCCGACAGTTTTTTGTTATGCAGCGACGGCTTTTGGGAATGGATAGTTGAAAAAGAGATGATACGCCTCTTAAAGGCATCCGCGTCGCCGGAACAATGGCTGTCGCTGATGGAAGCTAAGGCTCTTAAAAACGGACAGGGAAAGGATATGGATAACTATTCGGCAATCGCTGTATTCGCAAGATAAAACTCCTGCAACTCAACCACTACCGGCTAAAGCCGGTAGGTTGGGGAGCGGCTGAAGCCGCCTAAAGTTTGTCGCCAACGGAGAAGTTGTCAGAATGCTGGGATTCTTCTATCTCCTGATTTTGAATGTACTGGGTTATGATTTCATCTGTGATATTTCCGGTTGATGCCGTGAAGTATCCACACGCCCACAGATGATTTCCCCAATATTGCTTTTGTAGCTCCTTGAACTCCATTAAGAGTTTTCTTGGACTGTATACTTTTATATACTGTACTAATTTGCTGACTGACAAATGTGGTGGCACTGATACGAGCAGATGGATATGGTCTTTGCCTAAATGCCCGGCTAATATCTCGACCTCGTTCGTTTTGCAGACTTGCCGTATCAGTTCCCTTGTCCGCTCTCCTACTTTGCCGGCCAGCACTAGCTTTCTGCATTTTGTTATCCATACGATGTGGTACTTTAGATCATATGTCGAATGTGATGACTCCCGAAAATTTTCCATTAAATTCACCTCTTGAGTAGTTTTTCTCAAGACTTGAATTTAATCCTCCCTCAGGTGCTTGACCTTAAGGTTTCGCCTGAAGACGAGGGTTTTTACCCCATTATACAGACAATAAACATAGCTCCATAATATTATTTGCCGCCCCCTAAAATAGGTTACGGCGGCAATACAGCGGAGACATTCAATTTTCAACGCAACAGAACACTTTCCGGGAGGAAATGCCCATGCGGCGCTGTTTCGGGTGTATGGAAGAATACGACGACAGATTGGCATGTTGTCCTTTGTGCGGCTATTGCCCGGAGACGAAGGCAAAGGAGTCTTTTTGCCTTTCTCCGGGGACGATATTGCGCAAACGGTATATCATAGGGCGTGTCATCGGATATGACAGCCTTGAAGCGGTCTATATCGCCTACGACGCGCAAACTGACCGGAAGGCGGCGGTTCGCGAGTATCTTCCCGAAAGGCTTTCCGCCCGCGCGCCCGGTTTATCTGAGTTGACCGTATATAAAAAAGAAGCGGACGGCCCGTTTGCAAAAGGACTTCTTAGTTTTACAGACGATGCCGGCCAGTTGGAGAAGCTTGACGGTATCCCTGGCCTGCCGAGTGTCCGCGAGAGTTTTTACGACAACAATACGGAATATATCGTCACCGAATATAAGGAAGGCCGCTCATTGCCGGAAATTTTGGGCGATAAGCATGTGCTGGGTTACGAGCATGCCCGGGAGATTACACTCCGCATTTTACATACGATAAAGGCCGTACGCGCGGCGGGCATAGTCTATTTCAGCGTATCCCCTGAAAGCGTTTATATCGCGAATGACGGCGAGGTTCTGCTGCTTGGTTTCGGAGTTAGGCATTTGGCGTCGGACAGTTGGAGGGTGCACCCCTGGGCGGACAGCTACGCCACCGCGTCGGTTTTATACTATATGCTGACTGGCGCCGTGCCGCCGGATTCGCCGGTGCGCGCGTCGCGGGATGTCCTCGGCGCTCCTTCAAAGAAAGGCGCTTCCCTGCCTAAAAAAGCGGAGGCGGCCATTATGGCGGCGCTGCGCCCTGATATGGATATGCAGAATGGAACGCAAAGCATTGCGGCTCTTGAATCGGCGCTGCTGAATGCGGACAGCGGCCGGAAAGACGGTTTTCCCGCTTGGGGCAAGGTTGTCATTATCGGCGGCGTTGTTTTATTGCTCACAGTCGGGTCGGTCGTGATGCTGAATGTGTTTGCGCCTGATAAATCAAATACTTCTTCAGATTCGCTTTCGGATCAAACGGAACCGACGGTAGAATCATCGGCGGACGGCGAGGCGCTTGGTGAGACAGACACTGAAACACAATCTACTACCACACCGACTGAAATAACGGAAACTGATAATACTCCCAGCGAGACAACCGAGGAGGAGTCTTCTGATGCCTCGCCGACGGAAACGCCAGAGGGTACTGCCCCACCAACACCTTCTCCCACAACAACTGCTACCATAACACCGTCTTTCTCAACTTCGCCACAGTCCTTCAAAGTAACTCTTACAATTGATCCTAATGAAGGCGGAACAGCTAGCACCTCTGAGGAAGCGATGGGAGTATGTATAGCGGGCAAGACATACGGCATTGTAGCCGTGCCCGCTAGAGGATATCAGTTTGTAAAATGGTTCTGCAATGACGATTTGGGTCACTCCATGAATTATGAACAGGCATCTACGACTTATACAATGCCGGACAAGAATATCACGATAACAGCAATCTTTGCGCCAAAATGATTCACTTTAGGTCTATAAACACAGCGCGGCGACCGAAATAATAATACATAATAGCCGATAAAGCGGCTCACGCCATACTTCCTGCACATACCCCGCGGCAAAAATTTCACGAAACCAGATAATAATGACATATTCCTCCGGCGGCTGGTTTTCGATGCTATACTCCCTAACATAGTCGAACAGCAACACAATCGCAGAGTATATCGGGAGGGATGAGTGTCAATGAAAAACCGTATCCGTGTAATTTTGACCGCTACAATAATGCTGCTGTCGTTGTGCATGCCGCTGGTGGGCAATGCCGCTCCGTCAGCGTCAGACAACGTTAAGCGTTATACCGTACTGGTGCTGGACGTCTCAGGCAGCATGGCCGGACAGCCGATCGAGGCGCTGAGAACAGCTGCCACGCGCTTTTGTGAACAACTTGTGCAAAAAGCCGACGGCAGCAATCAAGTGGCTATTGTTACATATGATTCGACCGCGCGCGCAGTTTGCGAATTCACGGACGATCTTCAAAGGCTTACGGACATATGCGGCAGTCTGGACGATTCAAGCTCCACCAATATGGATGAAGGCTTACTGTGCGCCGACGCCCTCCTGTCCGCTATCCCGGACGGAGCGGACGCAATAAAGAATATCATCCTGATGTCGGACGGAATGCCAAACACGGGAAACACCAATGAAAACGGGCATTACGGGCCCGGCGATTACGGGTATTATCAATACGCGAACGCGGCGTATGACACTGCGGATCTGATAAAAAGCGAAGGCTGCTACATTTATACTCTTGGCTTTTTTCACAGTCTAGACAATACTGATATGACTTTTGCGGCGCGTTTATTGAATGATTTGCAAAGCTCGGGTTACTATGAAGTGACTGACCCCAATGATTTGGAGTTTACATTCGGCGATATCGCCAGTGATATCGTTAAGCCGGATATAACAGGCGAGTTGAGTTACGCCCCCAGCCCCGGCGCTCCAGTTGTTTCCGACGACGGCATGACAAGTACGTCATACCTGTATTATGACGAAATGTTCAGTCACCCTGCTCTTACATATGACCAGGACCTGGCGATCATGTCCCTTGAGTTGTCCATGGCCGCGTTTGGCATGACTAGGATGACTGATAAAAACGGTCAAAATATTTACGCAAATGATGACGAACAGGCGGCAAATGTGGTAGAATTGTTAGGGAACGCGCCTGACACGGATGACCCTGGCTTGGGTTTCGAAGATGTCCGGGCGGTGAACTATCAACCCGACCCTGGTATAGACACGATAGCGGCCACATTCGGGCACAAAAAAATCTCCTGCAACGGAACCGAATATGAGTTGATCTTAATCGCAGTCCGGGGAGGCCAATACCAAAAAGAATGGGCGGGAAACTTTCGGATAGGTTCCGGAGATATTCATGAAGGCTTTGAAATAGCCAAAAATCAGGTGATTGAATATTTCGCGTCCTATGTCAAGGATCTTTCCCTGCAAGATAAAACAAATGTAAAGCTATGGATCACCGGCTACAGCCGAGGCGCAGCCACCGCGAATTTAGTCGCGGCGGAGCTGGATAATCATACGCAAAATCAAACGTTTGCCATCGGCGAGAGTTCAAATCCCTATATTGGCTCTTCGGCACTGAAGGCTCCGTTATCTACGTCATGGCGGATCGGCAAGGACGACATTTACGCATATTGCTTCGCTACGCCCAACAACTCAAAGAAAGCCATTAATGGCGAGAAGATGCAAAGCAACGCGAAAATAGCCGAGTACCCCAACATTTTCAATATACTGAATCCAAATGATATTGTGACGCGCGTGGCCCCTTATGAGTGGGGTTACGACAAGTACGGATACTCGCTTTGGCTTCCGGCCGACGGCGACGCCGATAACGGATACGGGTATAAGAGTACCCTGGAACCCAATATGACGGCGGAATTGTCAAAACTCTCCGGCGGAATTGAGTATTTGATCGCTAAATTCAGAGTACATCAGGGGAATACTGGGTTTGCTTTGGAGAAAAACCCTGTCGCGTTATATGACATAGGGCCGCACCCGACTAATAACCTGCCTTTGAATAAGTATATTGACACGCGGATCAGCGTCATGTTTTTCAAGGACCTGATACCGGGACTTAAAGCGCAGTATTATACCGGCGGCGGAGCCGCCGTGCATATTCTGGGGTATGTGGATGATATCCAGGATAAAGCAATCAGCGCAATCGCGGCGAATTATAATGACCCTATCCCCACTCTTGTCAGCGTGATAATGGGGTTTCGCGCCACAGTAATCGACAGGATAGTGCTTAGCGGGGACAATAACGATTGCGCTGTGACATTGCAGACGGCGGATGGCGTAAATATCAAAACTAACCCGGATGAAAAAGCGCTTAAAAAGTTGGGGATGACGCCGAAAGAATCTCAAGATGAAGTAGCGGTGAACGGGGAAGCCCTTCAGCAAGCCCATTTCCCCGAGCTGTACCTGGCTTGGATGCGCTCGCTCCCAGAGGGCTATTTCGGCGGGATACCCAGCCGCAGCCAGGTGAACTACCGGGTCATCCACATAAACTGCCCGGTTGATGTCGAAGTCTATGACGAATCCGGCAGTTTACTGGGTACAATCAATGACAATGCGCCAAGTAACTTATCTAACGCCGGAGTCATGTTTACTTTTGACGACGACGGGCAAAAAACGGTATATCTTCCGGCGGATCAAAATTATGCCGTAAAAATCGCCGCCACAGACGCGGGAACAATGACGTATTCCGTCGGCGAATTCTGCCGGGACGCCGGCGGAAACACACGGCTCGTCAACTATTATGACATACCGCTCAAAAAAGGAAGCACATTTGACGCAACCGTGAGCGCGGTCAATGGTGACGGAACCGAAACCAGCTATATTTTAAGCGGCTCCGGCGGGATCATAGCGCCGGATGAAGATTTTTCCGGGTATGATGTCCCGACATATACAGTCGATGTGAATGTGCAGGGCAAAGGTGCCGCTCTGGGCGGGGGGTCCCGGTACAAAGGGGAATACGCGGAACTGACCGTATATCCGGATGAAGGCCAAAAATTCCTCGGCTGGTACCAAAACGGAATATTGCTCTCCGATCAGCCCGAGTACCGGCTTTGCGTGCTCTCCGATACCACGCTAACAGCCCGGTTTGCCCCCGGTTCAGCCGGTTTTCCGGCGTGGACGATTATCATTATTCTGATACTGACAGCTTCCCTGTTTGCCGGGATCATCCTGTTTTCGACAAAAAGCGGTCACAAAAGTGTCGCGTACGCTGGGCCACCCGTTCAGCGGCCTATTTTGAATAATGCGCAGCCGTCTCCGGCGTACGCAAGGCCGGTAATAAAAGTGCTCACCGGCTCGTTTAAGGGAACAACTGTTCCGGCCGCGGATGGGGAGACGATTTACGTGGGTAAAGACGCCTTGTCACATATCCGGTTCCCCGGTGATTATGCGCATGTGAGCCGTACGCACTGTACGATCACTTACAACCGACAGAGTAATATGTATTATGTCACCGATTCATCCCGCAACGGAACTTACACAAACGGCGGTTTTCGGCTCGAAAAAGGCCGGACCGTTCCCATTCCGCCCAACACAACCCTGATGCTGGCGGATAAGGATTGTTCTATTCTGCTGGAATAAGCCATATGGTTGAATCAAATATTACACCAGGCATATCAAAAGTGACATGATTTATCCATTGTCACGCTGTTATGGTATACTAAATTCACAAAATTGAAGGAGCAGATCCAATGCCCATCATCCAATGCCCGCACGGTCATTATTATGATGACGTAAAATACCGCACCTGTCCTCATTGCGAAGCGGGACTGCGTCAATCGCCGGACGGGGACTCCAAGACAGTAGCCATGTATCAGCCTGACGTATTTAACATAAAAGAGACGGCGCGGGAGTATCTGACACAGTCCGGTACATCCGCGTCCGACAAAACCATCGGCATTTTCATATCGCAGATGGAATCCGACCCTGTCGTCGGATGGCTTGTAAACACAGACGGCCCGGAAAAAGGGCGGGACTACAGGCTGCACACCGGCCGCAATTTCGTTGGCCGCTCCTTGCGGATGGACGTTACGATAGCCGACGACGCCGAGGTGTCCAGGGAAAACCATTGCTCGGTGGTCTATGACCCTGTCGGCAATACCTTTTCGCTTCTTTCCGGCGAAGGCACAAACACCTATTTAAACGGCCGCCCGCTCACCGGACCATTGGGTATCATCGATGGCGATACGATACAGCTTGGCGGCACCAAACTTGTTTTCACTGCCTTTTGCAAAGGAGAGAGAAAATGGCTGTGAAAAAGCTGGCTTTTTGTTTTACGTTGCTGTCAGTCCTTATATTATTCCCTGCCCCGCATGTCCGGGCGCTGGACGCCGGCTCTATGCTGGTGGAACATGTGGACGCCGACATGCCGGAAATCACTGTGCGCTTTCAGCTGAACGACGGGAGCTTATCCAACACCGCGGCGGCGGTCGGGGACCTGTCGGCCACGCTGGACGGCAAACCTCTAACAGTGGACAGCGTCGAGAACTACGACGGCGGTACTTTATACATGTTTCTGGTTGATGTATCGGCCTCTATCAGCCAGGCGCAGACTGACGCCGTAAAGCAAGCGCTGACAGACTTCCGGGCCCGACTGCGGCCCCAGGACCGTATGGCGCTGATTTCCTTCGGAGAAGAAGTCAACATCCTGCTGCACGGGTCGGAGAGCCAGGCCGACGCCGATGATATGATCAACTCACTGACGCGGACAGACCAAAGCACCCGTTTCTATGACGCGATTAGCGCGGCTCTGTCCATTGCCGACAATAAGACGGCTGGGATGCCGGATCGCTGTGTGGCTTTCGTCATCTCGGACGGCCTCGACGATACCGAGGGCGGCGGCCATACGAGCAGCGAGATCGCCGGACGGTTAAAACAGAGCGAGCTTCCCATCTGGGCGCTGGCTTTTACCAAGGTCAAGCCCACGGACGCTGAAAAAACAGCCTTGGACGACTTCGGCGAATTGGCCCGAGAAAGCGGCGGCCAATTTGCGGCGGTCACACCCAACAATCTGAAGTCCAACCTTTCCGCCTTTGACAATTACCTGCAAGGAGCGCAAGTGGCGCAT
>Ga0123354_10016140_pt1 | contig 11700 bp, 10 predicted proteins | sample TergutLab28metaG_2_FD_97872 | JGI IMG/M metagenome (GOLD analysis project Ga0123354, IMG submission 97872) | Labiotermes labralis P4 segment gut microbial communities from Petit-Saut dam, French Guiana - Lab288 P4 | ecosystem: Host-associated > Arthropoda: Insects > Digestive system > Gut ... | reverse complement strand
TTGCGATTGTGTGTGTGACCTTCTGCATGACAGCAACTCTGTGCGTCACTCTGTATAACAGCAGCTATGTGTGTCCCTCTGTATATCAGCAAATGTGTGTGTCCTTCTGTATATCAGCAACTGTGTGTGTTCCCCTGGATATCAACAAATGTGTGTGTCCTTCAATATAAACGCAAATGTATGTCTCACTTTGTATAATTGCAAATATGTGTGACGCTCTGTATTTCAGCAACTGTTTGTGTTCTTCTTTAATTCAGCAACTGTGTCCTTCTCTGTATACCAGTAACTGTGTGTTCCACTCTCTACATCAGGTTCTGTGTGTGTCCTTTGGTATATATGCAACATTGTGCGACTTTTTGAATATTAGCAACTGTGTGCCCTTCTGTATATCAGCAAATGTGTGCGTCTCTCTTTATTTCAGCCTCCGTGTGTTCCCCTCCTTATTTCAGCAAATATGTGTGTCCATATTTTCATCAATATCTATTTGTAGCCTTCTTTATATCAGCAAATGATTTTCTCCTTCCGAATTACAGCAACTGTTTGTGTCTTCCTATATAACATCATATGTCTGTGTCCTTTTCTTTATCACCAAATATTTGTCTCTTTCTCTATATCAACAACTGTGTGCTTCCTTCATTATGGCAGAAAATGTGTGTGTCCTCCTGTATATGAGCAACTTCGTATCCCTCTGTATTTCAGCAAGAGTGTGTGCTCTATATAAGAGTTATTGTATGTGTGACTCTCTATATCTTCAAATTTGTGTGTCCCTATATACATCAAAAATTTTTTTTCCCGTCTGAATTTCAGCAAATCTGCTTTCCCTCTTTAGAGCAGCAATTTTGTGTGTACTTCTGTAAATCAACAAATGTGTGTATTTTCCTGTATTGTAGCAAATATATTTGTCTCTCTGTATATCAGAAATTGTTAGTCCCTTTTTATATCGGCAAATGTGTATGTCACTCTGTATATCAGCATATTTGTGTGTCCCTCCGCAAATCAGCAACTGCGTGTGTGCTTCTGTATATGACCTAATGTGTTTGTCCGACTGTATAATATCAAATGTGCTTGTCCTTCTCTATATCAGCATCTGTGTGTGTCCCTCTATATATAAGCAACTGTGTGTGTCCCTCTGTATGGCAGCAACTGTGTTTGTCCTCCTATACAGCAGCAAATGTGTGTGTCCTTCTGTAAATAAAAAAAAATGTGTGTCTGTCTCTATATCATATGTGTGTCATTCTGAATATCAGAAAATGTGTTTATCCCTCCGTATATCTTAATCTGTGTCTCACTCTGTACATTAGAACATGTGTGTGTCCCTTTGTACATAGGTAAATGTGTGTGTCCCTCTCTGCATCAACAAATTTTGTGTCCAACTTTAAATCAGAAAATGTTTTTGTCCTTCCGTATATCAGCACGTGTGTGCCCCTCTTGCCATCAACATCTGTGCGTGTTCTTCTTAATATAAGCAAACGTTTATGTGAGTCTGTACATCAGCAAATGTGTGTGTCCCTCTGTTCATAAGCAACTGTATGTGTACTTTGAACATCAGCAACTGTTTTTCATTCTGTATATAACAAATATGCGTGACCTTTTTATGTAAGCAAATGTGTGTCTCTTTCTGTATATCAGCATATTTTTGTTTCGTTCTCTACATCAGCAACTGTGTGTGTCATTCTTTATATCAGCAAATCTTTGTGTCCCTCTGTATATCAACAAATTGTGTCCTTCTGTTAATCAGGAAATTTGTTCGTCCCTCTGTATAAAAGCAACTGTGTGTGGTCAAAATTATATTAAAAAAATTGTGTGTTTCACTGTGTATTTCAGGGTCTGTATGTGTCCTTATTTAAATCAATAATTGTGTGTCCCTATTTACATCAGCAAATATGTGTGTCCTTCTCTATATCAGTAAATGTGTCTATCCCTCTGTATATTCGCAACTGTGTTTGCCTAGTTCATATCAGCAAAATTTTTGTGTCTTCCCCTATATCAGCAAATGTGTGTCCCCTTCTGTACATTAGCAAACGTGTGTCTTTCTGTATATCAGCAACTGTGTGTCTCCCTGTGTACATAAGCAACCGTTTTGTCCTTCTGTATATCAGCAAATATGGGTGTCGTTCTTTGTATCAGCAAATGTGTGTGTCCTTGTGTATTTCAGCAAATGAGTGTCTCCCTCTGTATATCAGCAAAAATATGTGTTCTACTGTATATGAGCAACTCTGTGTGTCTTAATGTTTTTCAGCAAATGTGTGTCCTTTTATATATCAGCAAATATTTGCGGCCTTCTCTATATCAGTAAGTGCGTGTGCACCACTTTATATAAGGTTTGTTTCCTTCTGTATAACAGCAAATATTTTTGTGCCTCTGTATACCAGCAACCTTGTTTCTATTTCTATATATCAACAAATCTCTGTGTCTCTCTGTATAGCAGCAAAAATGTTTGTAGCTCATTATATACGCAAGTTTGTGTGTCCCTCTCTATGTCGGCAACTGTTTGTGTCCTTCTGAATAATAGCAAATGTGTGTGTTCTCAGTATATCAGCAAATATGTGTTCTTCTGTACCTCAGCAAATGTGTGTCCTTAACAATATCAGCAAATGTGTTTTTGTCTGTATACATTCAAATGTGTTCCTCATTCTGTGTATAAGCAAATATGTGTGTCTTTCTGAAATTCAGCAAATATGTGTGAACTTCTTCATATTGGCAACTGTGTGTTTCCCTCTGTACATCAGCAACTGTGGTTTTCCCTCTTTACTTTAGCAACTGTTTGTGTCCCTCTGTACAACACCCAATATATATATATATATATATATATGTATGTTTATTGAGAATTGTGTGTCCTTCTCTACATCACGAACTCTGTGTGACCCTCTATACTTAAGTATCTCTCTGTGTCTTTCTGTACATATGCAAATGTGTGTGTCCATCTGTACACCAGCATTGTTTGTGTCCTGTATATCATTAAATGTGTGTGTTCCTTTGTATATGAGCGTATATGTGTGTGTCCTACACTATATCAATAAATGTGTTTCTCATTCTCTATATCAGCAACTGTGTGAGTCCTAGTGTATATCATCAACATTGTGTGTAATTCTTTGTATCAGCAAATGTTTGTCCCCTTATGGACATCAGCAAACGTGTGTCTTTCTGTATATCAGCATCTGTGTGTCCCCCAGTGTATAGAAGCCAAACTGTGTCCTTCTCTATACCAGCATTTGTGTTTGTCTCGCTGCATATCTGCAAATGTGTGTGTGAATCTGTATATCAGAAACTGTGTATGTTCCACTCTACATCAGCTAATGTGTGTGTCTCTGTGTACGTCAGAAATTGTGTGTCCTTCTCCATATCAGCAAATGCGTATGCACTTCTGAATATCAGCAGAATTGTGTTCCATCTCTCTCGGTAAATGTGTGTTTACTTCTCTATATCAACAAATATGTGACTCATTCTGCATATCAGCAACTGTGTGTGTTCTTCTCTCTATCAGCAAATGTGTGTGCGTTTCAGTATATCAGCAACAGTCAATGAATTTCTGTATATTGGCAAACGTGTGTCTTTCTGTGAATCATGAAATGCGTGTGATACTCTGCAAATCAGCAACTGTGTGTGTCCTTCCGTACATCATGAAATGAGTGTCTCTCTGTAAAACGGCAACAGTGTGTGTATATTCGTAAATCACCAACTCTGTGTCGCTCTATACGTCAGCAACTGCGTGTGTTCTTGTGTTCATCAGTAACTTGTGTGTCACTTAGTACATCAGCAAAAGTATTTGTCAATCTGTATATAAGCAAATGTATGTGTCCTTCAGTATATAAAAAAATGTGTGTGGCTTTCTCTATATCAGCTAATGTGTGTCTCTTTCTGTATATCAACAAATGTGTGTCCATCTATATTTCTCTAATGTGTGTGTCTTTCTGTATATCAGCAAGTGTGTCTTTCCTTCCGTATATCAGCAACTGTGTTTGTCCATCTCTATATCAGCAAATATATTTTCCTTCCATACATGAGATACTGAGTGTTTTATTCTGTATAACAACAAATGTGTGCGCCCTTCTCTGTATCAGAAAATGTGTCTTTTTTTTCAACAAATATTTTTGTCCCTCTGTATATCAGCGACTGTGTGTGTATTTATTTATATCTTAAACTGTGTTTGTCTCTCTTTATATCAGCATCTATGTGTGTCCCTCTGTACATAAGAAAGTGTGTGTGTATCTCTATATGTGAAACTGTGTGTGTGTTCATTTGAATATCTGAAAATATACGTAATTCTGTATATCAGCAAATCTGTGTTTCCTTCTGTATAACATCAATTGTACGGATCCCTCTTTATAATAGCAAATGTGTGTGTCTTTCTGTATATCAGCAATTGTGTGTGTGTATTTCTGAATTAAACCAACCTTGTGCGTCTCTCTGTACATCAGCATCTGTGTGCTTATTTCTATATATCAGCAAATGTGTGTCATTTTTTATATCAGCAAAAACTTCTGTCCTTCTGTATATCAGCAATTATGTGTTTCTCGGTACATCATCAACTGTGTATACCCAAATCTAAAACAACATCTGTGTCTGTCCCTCTGTATGTTAGCAATTTTATATGACCCTCTGTACTTCATCAAATGTTTGAGTGTTTCTGTACATCAGCAATTATATGTATATCTTTGTATATCACCAAATGTGTGACTATCTGTACTTCAGCAAGTATTTGTGCCCCCTGTTCATCTGCAACTGTGTGTGTCCCTCTTCATATCAGGAAATGTTTATCCGTCTGTAAAGTAGCAAATGTGTGTGTCACTCTGTAAATAACCAACTGCCTGTCCATCTGTACATCAGCAACTATGTGTGATCTTCTGTACATCAACAACTATGTTTATCCCTATGTATGTCAGCAAATGTGTATGTCTTTCTATATATCAGCAACTATGTGTGTCCCTCCGTACACATGAAAATGTGAGTGAATTTCTGTATATAAGCAACTGTGTGTGTACTTCCGTATATCCTCGTCTGTGTGTGTGTCCTTATGTATATAAGGAACTGTGTGTTTCCTTCTGCAAATCAACAAATGTGTGTGTCCTTCTATATGTCGGCATCTGTGTATGTTCTTCTGTATATCACCACCTTTGTGTGTCCTTCTGTAGATCAGCAACCGTGTGTATTCTAGTGAACATCGCGATCTTTGTGTGTCTTTCTGTATTTCAACAAATTTTTGTGACTTAATTTATATAAGCAACAGTGTTGTGCCGTTGTGTATATGAGCAACTGTGTGCGCCCTCTGTAAATCAGCATCTATTTGCGACTTTCTGTACTTCAGCAACTGTTTGTGTCCCTCTGTATATCTTCAACTTTTTCTGTCCCTCTGTATACCAGCAAATGTTTGTCTTCAACTGTATATCAACAATTCTGTGTGTCCATCTCTATATCAGCAACCCTGTGTGTTCCTCTATATAACATAAACTGTGTATATATTTCTGTATATCATCAACTATTTGTGTAGCTCTGTAAAACATGAACAGTATGAGTCCTAAATTATATCAGCAAATGTGTGGGTCTTTCCATATGACAGTAAATGTTTTTGTCTTTCCGTATATCAGCAAAAGTTTGCGTCTTTCTGTGTATCAGCAAATTCGTATGCCTTTCTTTATATCAGCAACTATGTATGTCGATCTCAATATCAACAAATATTTGTGTTCCCATTTATATAAGCAATTTTGCGTGTCTTCCTGCTAATCAGCAACTGTTTGTGTCCTCCTGTATATCAACAAATATGTGTGTCTTTCTGTATATCAGCAAAAGTGTGTGTTTCATTCTGTATATCAGCAAATGTGTGTGCTTTCTCATTAACAGAAAATGTGTTTGTTCTTCTGTATATCTTCAAATATGTTTCCCTCCCTACATTAGTAACTGTGTGTATCCCTCTGTACAACAGCAACTGTGTCTGTCCATCTGTACATCAGCGGGATTTGTGTCCTTCTGTACATCAGCAAATACATGTGTCGTAATCTATAACATCAACTTTGTGTGTACCTCTGTATACCAACAAATATGTTTGTCCCTCTTTATCAGCAAAAGATTTTTCCATCTCCATAACAAGAAATATGTGTGCCCGGATTTATGTCAGCAAATATGTTTGAAAATCTGTACAATAGAAAATGTGTGTATTAATCAGAAAAACTGTAACTGTGTTTGTCCATATGTATATCAGGAACTGTGTGTCTACATCTATATATCATCATCTGTTTTGCGTCTTTCTTTATAGGGGCAACTATATTTGACTCTCTGTACATCAGCACGTGTGTGTCCATCTTTATATCGCAAATGTTTATGTCCCTCTGAACATCACAGAATTTGTGTGTCGCTCTGCATTTCAGCAACTGTGTGTGTCTTCCTGTATATAAGCAAATGTGTGTACCTCTGTTTATCAGCAACCGTGTGTGTTCTTCTGTATACCAGCAAATGTGTGTGTCCTTCTTTATATCAGCAAATGCGTGATTCCCTCTGTTTGTAAGCAACTGTGTGTGTCCCTCTGTGTATCAACAACAGTCAGTGCCCATCTGTTCTTCAGCAACTGTGTATGTCCATCTCTATATCAGCAAATGTGTGTGTCTCTCTGTTAATCAGCAAATGTGTGCGTCACTCTATATATCAGCAAATGTGTGTGTCCTTCGGTATAGCAGCAACTGTGTGTGTTCCCCTGTACATTAGCAAATCTGTGTGTTCTCCTGAATATTAGCAACTGTGTTTGCTACTTCGTATATCAACTATATTATGTCTCATTCTTTACATTAGCAAATGTGTGTGTTCCTATGTTCGTCAGCAAATGTGTGAATCCCTTTGTAAATAAGAAAATGTTTGTGTCTCTTTAACATCAAAAAATGTGTGTGTCTCTCTGTATATCAACATCTGTGTGGGTCTATCTGTACGTGAATAACTGTGTGTCCTTCTGTATATCAGCAATTTTGTTTGTCTTTCTCTATAACTTCAACATAGTGTGTCCTTCTGCATATCAGCAAAAGTGTATGTCTCTCTGTACATCTTTATCTGTATGTGTCATTCTTTATATTAACAACCGTGTGTGTCCCTCTGTATATCATCAAGTGTGTGTTTCCCTCTGTACGTCAGCAAATGTGTGTGTACATCTGTATATAAAAAAATGTATGTGTCCCTCTCTATATCAACAAATGTGTGGGTCATTCTCTATATCAGGAACGGTGTGTCTTTCTGTACATCTGCAACTCTGTGTCTCCTTTTGTTTACAAGCATCTGTGTGTGACCACTTACAAATGAGCATCATTGTGTGTCCCTCTCTATGTCGGTAAATATGTGTGTCGATATATACATCAGCTAATGTGTGTTTCATTCCCTATATCAGTATCTGTACATCAGAATAAGAGCATCAGCGCGTATCCTTCAGTATATCAGGAAATATATTTGTCTTTCCTTATATCATTAAAGGTATGTATCCACCTTTATATCAGCAACCGTGTTTGTCCCTCTCTATGTCTGCAAATATATGTGTTCCTCTATACATCCACAACTGCGTGCGTCCCTCTTTATATAAGCAAATGTGTCTGTACATCTGTACATCAGTAAGTGTGTAAGTCCCGCTTTACAAAGCAATACTTTTTGTCTTTCTGTATATCAGCTTCTTAGTGTGTCCTTCTTTAAAACAGCAAATATGTGTTTCTCTGTACATCAGAAAACTTTTGTGTCCTTCTGTATGTCAACAAATGTGTGTATTCCTCTTTATAAAAACAAATGTGTCTGTAATTGTGTAACTCAGCAAATGTATCTGATCTTCTGTATAAAAGGAAAATGTTTTTCCTTCTCTATATCAACAAATGTGTGTGTCGCTCTCTATATCGGCAACTGTGGATGTCCGTCTGTACGTCAGCAAAATTGTGTGTCCCAATCAACATCAGTTTGTGTCAACCTGTATTTCTGCAAATGATTATGTCAAACTTCATATAAACAAATGTATGTGTCCTTCTGAATATCAGCGAATGTGTGTGTCCTTCAGTATACCAGCAACTGTGTGTGTCCCTCTGAGAATCAGCAAATGTGTGTCCCTCTGTAAATCGGCAAATGTGTGTGTCCTATTTTATATCAACAACTGAATATCCCACTTGATGTCAGCAACTTTGCGTTTCAGTTTCATATAAGCAAATATTTTTGTCCCTTTGTTTATCAGCAACTGTGTATCCCTCCGTATATAAGAAACTCTGTGTGTCTTTTGTACTTCAACAATTGTGTGTACTTGCTTGTACCAGCAAATGTGTATATCCAACTCTGTAAGAGTAAATGTGTGTGACCGCCTTTATATCAGCAAATATGTGTTTCCAACAGTAAATTAAAAATGTGTGTGTCCTTCTGAATATTAGAACTTGTGTGTGTCCCTATATAAATCATAAACTGAGGTTCCAACTCTATATATTTGCATCTGTGTGCGTCCATCTGTTAAGCAGCATCTATATATTTCCAACTCTACATAAACATTTGTATGTGTCCATCTGTATATCGGCAACTGTTTATGTACCTCTGCACGTCATCAATATTGTGTGTACTTCTGCACTTCAGCAAATGTGTGTGCTCTTCTGTATATTATCAAATGTGTTTCCCGCTGTATATCGGCATAAGTCTGTGTTTTTTTTATATCAGCAAATGTGTTTGTCGTTCTGAATATCAGGAATTACGTGTATCCCTCTGTATATAAGCAACTGTGTTTGTCCCTCCGTATATGAGCAAATGTCTGTGTCAATCTTTATATCAGGAAATGTGTGTCTCCATCTTATATTAGCAAATGTGTGTGTCCCTCTGTACAGCAATAACAGTGTTTGTCTTCTTTATATCAGCGACTGTATGTCAGTCTGTACAAAAAAAACATTGTGGCCTGCTGAATATAACCAACTAAGTTTGCCCTCCGTACATTATCAAATGTGTGTCTTATTATTTGTATTAGCTTATGTGTGTGCTCCTCTGTACAACAGCAATTATGTGTGCCCTCTTTAAATCAGCAACTGGGTGTGTCCCTCCGTACATCAGTAAATGTGTGTGTCCTTTTGAATGTCAGCAACTGTGTGTGACTCTCTGTATATCAGCAACAGTATGTGTATATCAGTATATAAACAAACGTGTGTGTACTTCTGAAAATAAGGAAATGTGTGTATCCCTATGTAAATCAACAAATGTGTGTATCCTTCTGTATATAAGCAATTTTGCGTGACCCACTGTACAACAGCAACGGTTTGTGCCCTTCTGTACGTAAGCAAATGTGTTTGTCCATATATACATGAGCAAATGCGCGTGTCTTTCCCTATAACAGGAATTGTGTGTGTCCTTCTGTATAAGAGCAACTGCGTGTAACAATCTGTATATCAGCAACTATTTGTGTTCTGTTTTATATCAGCAAATGTGTGTGTCCTACATTATATCATCAACCGTGTGTGTACCTCTGCATATCTGCAAATATGTGTGTCCCTTTTTACATAAGCAACTGCGTGTAAACTTTTGTACATCAGCGAATGTGTCTGTATACCTGTACATCAGCAAGTTTGGGCGTCCCTCCTTATAACAGCAGCTGTGTATGTTACCCTGAATGTCAGCAACTATATACGTCGTTCTGTACATCATCAAATGTGTGTGTCTTTATTTATATCAACAAATGTGTGTATCCCTCTGCATATCAGCAAATGTGTGTTTAATTCGGAACCTCAGCAAACGCGTGTGATCTTCTGTACAAAAGAAATATTTGTTTCCGTCTCTATATCATCAAATAAGCGTTTCCCTCATCATATTTGCAACTGTGTATGTCCGTCTTTATATCAGCAAATTTTTGTTTCCCTCAGCAAATCAGCAACTGTGTATTATATTCTGTGTATCAGCAAACGCGTATGTCCCACTGCATGTCAAAATCTGTGTGTGTCCGTCTGAGTATCAGCAACTGTGTGTTTAATTCTGTATACCGGCTAATGTGTGTGTCCTTCTTTATATTAGCAAATGTGTTTGTCCTTCCGTATATCAGGAAATTTTTGTGTCCTTCAGTGTATCTGAAAATGTGTGTGTCATTCTGTATATCAGCAAAAGTTTTTCTTTCTGTACATTAGCAAATGTGTATATCACACTTTAATTCACCAACTGCGCGTCATTCTGTACATCAGCAAATCTGTGTGAACGTCTGTATATCAGCAACGGAGTGCGTCCATCGGTATATCAGCAAATGTGTATGTGCTTCTGTGTATCAGCGAATGTGTGTGTACTTCTGTATATCAGCAACTGTGTGTCGTTCATACATCATCCACTGTGTGGGTCAATCTGTATAAGAGCAAATTATTGTGTCCTTCTGTATACAATTTGTGTGTCTTTTTCCGTATAGCAGTGAATGTGTCTCCTCCTGTATATCAGCAAATGTGTGCGTCCTTTTCTTTACTGCAACAGTGTGTGTTCTACTCTATATAAGCAGCTGTGTGTACCCCACTTTATAGCAACAAATGTGTGTGTCCGTCAGTAAAACAGCAAGTATGTGTGTCACAACGTACTTATGCAAATGGGGGTGTCCTTCTGTATATCTGCAACTCTGTGGGTATTTACGTATATTAGCAAAACTGCTTGTGTCCTTATGTATAACTGCAAATTTGTCTGTCCTTCTGTTAAAAACAAATGTGAGTAACGTTCTGTATATCGGCAACTGTGTGTGTTCTTCTTTATATCAGCAACTTTGTTTGTCCTTCTTTATATCAGCATACCTGTGTGTTCTTCTGAACATCATGAACTGTTTATGTCCTTCCTTATATAGCAAATTTGTGTCTTTTTTATATCAGCAGCTGTGTATGTCTTTCTGTGTATTAGCAACTGTGTGTGTCTTTCTTTTTACAAGCAAATATGTGTGAGCCTCTGTATATCAGCAAAGAGGTGCGTCCATCTTTATTTCATCAAATGTGTGTGTCCCTCTGTAAACATCAAATCTGTCTGCCCTTCTTTAAATAAAAAAATATGTGTATCCCTCTGTATACAAGCAACTATGTGTGCCCATCTGTAAAACAGCAACTGTGTGAATCCTTCTGTATATCAGCAAATGTGTTTGTCCTTCTGCATGTCAGCAAATGTGTGTGTCACTCTCTATATCGGCAACTGTGTGTGTCCATCTGTACATCACCAATTGTGTGCGTAATTCTGTATATTAGCAAATGTGCGTGTCCCTCTGCATACAAGCAATTAAGTGTCTATCTGTTTATCAGCAAATGTGTGCGTCCTTCCTTATATCAGTAACTGTGTGTGTCCCTCTTTATATCAGGAAATGTGTGTGTGTCCCTCTTTATGGCAGGGAGTATGTGTGTCCATTTTTATATTAGCAACTATGTGTGTCCCTTCGTACATATGCAAATGTGAATGTCCTACTGTATATCAGCAACTCTGTGTGTACTTCCGTATATCAGAAAATGTGTGTGTGTTCTTATGTATAACACCAACTTTCTGCGTCTTTATGTATATCAACAAATGTGTGTGTCTTTCTGTATATGTGCAACTGTTTTTTCTTCTGTATTTCAGCACCGTTGTGTTTCCTGCTTTATGTCAGCAAACGTGTGTGTTCTTCTGAACAACATGTATTGTGTATGTCCTTCGGTGTATCAACAAAATTTTGTGTCTTTCTGTTTAACAGCAACTGTGCGTTTCCCTCTGTATATCAGCAAATATATGCGTCCCTCTGTATTT
>Ga0123354_10016137_pt1 | contig 11702 bp, 7 predicted proteins | sample TergutLab28metaG_2_FD_97872 | JGI IMG/M metagenome (GOLD analysis project Ga0123354, IMG submission 97872) | Labiotermes labralis P4 segment gut microbial communities from Petit-Saut dam, French Guiana - Lab288 P4 | ecosystem: Host-associated > Arthropoda: Insects > Digestive system > Gut ... | reverse complement strand
TTGTGTGAAAAAACGTGTGTAAGTGGTTTTCTATATTTTTTTTTTTCTTTTAAATTTCGGGGGAAGACGGGGGCTTCGATCGGGCCCCCCCCCCCCCCGCCGCACACGATAATCCCCTCGCTCATTGAATAGGATACTCGGAGGGATCCAGGGCACGCCTGGACGTGAAGGTGAAGAAAGAAATCTTTGCTTCTTCGGGAATCCTTCCACGATTCTCCGCGTGTCTAGCCCGTAGTCGAGTCACGGTGCTGAGTGACGCTGACTCAAGAAGGTGGCATGTAGCTTTCTAGGCGCGTTCGCAAAATTGCAAAAGCGACTATTATCATCGTCATGTCTGTCCGTCTGCCTGTCCGCATGGAACAACTCGGCTCCCACTGGACGGATTTTCATGGGATTTAATATTTGAGCATTTAAAAAAAACAGTCGGAAAATTCTAGTTTCACTAAAATCTCACAAGAATAACGGGTACTTTTCTTGAATATGTCGGTATATTTATGGTAGTATCTCTCTGAATTATTCTCATTATGAGAAAACTTTCATGCAAAAGCTGTAGAGACAAACAAAAGACACATTTTATATTCAATAGTATTTTCCCAAAAATCGTACTATTTGTGCGATAATGTAGAAAAATATGACAAAGCCGGACAGGTAATGGTTGACCTATAGTACTGCGTTTGCGTATTGCTTGCTGAATGTATTGTCATCTTTCCCCAGTTTTCAAAGGCTATTCAAATTTCATGGCTGTATTTGTATTATTGCACCCTTCAGAAATAATTAATATTCTCGACAGAGATGCAGTCGGAAAGATCGCTATAGGGGCAGCACTAGCGATTTTCGAAATTTGTTAGTGAAAATAGGTACAGTAATCACAAAACACTGCAGTGGAGTAGGCCGCCTTCCTTCTTCGGATTCGGGAAATCCCGGATTCAAAACTTGGGCCTGTTACCATCTATCCTGGTAGCGTATTCGTGACTTTCCCGAGTAGTTGAAGGAGAAAGCGGGGATAGTACAAAAAATTCGGCAAAATTCGCTTCTTTCCATATCCTATCCAACTTATCGTTTAGTATTAATTTTCTTCTTGTTCACAGCTACGTAAGTCGACCTTCTGACAACGTCTTTAATTGATCTATACATAACAGCGTACAGTGATAGAATTTTAAAAACTTACACATAGATTAAGAACTTTTTAGGCGCTTTTGCAAAATTGCTCCAAGCGATTATGAATTTGTCATGTCTGTCTGTCCGTCCGTCCGTCCGTCCATCTGGATGGAACAACTCGGCCCTCACTGGACGAATTTTCATGAAATTTGGTATTCTTGTATTTTTAAAAAATCTCTACAGATAATTGAAATTTCATTACTCACGAATAACGGGTACTGAGCACGAAAAGGTAAGCACACGATATATTGCCGAATTCTTCTTAGAACGAGAAATATTTCAGAAAAATATTAATAAATATCCACCAGATGCAACAGTATGCAGATATTTATTTACTGCAAAGTCACTCTACATGTTTCGGGTGTCACAACACCCATCATCAGGAGTACTGAAAACTGTAACCGCAGCCTCCGGTACAGGTCATAATACTGGTACAGCTACTTCCCTCCAACGTGGCCTGCAGGCCTATACCAGTATTATGACCTGTACCGGAGGTTGCGGTTACAGTTTTTAGTGCTCCTGATAATGGGTGCTGTGACACCCGAAACATGTAGAGTGACTTTGCAGTAAATAAATATCTGCATACTGTTACATCTGGTTGGATATTTATTAACACTGAATTACGATGCACGGAACCATGAGTTTAAAATTTAAGAAAAAGTTGTAGGGAAACGTAAGACACGTTTTTTTTTATGTTAAACAGCTTTTCCCGAAGATCGTACCTTTCATGAGATAATGTGGAAAAATATGGCGGAGCCACAGAAAATAAAGATGACAATACAACAAGGCGCACCCGCTTTGAATGCTGGACAACTAAGGCTACAGACAGAAACTCAGAATATGTAATCCTTCTTGCTTTTGCACAGCAAAAATGATTGCGCGAACGGGCCTGCTTGTTACGTTTATACGTACAATCTTACATAAGTAAAAGTGACAACATCTGGTCTACCGCCTAGAATGTTCTATATTTTTCTGTTTAGTAATTAATGAACCGTTACAATTAGGTATATGATATTTGTTACTGCGACTCAGGGGTGCAGTTGTGGGATGAACGAATGGTGCGCCTGCCCGGGACTGCAGAGTCCAAGGGGCTGAAATTTGGGCTGCAAAATTAGTACATCAATTAAAAAAAATAATTTTCTGCTCTCAACAACTTTTAAAATATTGTGCTAAATAACAGAACGTTTATTAAGGCATTATGATTTGTTTAAATTTCATAATCTGTTAGGGGCGTTTATTGAGATTACTCGGCCCGGGCACCAAAAACCTAACAACGCCACTGAGGTGGCTATCTCTCTTTCGTGGGTTAGAACTACAGAGTGGTGACAGCATACATCATTGTACCTATGATTGACAACTTCCACGTATTGGAAATCCATAGGCCCTACTGACTGACATTTTTCACAAGAGAGATCAGTAGCTTACGTAATTATTTTTACCCCTATCATTTTTTTAAAAAACGTCCAGATAGGCTCTGAACCCCAGCCATCGTTACTATGGGCGCCGGGCCTCGGGATAAATCAACTGAGACTGGTGATGGTGACAACTAGTCCGTTTTTGAGTGTGACATTGCTTGGAGCTATGCCTCTACTGTCGCTTATGCCTTAATGGCGTGGTGCTTCATTAAACATGGGAATTTATCCTCCCGCCTTTAGTTAAGTTTCGTTAGAAGTTAAATGAAAGAAGGCATACTACAAAAATTCCTCGCCAGCTGCGTGATTTACGCACATCAAAATATATATATATATTTTTTTTGTAAAAGTGTTTATGTGTATTGGGAGGCCGTTACTGTCATTTCAGCAAATATATACAGGGACAAATACCGCTTTCTTCACGTGCACAAAATTAGTATCTGCAGATATGTTGGAGAGGAATTGCTGTACGTTCGTGTTAGACCTTACTACAGGTCTGAATAATTATAGGCCTATCTATGTAGCGACGGGCTGTACTAAGCAGCATAGGAACTCGTGTTGCTGGAAGTCACCGCTTGGGGTTTCGTCCTTCAGGACGGCTGCTAAAAGATTTTCCGTTGTTTTTATCAGTCCGCCCGGTCGAAATTTGGGAAAGATCACAAACAAACTGCGACTGCTTCTTGTCGTATATTTCACGTTTTGTAATTTAAAGCCATCGTGCAATCGATACTATATCACATACACTTGGCAGTTCAGAAAGCATGGACAAAGATCAGAGAACCTGCTAAAGATTCAATTTATTATTCTGACCAGAAGCTACAATGGATAGCTTGCCGCTAATTACATAAGATTCAATACTATATATAGGGGTTCCGAGTGCGATTCCGAACATTGTTATTAAAATAAAATATGCATTGAAATTAATCGCTAAAAGAAAGGAAATTGGTTTATGAAATGTCATGAAATCTAATGGGCTTATATGAGGTAAGTTAAGAAGTGGGGGAAATTTTTATTTGCTCTTGCGAGGCGTTAGCAATAGTCTGAACGTGGACGGTATTAGACAGTATTCATTCTTTAATGCGTAATTACGCAACGTTTTATTTTGCGTAGTGATTATATTGTGTCACACGTAAACATGGCTGTTAGGTTCACGGGAAGTACCAAAGAGCAAGAGCGATTTGTAATCCGATTTTTGTAGTCAAAGGATGTAAGAAATGGTGAAGTCTACGGTAATACATTATTACAGTAAGACCGTATATGTGTAAGGAAATATGTAGGAGTTGGTGGAACACTTTCGCAGGACAGCAGAGAAGCTTCGCCTATGACAAGAATTTTTGGAGGTCTTTGATACTGAAGATATCTTATGATTTAAGGAGCAGACCAATCAGCGTACATTTAGTTGGAGCAACCTAAAAATTAGCTTTTTTGGAACTGCATTGTAAATGTATGTGTACAGTTGTTGAAGGGAGGCGCACAAGAGTGGCTTAGGGACCCAAACAAAAAAAAATTTAACTCGATAAGAAATTTATCTCAGTAATTAACCAACTTGATGCACAAAATTTTTGTTTTAAAATAAGTTTATTTTATGTCTCTACATGTTTCGAGCACATGTGCTCATCATCAGGAGGTCAAAATTGTATTATACAGCCTCTGGTATCATCACTCGTGCACGAGACGGCCACCTATAGGTATGATGATACCAGAGGCTGTGTAATGCAATTTTGACCTCCTGATGATGAGCACATGTGCTCGAAACATGTAGAGGCATGAAATAAACTTATTGTAAAACAAAATTTTTTTGTACCAAGTTGGTTAATTACTGAGATAAATATACTGAGATGCACGGTCAGCAAAACATCAAAATTCGATAAGAAAGTTGTTGTCCTTTGACTAAATGCATTGGGAATTATTTTTAACTCGTCTCTGTACCCCAGAAAGCAACACACACACACACACACACACACACACACACGCGCGCGCGCGTACACATACACTTGATTGTATTCAGTCAGGTGTGTTTTGTTAGTACCTATGTATATGTGATGTACGAATATGGATGGTTGATTGTAGCTGGGAATAGAACTCCAAGACAGCTTTAATAAATAGCATTGAGATTATCCATAATTCAGTCGGTATTACAGAGTCTCGAACTCAGAGTAACATTGGTGCAGTATAGTGCCTGCATATTAGGTGAAATCATAATTTATAACTGGCTGTCGGGAGCTATAGTACATAACTCTTGATTAGTGGAAGAGTTCTTAGTTGTTACGCAGGTGAATAATTAATCAGATTAGACTACTGTTTCCTGAGATATGACGCCGTGTATTCTGTAGAAGCTTACTGACATTGTCGGTAAATTTCCACCAGAGTGGGTGGTGTCACATCCGGAATACAGCAATTTTCAGTGGAATATTTTTCTCTGGAAACCATTGCTATCAACATAATTTGGCATGGACATAAGGTTCGTCATCTCCGTTGTGTTCAATAAACTAACTAGAGTGGAGTGTTATGTACTTGTCTAACACGACTATATTTGATGGTAGAGGTATATGTAGTATTTACTACATAAGGTACAACTACATGTTTCGGCGCTTGACAATGACCATCTTCAGGTTGTACACGAAATGCTTATTTAGCAATTATAGGAGACTTATTATGGTCTGTATACAGTGGGGAGGTAGGAGGTGAGGAGGGCATGAGATCACCTCCTACCTAGCCACTGTATACAGACCATAATAAGTCTCCTATAACTGCTTACTAAGTATTTCATGTACAACCTGAAGATGGTCACTGTCAAGTGCCGATACATGTAGTTGTACCTTATGTAGTAAATACTAGATATACCTTTACCATCAAATAAAGTTATGCTAGACAAGTACATACACTCCACTCTAGATAATTTGGCATGCTTTGTAACTGAATTTTCAGCCTACAATTTTCGTACGACTAATAGGGTTGTGGTGTAAGGTTAGTTCTGCATCCATGGACGTATCTTTAACTAGATGTGTCTTAGATGTTACAGAGAAAGGCACTTATTTCAGTTGCGTCATTATTGGCGTGTCAGTGTGCAGAAACATAAACCCTGCTTGTATAGGAACACTGCGACAATTTATCATCGTAATCATGGTCTGCGTTAATATAACGTGTGCGAGGGAGAAGAAGATAATGAATATGCTAGGGAGAGAAGGTGCAATGAAGAGAGAGAGAAAGAAGTGCCTTATTTATGTTAGGCGAGTCTAGAGGAGACAGGAATATCAGTTGCTGGTTTGCTGCGTCTCTAACTTGACTGCTGACTTCTCATAAATCAGAGCAGCGAAGGAAGCGGAGGATTGTGGACGTCACACACAGCAGTTAAGTTTCATTGGAGAGAGAGATGGACGACTAAGAGACAGAGAGTGGGCCAGTGGCGGATCAGAGCCAGTGGAAGTAGTAATTCAGAAGAAAAACACAGTATCAGTAAGAAGGGTACACGTGGCTTGTTATGAAGGGAATTGGAAGGGGTGGCGGAACAAAATGTTGTTGGAGCCATACATTTTCTACCCAGTAGCGGAATAAAATTTTGTTCGGAGCAATATATTTTCTACCCAGTGGCGGAATAAAATGTTGTTGGAGCCATACAGTGGCGGAACAAAATGTTGTTGGGAGTCATGTGTCTGTACCCAGCGGCGGAACAAAATGTTATTGGAGCCATACATTTTATACCCAGTGGCGGAACAAAATGTTGGTGGAGTCATATATTGGCGGAACAAAATGTTGTTGGGAGTCATGTGTCTCTACCCAGCGGCGGAACAAAATGTTATTGGAGCCATAAATTTTCTAACCAATGGCGGAATAAAATGTTGGAGCCACACAGTGGCGGAACTAGATGTTGTTTGGAGTCTTGTGTCTCTATCCAGAGGCGGAACAACAAGTTATTGAAGCCATATGTTTCTATCCAATGGCGGAACAAAATGTTGTTGGGAGTCATGTGTCTGTAGGCACCGGCGGAACAAAATGTTAATGGAGCTAAATGTTTCTATCCAATGACGGAACAAAATTTTGTTGGAGCCATACATTTTCTATCCAGTGACGGAATAAAATATTGTTCGGAGCCATACAGTGGCGGAACAAAATGTTGTTGGAGCCATACATTTTCTACCCAGTGGCGGAATAAAATATTTTTTGGAGATATATGTTTTCTACCCAGTGGCGGAATAAAATGTTGTTGGGAGTCGTGTGTCTCTATCCAGCGGCGGAACAAAATGTTATTGGATCTAAATGTTTCTATCCAACAACCGAAAAAATGTTGTTAGAACCATATATTTCATCCCAGTAACAATCTTAATTATTTGTATATTTATTATTCCGATTAATATTAGCAATTTGCGTTTCTCACAGCAGTGACGTGGAAGATTATTCGCTTATGAAATGTGGCACTGTGCAGCTTTTTAGGTAAGTACCGACGTTACACAGGAACCTGCTGCGTCCTGAAGATGATAAGAGCAAGTTCGTAGGGCACATAGTTACTTACTTACTTACTAGAATGCACGGCATCAAATCACTGAAATATGCATGTCACCCTATTATCTTACGCAGGCTACTAAGGTTTATTTAACGACGTCAGTCAGTAATGAATTTGGCGTGTGGGGCAAGTCAGGCATTCATCTGGAGGAGGTGTTGAACACCACGATAGGTCTCAGCACTACAAGTTGTATAAAATGACCATCTAGCGCACTGGTCGCTTGTATGTAGAACCGCAGAGTGAGACACTCTGCACTGTGCACTGTACGCACATCAATTAGGACTGGATAAATACGCATCCACACGACCGAACTGATTCAGTACGACGTTTTTAACTAACTATCTTAATAATTATAACTTTAGCAAAGAACGACAATAAGCTCCTTCATGATGGTTTGTTAAACCGAAACATTTAGAAGCAATTTCATATAAATTTTCATGTAAGTTTTAACATTTTTCTAGAACAATCTAGTTTTGCATTCAGTTTGATAAATAAAAGACCTGATAATATAGTGAGTCAGTAACACTCTGATCCGTTAATATGTATAACAGGGGATCATAAATATAGTGAGCCAATTCGGCCAGGCAAATAACTTTTGTGCGGTGGAGACTAATATTTGTGTGTTCTCAGAATGGAAGTTGTCCAAGCACCATTGTGTTGTCTAGAATTTATGTATTGTTCCCAGATTTTTTAAAAATTTGTAAACCGCCTTACCGTCTATGCCTTACTCTTTCAAATGGACCCTTCTTTTCATGCTTTCCGACTGAAGCTTGTACGATCATCTCTCTCACGGCGTACTACGTGACCCATCACTTTCCTTTCATGCCCAGTAATATGTGGTGAAGAGTGCACCTTATACAACTCTTAATTACGTACCTTTCTGCGCCTTCCTCATACTTTTTCCAGATAATCTCATAAGTGTATCGGTGTTTGTTCCAAAAAAAAAACATAACCATTTTTCCAAAATGTAAATTTATCGCGGTAAAGGACGAGTGTTTTTATGTATGTACATATGACTTTCTGCATCATATGTATTTTGTTAAAACACAACTTTACATAAGAGGGCTCCAACTTCATCAAGTAGAGTGTAATCATTTGGAAGATACTTTCTTAGTTCCTTTGGTTGGAGCTAAATGGATTCTGTCTTCGGACAGAAGAGTCTTTTCTGAAACACCACCGTCACATACGATCACAAATCCATTGTATTTGTTTTAATCATTAGGAGGGAGGCAGTAAAATAAAATACACTGTACTGGATTCCCGTTAATATTGTAGAATTAATTTGGTCCGGAATGTAGGAGTACAATTAGACGCAAAGATGGAGAATTAGCCCCCGCCAAGATCTACCCTGGAATTTCTTCTTGTTTTGTCTCTGTTTGGTTCAGTGTGAATGCTAAAACTCAAAGGAATTAATTTTACTTCCAATTGCGTTTTATTTCTTATTTTATGAACCTAAAGAGAAATTAACGCACAAGAAAATTCACGAGAAAGCAATTAAGATGCATTCAGTGACTCAAGTCATTTGTATCATATAGTAGAGCTTTGTTTTTAATTGGTTCAAAGTTGAAAGAAGTTTGAAATATTTTTACAACTGTGGACCCACCAATTCTGAATGGAAAATTTCTTAAGTCAATTAAAACCACAGAGACAGACGATACGTAACGCATGAGAAGTTGTTTATGAGTCTGTTGGTATTCAAGGATAATTAGTTTGATTCTTGGCTCAGATCTCATAATGAATTTCATTTGGCATCCACTCGATAAACTGAAATAAAATTAATGAAAATAAAATTTCTTCATCACTCCAGTGTTTCACCTCAGTTTCTCCCTGTCTGGTCATGTTGCTTGACGAACAGATTTTATAGGGGTTTTAATACTTTGTAAAGCGGTGTAGGTTATTTGACTGCGGTTTAACCCTTCCCAGCCTAGTGGGTACTGCATGTATTAGTCAACATTCAGAACTCGAGGGTTTTGCCAGAGCAGCGTATTTATGTATTCATATATGAGTGTAAAAAGGGCCGCTGATATTCTTCTACACAGCCATAACAAACCGGTCGATGTAACGAAGATTCTGAGTGTACAATCGAACTCACTTTTAACGTCATGAAAGGGACTGAATAAGTTGTGCCGCTATAAATGGGTGCTGACGTAACTGAGTAGTGTAATGTCATGGTTGACAGGAATCCATTTGTACCCCAGAATAACTGAAGGTATAGACGAGGTGGCCCATTAACCGATGTCCTTATAACCGAGTTCGACTGTATTTGTTGTCCTACACGAAACACGTGCTTCAGCGAAACAGATGTGGGGGCGGGCGGAAGCGCACACACACACAGGCAGTATGAAAATAAATTCTACCATTCAGTGCAGTCCTATCTTTTTATACTTCTTGTTCCTTTACTTACTCTTTGTCGCTTCTGCAGTTTGTCGGTTCACGGTTTCTTGGATCTTATCATTCCAACACTGTACTGTCGTGCTAACTTATATGTAACTGTCATGTAAGTAATGCAAGAGAATTTGCGAGAAGAATCTGTTAATTTTTATGGATTTTGCCGTGATATGTTGATTATTAATCCAATATCGTGTAAATGTTTTGGGCTTTTGAAAAGTTTGATAACATTTTATTTTCAATCCGAAATTGACGAATATATGAAATTAGTTGTTACTGTTTTGGCCGAAATGAAACGTATCTAAAGAAATTTTGTTATGGGAAACAGGGGTGGTTATCTTTCATGATCTTATGACACTGTAGTGTTTAAAGGAATGGTATGGGTCTTATATGAGTACATATGTATGTGGAAGTGTAAATAAGAAATGCTTGTGACTAAGTGGACAGTCTACTCTTTCTTACATTTGATAGTTAAGCGGGAAATTTTTAAGGGCTTTACTACTACTTAAACATATGTCAGAAGTGCAGAGAGCGGGCAGTGAATGTCGTGAAACAGTGGTTAGTACTCGGAAATGTCCTGTTACAGAGACCAGATTTCCTGATTGGTTCTCCCTTGAGTTTCTTCAGTTAATTTAACCAAATGTCGAGCTTGTACGGCGCTTTCTTCCACTTGCTTTCACATTCATTATAAATTATCCTATCATTCGATGAGTTGCCGACTCATGAAATCAGTCACAAATAAAATGAATGCAGCAATATAATACTTTATTTTCAAATGATGAAAAATTACGTGGACATGTTATGGAACAATTCTGGTAGTGTGGAGTGTATACACAGTTTTGGGTAGGAGCATTAACGGGAATGTAACACTATAGAAAACGGTAGGTGGGAACGTAATGTTAAGATTAAATGACAACAACAAAAAATGGTTTGTGGCTTTAGGGATATTGTGGGCCTGGATCGCGATATGCTGTACTTGCTGTCTTTCTGGACACGTTAATGAACGTTAGGTTTCTTGCAAACACAGAATTTCTTACGTTTTGTTGACCGTGCATACCAATATAACGATAGTTTTTTTTTTACCAACTTGATGCACAAATTCTTTATTTTAATACATTTATTACATTCCTCTACATGTTTCGAGCACTATTGTGCTCATCTTCAGGAGGACAATTGTATTAACACAGCATCTGGTATCGTCACTCTCTTTGGGTGACTGTTCAGAACACAGGTTATGGGAGGACGAGAGTCATCTCGTAACCTGTGTACTGAACAGTCACCCAAAGAGAGTGACGATACCAGATGCTGTGTTAATACAATTGTCCTCCTGAAGATGAGCATAATAGTGCTCGAAACATATAGAGGAATGTAATAAATATATTAAAATAAGGAATTTGTGCAACAAGTTGGTAAAAAAAAGACTATGTATAGAATTTCTTGACCACTTCAACTTCTCATGTTTTACCTTGACATAAGTTAAGTGTTCCTTATGATGTTTCATAAAAGAGGAAGAATAACGTAAGAACAGCGGAATATACAGTGCTGTGTAGAAGGATAAAATTCCTTATTGTCCTTAAACGTGCGGTTTCGTGACTTATTTAAAGTTACGTTTAGCTCACGCAAGAATACTTTGCTATCAATAAAGTAATATACGTCTCACTTCTAACACAATTTTAAAGACACCATATGTGCTTGAATCATTCACCATTCCATTTACTCCTCTACTGGTAAATTCGAATGTTTTATGAGACTCTAAATCACACCGTTTCGGAAAATACTTTTTCTGGCGACGCCTTTCGCGTCTCGTTGAAGTTTGATATCACTGCACGACGCCCGCACTCATGACCATAAAGCGGATTGGGACTTCGACCTTAAAACAAAATAAAACAAGAGTGAAATTCGTGAGGGTAAAGAGACAGAGGCAGATAGTAAACTTTGTCAGTAAAATCCGCTACCCTGAATGCATAAGAGGCTTAAATAGACTCAGTAGGTTTCTACTGCGATATTTCACAGCGCGTGGAACTTTCGCGTAGATAATAAACTTATGTTATAAGAATATCAAGTATAATAATGTGTTCATGTTTGTACCGTGCATCAATGACGATTAAAACACTTTATTATCCAACTAAAACTAAACTCCGTGGCCTTAGTCCGCACGCGAACTATACCGACAGAGCGGCCGCCGCCGGTCGGCGAAGTTAGTGCCAACTTTTGCGGATAGAGGGGTGTCACGTGGTCAGCGC
>Ga0123354_10016136_pt1 | contig 11702 bp, 9 predicted proteins | sample TergutLab28metaG_2_FD_97872 | JGI IMG/M metagenome (GOLD analysis project Ga0123354, IMG submission 97872) | Labiotermes labralis P4 segment gut microbial communities from Petit-Saut dam, French Guiana - Lab288 P4 | ecosystem: Host-associated > Arthropoda: Insects > Digestive system > Gut ... | reverse complement strand
GGGGGGGGGGGGGGGGGCATACACATTCTCTTCTTATCAGACAGGTGTCCAAAAAGTGGTATCAGAATGGTTGTAACATATTGATATGAATTTGTGGTTTCAGAAAAATAATAGGCCCAGTAATCCATTTTGCTCTCATAGTACACTATCCATCAACCATATCACTCCACAAGTAAGAGTGCTGAGCAGGAGGCTCAGGTCTGCTAATATATCTCTTCACATCCAGGCCTCTGTTTGGGTTTGGGACAGTTTGTATATGTCAATTAATGTAACTTCTCCTACCATTTCATACTGACTGGCTCAGGTCAGCTTATCTGCAGTTTGGTATTTACTTGTTTCACTTCATATACTTTTTATTTACTTCATTCTGTATGTAATGTCTGTTCCACTACATACTCAGTTACTAGATATGAAACGTACCCTCTTCTTGGTCTCTTATATCTTAGTCACCTTGTTAGAACTTAACCCACATGCACTGGAAATAATCTACTTTGTCCTTAATTTATAATATTTTGATTCAGCTTTTATCTTGTCTGTTCACACTTAATGATGACCAGAATACTTGCTAGTTGTTGGTGCAGGGTGGAAGAGGGAAGCTGTTAAGGGCAGAAATATTGCTCATGCACCACCAAGCATGTTTTTTCCATTTCAGAAACATCCAGTGACTGAAGCTATGATTGTACAGTGAGCAGATTGTATGTTTTTTTAAAGTGGTATAATGCTTCATGGCCATTAAGGTGATCATAGCAGTGACATTGCTGTACCACCTGCAGCTGCATACAGTGTTAGGGAGTTCATTTAGCAGGTTACCTGTCTGGTCCCAGCAACAGTAGTCACCAGGTTGTGACTGCAACCCAAAACTCTGCTGCTCATACATCCATGTTTTGGTAGACTTTAAACAGAGGTTGAAAGAATGGGTTCAAGGATCTCAACAGCAATTGTGACTGATGTACTCTCAAGTGGCATTCTTACAACCACATGCCACAATTCTTCCAAAAACCTCACATTCATGAGGAGTAATCACTGCATTGGCATAACTTCACTTGACCACTTGCCTGGTTCGTATGTTACAGTCCAAGGCTTGCACAGTTCATGACATTACAGTGTTCTTAAAAGCCTACTTGTTATCATAACTCAGCTTGTCTGCTTCTTTCTCCTCTTTTGTTATTTTTTATATATTAGCTGTTTTGAATTTAATACAATGAGCCCTTGTTTTTTGCCATAGTTGTATTTCTGAACAAGTCAGTATAAATCAGAAGGATATGAATAAAAAATTATGTTCCCATCAGAAATAAGGGGTTAGCATAGTAGAATGCAGCCAACCAAAGGGCATTAACCAAAAATGAGGAGCCCAAGTTAGAGTGGTGTAAATTCGTATGCAGCATTAAAGTAAAAAGGTGTAAGACAAAACAGGCATAAAACAAAGGTTGAGTGTGTAAGGTTTTGGGTCTGCAAGTACATATTTTTGTAATTAAAATCTGTTCATCAATAATTTTCTTTCAGAAGTTCTGGGTACTGTTGACTATATAGATAAGTCAGATGGGACTGTTGTTTTCCGAACGTGCCAACGTGAAAAGAGGCATGTTGTGTTTCAAATAGGGACTTGTGATCCTGAAAGAGCATTGAAAGTAGCAAAACTTGTGTAAGTACTGAAGTAGGCATTAATATAACGTAACTCCATAATAGTATACATATTTTCTGTAGTCTTTGTGAAGGCACAGCAAAGAATACTGTCTTCAGGAATTTGATACTGTCTGGCTTGGTAGAAAATTACTGGCAATTCAGAGGAACCTGATGCAGTGGGGTATAAATTCAACAACCTTGAAGACAGAAGCAGAAGGTTCCTCCAAAGCATTAGTACCTATACCTGTCTACAAAAGTACCTGTGTTGCATTGCATACGACAGTGTTATTCATTGCAATCCTTAGTTCCTGAGTACAGGGCAGTCAGAGACTAACATCTTCTGAGCTATGATGCCGCATAGTATGGTAGAAGTTTATGTACACTGCAGAGCACCTTGTTGCTTCCATCAGTTAGGTCTACCCTCTGTTAGGGGTGGCATCATCCTCTGAAAAATCAGTACTCTTCTACCAGACTAAATGGTGTCACATTCCACAAAACCAATCATAATAGGTACTGCTGTAAGAACCCAAAATCTCACTGCAGGTAGCTATTTGACTGCTGTGAGGTGAGACACAGCCTTAACCTTGAATGATCATTGTGTCAGATTCTGCCTGATGGTAGTGTTACTGCAGCAGCATGGTGGAGTGAACGGTATTGGCCCTCTTACAGTATCTGCCTGTATACCTCTCAGAATTAAATGTTTCTGCATTTTACACAACTCCCATAATTTTTCTTACACTTAGCTATGAAAAGAGTATTGACCAATTGATTGTAAGGTTGTTCAGTAGTGCTGTGGCATCTGTACACATTGTAGCTCTAAGTGAAATTAGAAGGATATAAATGGTGAGTAGGTGAAGATTTGTAAGAAGGAGAATGTGTCTTAATTGGAAGGTATATATACCTGGCAAGACTGAGGAGCACCATGAAAGCCTGTTTCAAGATAACAATAAGGTAAGGGGTTACCTAGTCAGCACAACACATTTGTGAAGAATATAATGCAGGTGTGTGGACTACAAGTTTCAGCTTTCTCTTAAAGCCTTTAGCAGACAAAATGTTACATACATACCAAATAAGCTCAACTGCAGCTATGGTGTTAAATTTGAGAAAGTTTGAGATTTCAACCATTAAATTGTACATTTATTTATATTATTAAAATGTGTATTACAATGAATTAACTTCCTTGTAGGATAGTTTGAGAGTTTCGCTAGAATGTCTTCATTAGTAAATCTTATCCATATATAATGATGGCTGATTATTAATAATACAGGTTAAGGTCACCCCGTTACATGCCAATGCAGGCAGAGTGGGGAGGCAAAGGTATAGCTCCAACCCATTTGCAGCCTCGGCAGTAGAATGAGGTGGGTGGTCAGCACCATACCGCAGCCACTTTACGCCCAGGAAACACCCGTTACCCATTGTACAGGAGGGTAGTTGGGCCTCAGGGCTGGTCTGGGCGGGCGCAGAAAACCTTGCTGCCAAGGGGATTTGATTCCTGGACCCTCCAGCCCATAGTGAGTTGTCATGCCGATCACTTATCCCAGTCACATGTTATTAAGAATACTGGTTACTCTTTTTTATGTGTGTGGATGACTTCATGAAGAATGATAACTTGGTTAAGATATTATTGAAACATTAAATGTTAAATTGCATTACAGAAGAATTTGTGTATAAGTCATTGCTAGGGTTTTTTTTTTTGTTGCTGCTTGGATTGAGATTCTCAGTTTTTGTTTTCATTTATGTTAATCCTTGTATGACATTAGCTGGTGGCTCATCTACGATTTGAACTGTTTACATTCCAGAATTGCTAAACAAACTGAATGCAGAAAGAATGGTACAAGATTTGAGGTTCTCCCAGTGGTGCTGCTGAAAATTTTCATGTTTTGGGATATGTAACTTTGTACATTGGCATGTAACAGTGTTTTAGAGGGTGTAGGATTCTCTAAAATTATGGTACCTCTGTACTAATCTACATGACATATCTCAGAAGAGATGGTGTTGAAAAGTGAAGATGATTGTATGTTCTGTTGTTAATAATTTTATTTCATTTTATAGTAAAATTGATTTTACTTTCAGAATATACCTCATATGATTCTGTCATATGCTTCTGACTTATTTCTATCACTGTTTTCTTAATTTTGTTAGGGAGAATGACGTTGCTGGTATTGATGTCAACATGGGGTGCCCGAAGGAATTTTCTGTGAAGGGTGGAATGGGATCAGCACTTCTCACTCAGCCAGAAAAAGCTAAAGAAATTCTCAGAACTCTGGTAGAAGGTGTAAAGATTCCTGTTACGTGCAAAATCCGTATCCTTCCTGATCTGGAGAGTACAGTGGAACTGTGTAGGCATCTGGCAAACTGTGGCATAGCAGCTATAGCTGTACATGGACGCACAAAGGGCGAACGACCTCGCCACATGAACCACAATGATTTTATCAGAGCAGTGGCTCAAAATGTTCATATTCCAGTCATAGCCAAGTAAGTGGACTACTATCACCACCACCACCACCAACAAATATTCTGGTGTGATTGCATTAACATTAGTCATTGGAACATCAGCTGTGAAAGTTGTGTTATGAACACTGTAGAGATAGGAATGCTTGTATACTTAAGGTTAGTTCTGGTACTTGAATTTTTAAAGATTAATGGAAAAATTTCATTGGGGGCAAGAGGTTTTTCCCTTCTCCAATATGTCCAGCTTCGCTCTGGGGCCTACCCGGCCACCTTTCCAATTGGTACCCGGGATCTTACATGGATGAATGAGGCTGGCATGTGATGTTAACCACTCACCTCAATCTGGTCCCGAGGTTAAGAATGAGTAGATCTCTACTTCTTTTCTTGTGGCTCTGCTCTGCAAGAAGAATAAGCACCTCCCTAGTTGCTATCCTCTATCCATCCCTATCTTGCACTGCTTGTCTCCAATTAATAATTGCCAGCTCTCTTCTGTCATTCTCTGCATCATCTTTCCATCCTGCCTTGGGTCTCACCTTAAGTTGTTTTTGGTGTAAGTTGGCTTGGTATATTTTTTTGGTGTTTCTTCCATCATCCATCCACCGTAGATGTCTCTTGCTTCTGAGGTGTTGGAGTATAATAGAGGTACCAATCTTGATGTCCTTGTATTATTGATCTCTACTTTTCTTCTTCTTCTTCAGGCACTGAACTTCCTTTAGTGTTTGAAAGTTATGGCCTTCTCAACGACATCTTTCCATTTCCCTCAATCCTGGATGCAGGTTATCCAATTTTTAACCTTCATTTGGCAAATGTCCTGTTTGACGTTATCCTCCCATCGGTACTTGGGTCTTCCTTGTGATCTTTTGGTTAGAGGGATCTCTACTTTTACGCCCCCTAAATCTCTTCATGGCATGAATAGCCAAAGCTTTACTTTTTTTTTTATCCTTTAATGTGAAGGAATTGTATTAAAGTTTTGGCAAAAGAATAAACTTTTATTAAGTATCAAAAAGAGCTGTATTGATTTTGATTTTGTAATCTAATCAGTATTTGTTAATTCTGTAAGGAGCTGACTTTGTGAGACAGTGTACCAAGTGCACAGAGTGCTACTGTTGGATGCTGCCCTAAACATGCCCCATTGTAACATTTTGTAACATGCTAGTTTTTGGTTGCAAGGGATTGTTTTCCCCTTATCCACACATTTTTTAATGTGGGTGCTTGTTCAACATGTATACAGTTAATGTATATACAGGGGCCATATTCTTTGTATATGGTTTTGCTTTTATTGTTTAACCACTATTTTGGTCCTTCAAATTGCAATGTAGCTGCTGACAGCCAGAGTTATTGTCATTTTAAGTACCGATTCCTGCACTGGAGTGAGATAGTGTTTTCCCTTTTGTGGTGTAAGAGTTACATTTAATGGGAAATGGTTTTCCCATTTAGCCAATAAAGGTTAATGAAGGAGGTACATTGATAACATACCAGTGCAAATGAGCTACTAAAACCTTCTGAAAAATACTTCTTTTGATAATATGTGTGTTACAACCTGCAAGGGGTAGGCCTTAAGTTACCTAATATGCAAAATGCAAACAAGTAATATTTTTAATTGCAGTGGAGGATCAAAGGAGATAGAGAAGTATGAGGACATTGCAAAGTTCTGTGAAGAGACAGGTTGCTCCAGCGTGATGTTGGCACGAGCTGCACAGTGGAATTGTTCTATATTTCGTCCAGAGGGTTTGCTTCCCCTGGATGAAGTAATAACCGCATATCTACGTTATGCAGTTGATTATGACAATGCTCCAGCGAATAGCAAATACTGTATACAGAGTATGCTGCGGGAGCTCCAGGAGACACCACGGGGCAAGAAATTTCTGGAGGCCCAAACCCTGCAACAAATGTGGTATGGCATATATTACAATTATGTAGAACAGTACTTCTTCACATAATTTATGTTGTCATGTTGTGAAGTTAAGGAAACCGAATATTTCCACGTCTCTCACACATTCCTTTTTTGTGTTTGAAAGGCTGCAGTGGAACAGTTTCGTCACCACAATCTGAAAAGAATAAAAAATAAGCAGATGGGCAGAGGACGATATTTGGTATGATTTTGTTTGACTCATCCTCTATCTGTAGTGCACCATTGCAGGCATTCAGCATTATGTTCCAGAAGAAAGTGCTCTCAGTAGATACTGCTGTGAAATTTCATATCTGATCCAGACAAACTGAAAAACATGTACATGATCACACAATAAAGTTTGCGAACTCATCGCGGTAAAAGTGCTACATACCTCATTGCTGAATACCACCATGGTCGCCTTCAAAGTACTCCCTCTGGGAAGCTATGCACCGATGCCAGTGCCTAATCCACCCTTCAAAACAATTTTGGAACTGGTTTTGTGGAATGGCCTTCAGAGCTGCCGTTGTATTACTCCTGATGTCATCAGTGTCGTCAAAATGCTTTCCTTTCAATATTTCCTTTATCTTCAGGAGCAGAAAAAAGTCTTTGCACTAACATCTCTCTGATTTCGTTTCCACTCTTTCCAAGTTTAACAAGAAATTTTATGTTTGTTCACTGCTGTAATTCAAACTCCAACATTCTTATGGCGGCACACCAAAACACATGCAGACAGTAATAGATGCCACTCAGAAAGAGACTGCCATAGTTCAACAACACAGCTGTGAAACGCTGATATGTCATCATCAACAAACCATACTAAGGCTTTTGTCCAGTGCTGCCATGGCAAGCACACAGTGGCAAGTTCGCGAACTTAATTGCCTGACCACGTATATTCCAGAATTGTCTCATTTTGGAACACATGTTGCATCACGGACTATTACCCTCATAATTATTGATACAGTTTTAGCAGTATGTACTGTTGTGACACAGATGGTAATGTGTTTACCCTTCCCCCAACTCTCCATGTTACCCAGAAACATTATAGAATGTGGATTTGCAGGAACAGAAAATGGTAATGATAGAAGAGAGAGTTGCTATTTAGAGAAGAATGCAGTTTCTTAACACTCAGTAAATTGAACAGTAGTGGAAATTATGTATATTAAGGGAATGTGCATGGATAATCCACAAACCAAGTGTTACAAATCTGTAGGGCTTCAGAAATATGCTCACTCTTTTGCTGTGGTGAATTTATGCAGACTGATTGTAAGTAGATCTTTAGTCTTGGTTTGACTGTATTCAGTACTGAATTTAAAAAATGACCTTTTACTATGTGAGGGTCAAAAAGCAAGTTCAAAATCTTCTCTGATTGTAACACTTTATTATATTTAAATATCTCATATAAAAGTATTTCTGAATAACAAGTTTTGTGAGATTTGAGACTCATAATTTGGTGACTCCAAAGGTTTTCTTTTCGTTCCTTGCTTGTGCAAGACTGACGTTGAGCGAGTTCTTATGGAGAATTTATTAAAGCTGTATTTCTGAAACCTTACAGGGATGGATAATCAAAATTGTACTGTGTTATCTGACTGTCAGATACAAGTGCTATATCCATTGCTTTGTTAGCTCATAACCTGTTCAAACATTACAGTCACTAAAAACAAAATTTTCATCTTATACTTTAATGCAGTAGTTGTGCAGCTGGTCTTCTGTCTGAGGATTGTCCATAATTCACTTGACTTTCTGCAATTTAATATAAGATTATTGATTATGATAGTAAGATATATCCTTGCTTCTTTGTAATAGTTATAGTAATGCAGTGCGCTGAATCTTCCAGAGTGGGACATACAGTTCTGTGTTTGCTGTTGTGTTCAATTTCGGATTGATGGAGGCTAGTTTGTAATGCTCATATTTTGGAGATTCTTATTGTCTCCACCTTCAAAGTAAAGTGACAAGAACTTGTATAATTCTAATTACAGTTCACTGTGGGGCCTGAGTGAGTACTGTTCCAAGAAACAGTTGCAGTTCAAAGAAAATGGCCTTCTTGATCGCCATTCTGTTGTTCCTGGTTTACTTGAACCACAGCTTAAAAAGAGAAAGACTGAAGATGATGTAATTGAAATGAAATGTTCCTTTCTTCGGAACCTGTACACATCAGACGTGGACCTTCCAAAAACAAAGCTTCTCACATGGGCTAGAGCCAGAGGTCTTAAACATCCTGTGTATACTACACAGCAGGAAGATAAGCTCTTCAAGTCTGTAGTGGCACTTGATGGGAAGAAGTATGGCTCCTCGTACTGGTATGTTAAACATGCAACTGGTTGAGGTTATGATTTGCTGGGTTGTGATACATTGCAGTCTTATCAGTGGATACCAGAGTTTCATGGGAATATGCTGCCACCTTTTTCAGTCTTGAAATGTAAGAAGTACTAATGTGGTAGGATATGTAGGTATATGCAGAGTAGTTTGTCAGGAGGTAGCAGGGAGATTGAACCTGATACTGGTGAGTGGGAACGGTGCACAGGAAGTATGAGGTCATATTGAGGGCCACAGTTTTCCATTACAGGATGGTCATGGAAGAATGTGATAAAGAAATGGGGATGGCCCATGTTAGGACCACGGTGCGTAGGTAATGGGAAGTGATACCAAGCCATTGTTTTAGGAGAATACCCCATATGGAGAAGTGTCATCTTGGCAGGATGTAACATTCTTTTCCTCTGAGGAAACAATCTTCTGCATTTCCTTCAAGGGGTGAGTAGGAGATGATTACAACTGTCTCAAACAGGGAACACAAGTTCTCCTTGAGGTTTCCACAGTGTGCCCAAAGAGAACCCATTGATTCACTTTGAACAGTGAAAGGAAACAAAGTTTCCTCCAAGTACAATTATGTCACATCCTCCATAGATGACATTCCTCAACCTGCCCTACTCACTTAGGTAAGGGCTAGGTCTCACATCCCAAAAAGCCATCCAGTACAATCTTGTAACTTGAGTGTCCATCCTATGATGGAATCTTGTGGCCCATAAAGGGGCCTTTTCATATCCTCCTATTCCCTGTGCACTGTTACCACCAGTATGCTCCAGGTTGTATCCCCATGCTACCTTCTGTGGACCCTTCTTGCAACCACCCTCAATAACCTACAATATTTTTATCATCATCACTTTTATCTGAAATAGTAAGCAGCACATTGCTCTTAAAACATGGGTATCACAGTTGAGAACACCATAATCTAAATAATTCTGGTTACAAAACCTCAAATCTTACTTTGTACTGACTTATTTAATTTATAAATACAATGAAGCACTGGCTCTTATTCTTGTCTTCTTTATGAGCTGTTAAAGTAACGCTAGAATCTGTGTACATCAGTACCCCATTCATCTTGCATTATAAAGCATAGTATGTTTATGTGCTGTTAAATTTGAAGTGATAGCATCACGCACATTGTACATCCCAGTTTAAAAAATGTAGCATCTATGCATGCTTGATTGTATGCATGCTTGCATATGTGGTAGGAGAGAAGAAAACACTACATGCGACATGTTAGATATCATTATCTTCTAAGGGTCTGGAGTTTGTAACTCAGCTGAACCCCCCCCCAATCCTCATTTACTGATCCTAGTAGTCCCAATCTTTTCTCATTATTCAGTCAGATCATTAAACAACAGAAAAGGTGTTAATGATAGAAACAAGTAATGTTCAGTGCAGACTGTTTCGCTACTAATGGGGAACAAAGAACAAAATCTGTACTTGCTGATGTAAATTTTCCATTTGTAATAAAATCTGTATATGCTAATTAGAATTTGTGGACTGGCAGTAGTCCACTGACCACTGGTTGGAAAACAGTCCAGTTGAATGCTGTAACTGTGATTATGGCCTGTACTGATTAACCAGGATGGGGCAGTGGTGACAGAGTTTGATTGCCAGGGTTTCATTTTTGGCCAGAGGAGGGAGTTTGGGTCCAGTTTGGTTCTCAAGTCCTTCTATAGGTACTGGGGCTCTTTCTGTGAAAATGAAGTGGCCAGAATGTCAGGTAGACCACTCCACTGGCTATTAATGCTGAGGTCAAGAATTTGTGGGTATAATAATGAGAAGCTTTATGCTGTATGTTCCCCACCAATTATTTTTCAGGTGATCAAATCACATAAAATGAGATGGGCAGGGTAAGTGGCATGTATGGGGTGAGGAGAAATGGATGTGGAGTTTTAGTGAGGAAACACCTGAGGGAAAGTCATCACTTGGAATACCTAGGCATAAATGGGAGGATAGTATTAAAATGGACCTCTTAAGAAGTGGGATGGGGCATGGACTGGATTGATCTGGCTCAGGACAGGGACAGGTGGTGTGGGACCTATTAGCTTCTCAAGAAGGACTCTACTCCATAGACTTAAATTGCAGTTGCACACCCCCTTACATACATTTGTGGTTGAATGCTTAGGCACAATAATAACATTACAATTACCTGTGTAGCTTGCAGTGAGTGTTATTAAATGTAATGTCAGTTTCAGTGTTAACTGGTGTTAAGTTCTGAGTTGGTAAAAAGTAAACTCAGTGCAGCCTTCCCTTGCTATATTTTACACTCATTGTAGCACTAAATGTAGTAGTTTCTTGACTATTACACAACAACAGGGAAAAATATATTCCTGTATTTTTAATTTATTCTGTGTTGTATTCAGTATTCCACTGGCTCAACAGCCAATTCTTCACAGCGCTACCATTTACCTTGTGCAATTTCCAAATTATGTTCTAGTGTTGTGTTTGCTGGGTCTGTAGTGTTAAGTGTATAGGAAATATGAATATTGTCAGTGTCAAAACAAATTACACATTTCTTACGTTTTGTTGACCGTGCATCCTAATATAATGATAGTCTTTTTTTAACAACGTGATACACAAATTCATTATTTTAATACATTTATTACATTCCTCTACAAGTTTCGAGCACTATTGTGCTCATCTTCAGGAGGACAATTGTATCAACACAGCATCTGGTATCGTCACTCTCTTTGGGTGACTGTTCAGTACACAGGTTACCTGTGTACTGAACAGTCACCCAAAGAGAGTGATTTTGCATGACATCAGATACCATTAATAACAGAGAATGGCAACATTCATTTTGCAGCAGTATTAACCAGCTCTAGTACCAGTATTTTGTAACAACATAGTAACTGTTTCATCTTGTGAAACATGAACAAAGGTGTAATTGTTTGGCATATTGATTTCAAAATCCTGTGAATTTTGAACGAATATTGGACCACACCGAACATGCTTTTATATGTATAACTTAGAAACCGTCACTCTGGGGCAGCGTCAGGACTCTTGTCTGTTTCTTTTTCTTCCTCCCTCACAGCTGTTATTAGTAATAATTTACATAATATTCAGTTTGTTCGGATATTGTAGGGAGAAGAACAAACGTAGAGCAGAACAAGGAGCAGCATTAGTGTGCTTGTGTGCTCTAGGTGTCATTGATATCCACACCTTAACACATAATGGAAATATACGTTAGGTAAGTACAGGAACATTTTATTGTCTGACAAGTCATGTCCAGTCTTCTGTCAGACTGTTATGCATGGCACTAAGCAGTGCAGCACTGGGTGTTATTCAGATTTGCTGTGAGTTGGGCTCAGCACATTTTCATCCAATGTTTTGCAGTTCCTGTTAGGTTCTTACTCTTATATTTTAAAGAAAGTGGTGGAAATGTTTCCCTGTGTCTTACACACTTGCATCACGTCTAACAAACACGTTG
>Ga0123354_10016134_pt1 | contig 11704 bp, 10 predicted proteins | sample TergutLab28metaG_2_FD_97872 | JGI IMG/M metagenome (GOLD analysis project Ga0123354, IMG submission 97872) | Labiotermes labralis P4 segment gut microbial communities from Petit-Saut dam, French Guiana - Lab288 P4 | ecosystem: Host-associated > Arthropoda: Insects > Digestive system > Gut ... | reverse complement strand
GCCACCGGCGTCAGCCCGTGCCGCGGCAGGGCATAGGCAAGCATGTGGCTCAGCTTGCCGGGGTGGCCGATGCCGAACACCCGCAGCCCGCCGGCGATCATCGAGACGGCTTCGAATACCGTTGGCCCCACATCGGAAAGTGTCATGGCTTAAGCCCCACCCGCCATGCCACCTGCCACAAACGCTGGAGTGTCCCCGGCAAGCTGGCCGAGGCGACAGCGCCAAGCCTGGCCCACCACGGCGAGATCAGCGGCTCGCGGGTGACGATGGCCCGGCACAGCAGGTCGGCCGCCTGCCCCACACTAAGTTCCGGCACGCGATAGCGGCCCGCCGTCGGCGCGCTCATCGCGGTGGCCACGCGCGGCATGTGCACGCTGGTCACCGCGACACCAGCGGCCCGCAACTCCGGGCCGACTGTGTTAAGCCACATCTCGAACGCCCCCTTGCTGGCGGTGTAGGCCGACCAGTTTGGCATCGGCAGGTCGACACTGGTCGTCGACACCGACACCAGATGCCCCCTGCCCTGCGCCATCATTTGTTCCAACAGCGGTAGCGCCAGCGCCACCGCACCCAGGTAGTTGACACCGGTGGTCCGGGCGATGTCGTGGAAGCGGCCGGTGTATTCGGCCAGCGAGCGATGGATCGAATGCCCGGCGTTGCTGACCAGTAAGTCGGGCGTCCCAAATTCGTGAAGTATCGACCGGGCAGCAGAGGTGGCCCACTCGGTGTCGCGCAGATCGCCAGCTAACGGATGGAAGACGCCACCCCGCCCCGCGATCTGCTCGGCCAAACGCTTGAGGTCATCGGCGGTACGGGCAATGCCGACGACCTCAGCCCCCACAGCGGTCAGCCGCCTGGTCAGCTCGCACCCGATGCCGCGGGAGGCGCCGGTGACCACCGCGAGACGCCCGCCCACAATCCGGCGCACATCGTCTGGAAGTCCCCTGACAAGCATCATTGCCTCAGTCTACCGCCCCACCCCGGTCGCTAGAACCCACTAACGACCACTGACTGACCGTTCCCGGGGCAGCCACATTAGCCCCACTAGACTGGACGGGTTCAATTACGAAAGATGCGTGGGTTAGCAGGCGTGGACGATCAACCAAACGGTGGGTGGCGGCAGTTTCTGTTAGCCGCCTACGGGCCACCGCTACTGTCGTCAATCGGCTATGGCGCCGTCATTCCCTTGATCCCCCTGTCGACTCTGCAACTGGGCGCATCCCCCGCCATGGCGGCACTGATCACCAGTTTGACGCCCATCGCCACCATGTGTGGCGACCTGCCGGCCAGTTGGATCGCCACCCGGCTCGGCGAGAAACGAGCGATCATGGCGGCTTGCCTTTGGGACGCCATCTGGCTAACCATCGCCTTCACCGCCCGGGCTCTGCCCGTCTTTAGCATTGCCGTGTTCTGCTTCGGATTGTCAGGGTCAGTGTTCGGGTTGGCCAGGCAAACCTACGTCACTGAGGCGACGCCAGTGCGGCTGCGCGCCCGGGCGCTGTCCGGCCTTGGTGGCGTGCAGCGCATCGGCTTTTTCATCGGCCCACTGATCGCCTCTGGGATTGTGGCTTTGTGGAACCTGTCGGCCGCCTACGGGTTCGCTGCCATCATGTCGCTCGGCGCGGCCGGCGTCACCATGTTCTTGCCCGACCTGCCGGCCGACGTCGCGGCGCGGCGCGGCAACAAGGCGGACGCCCCCAAGCTCTGGGCCATCCTGCACGACAACATCGGTGTTATTGCCCGCCTGGGCACTGGTGTTCTGGCGCTGATGCTGATCCGTCAGGTGCGCCAGGTGATCGTCCCGCTGTGGTGCGCGTCACTGGGCATGAGCGAGTCGACCACCAGCCTGGTGGTGGCAATCTCGATGGGCGTCGACATGAGCCTGTTCTTCTTCGGCGGCCTGATCATGGACAAGCTGGGCCGCATCTGGGTGGCCGTGCCCTCGATGATCGTCCTGGGCGGCGGGCTGGCCGCTCTGGCGCTGACTCACTCCATCGGTCCGGTGATCGCGGCGGCCATCGTGCTGGGCCTCGGTAACGGCGTCGGTTCCGGCGTCGTGATGACCCTCGGCTCCGATGCGTCCCCAGAGTTCGGACGCGCCCAGTTCCTGTCCGGTTGGCGCCTCATGGGCGACATCGGCTCGACTCTTGGCCCATTGGCGATCAGCGCTATCACCGCCCTGGCGTCGCTGGCCGCGGCAACGGTCAGCCTGGGAGCGTTCGCTGTAATAGGGGCGGTCTGGCTAGGCACTGGCATCACGAAGACGTCCAGAAAACGCTAACCCTCTCAATTCCCCTCCCTAGGAGGGGTGTCGCGAAGCGCGATCCTCAATTCCCCTCCCTAGGAGGGGTGGACGCGAAGCGGACGGGGTGGTCACCTCACGGCCAAGACGGGTCGACCGACGGCGTCCTGCCCTTGCCTTGCAGCCAGTGGTTGAAGTTGACTGCCCAGTCGTGATACTGACGCACCTGCCAGTCGTGCAACTCCATGACGTCCGATGGCACCGACGGGTAACTGCGCATGATGGCGTCGAGCACGGCGATTGTGCCCATCACGTCTCCCGTGGCGTCGTGCAATTGGCCAGACGCCGACACGCCGTACTCGTGGATGAGATCTGACAGCTTGCGGCCGCCCTTCCGGTAGCGGTCGACCGCCCGATCGATCACCAGCGGGTCGATCACCGGCTTGACCGGTGCGCCCAGCCGGGTGGACAGGGTGGGCAGGCCGTGGCGCTTCAATTCGACCTCCAGTATGCGCAGGTCGAACGGCGCGTTGTAGACGAGCAGGGGGACGCCCCCGGTCAGGCACCGGGCCAGAGCGGTCGCGATCTGGTCCAGCGCCTCGGTGGGCTGGGCACCGCCCATGCGCAGGTGCTCGGTCGACAGTCCGTGGATCGCCACCGCCGCGGCGGGCACCGGCACCCCCGGATCGATCAGCCAGGTACTTGTGGTGGTCGTGCCGTCGGCCGCCCGCTGGACCAGCGCGGCGGAGACGATGCGATCGCTTGAGACATCGGTGCCGGTGGTTTCGCAGTCATAGCCGGCGACGGGCATTATCTGAGCAGCCATAAGATCAATACTGCCCCTGTTGCCAGTTTGCGCGCACTTCGGCAATGTAGCCGCAGCGCTGGTTGATCTGGTCCAGCTTGGGCAAATCGTGCGTGTGCGCCAGGCCGGTGGTCAGCTGCTCCTCATACAACTCGAAGTAAGGCAGGCCCATCCGGCGCGCCAGCTTCAGTTCGGCTTCGATATCGTATTCGATCGCGCGGAGGTCGATTTGATCGACGCCCCGATCACTGATCGTCAGCAAACCATAGTGCACGCGCACGTCGCGGGCCATGCGCCCCGCGTCGTCAAACCACGCCGGCACGCCCGCCGAACCGGGATTGATCACGATGCCAGAGCGCCCGGGCCGCACCATCGGTGCGTGCGTGTGCCCGACCACCGCAATGTCGGCACCGCCTTCAAACAGCCGTGTGAAGTTGGGCGGTGGGGCGTCCGAAATCAAATCCATGCCGCCAGACTTGTCCGGTAGGTTATGCGACGCGGTGATCTTCAGCCCGCCGAACTGCCTTGTGACGGTCATCGGCCAGGTCGTGGCGCGCTCGACACCGGCGTCACCCAACCCCTCGTGGGCAAACATGGTCAGACGCGCCCCGTAGATGTCCGTCGGGTCGTCGAAATCGATCATTCCCTTGATGATCGCGGCCAGGGCACCCTCCCAGTTGCCGTGGACGAACACGGTCGTGTTGACGCCGTCCAGCAGGTCGAACACCTCATCGGTCCCAGGCCCGGGCATGAACACGTCGCCCAATACCCAGTACTCGTCGGCGCTAAGCCGGGCGGCGTCCGCCAGCACAGCTTGCAGCGCGGTGACGTTGCCGTGGATGTCAGAGATCAACGCGATGCGGTGGGCCATACCGCCATCATGCCACAGCCGCTACCGTCGCGGGCAAGCCAGCCGCGCCGACCCAGGCGGCCCCCACTATCCCGGCGTCGCCGCGAAGCTCCGCCGGAATGATCTCTGCCTCCGTGTGCAACAGGGGCAGGAAACGATCGGAATCGCTGCTGATCGCGCCACCGATGATGAACAGATCGGGCCAGAGCAGGCTCTCGAAACAGGTCAGAAATGATTGCAGACGCCCCAACCACTGGTCCCAGGTGATCGATTCGCGCACCATGGCAGCGGCCGCGGCCCAGTTGCAGCAGTCCCGGCCGTCATGCTCCAGGTGCCCGAGTTCTGTGTTGTAAACCAGGTGCGAGTCCGTGAACAGCGCCGATCCGATGCCCGTGCCCAAAGTGATCACAGCGACTGATCCCATGCGGCCCCGCCCGGCGCCGTATTGCATTTCGGCCAGGCCGGCCGCGTCGGCGTCGTTCAGCAGCGCCACCGGGCGCCCGATCGCCTCGGCGAATAATTCCGCACCGTTGCAGCCGATCCATGAGCGGTCGATGTTCGCGGCCGTGCGCACGATGCCGCCCCGCACGACGGCGGGAATGTCGATGCCCACCGGCACCCCGTCCGGGGCGTCCGCCATGAGCCCGCGCAGGCTCGCGGCCACCGCCTGCGGCGTCGCCGGCTGGGGTGTGGCGACGTACCGTTTCTCGCCGACGATGCCACCGGTTACCAGATCGACCACCGCGGATTTGATGCCAGTGCCGCCGACGTCGATGCCAACAGCGATGTTGCCCTCCATGAATCAGTCCTTCCCCACGCCTGTCAGCACAACGTTAACACCAGCTTCGGCAAGCTGCTGCGCCACGTTGGGCAGCAGGGTCTGCTCGGTCACGGCCACCGCGACGTCGGTGGCCGGCAGCAACGCCACCGCCCCCTGCCGCTCGAACTTGGCGGCAACGCTCAGCACTACCGTCTCGCCGGCCCGGGCAGCCATCGCCCGGACGGCCTCCGCACGCGCCATGTCCTTGCCGCAAAACAGGCCGGGCGTGTACCCGTCGACGCCGACGAACAACCGCGCCACGTGGTAGGCCTCAACGCAGCGAGCCATCAGCGGCCCAACCGTCACCTGCGCCTCCGGCTGGTAGTCGCCGCCGAGCAGCACAACCTTGGCGGCCCCGCTGCGCACATAGTCGGCGATAAATGCCGAATTCGTGATGATGGTGATCCCCCGCCGCGTCGCCAGCTCCGCCGCCAGCAGCGCGCAGCACGACCCGGACTCGATCATCACTGTCTCATGATCACTCACCAGCGCCGCCGCCGCCCGGGCGATACCCCGCTTGGCGTCGAAATGCATGGCCAGCCGGCTCAGCAGGTTGTCCGGCGCGATCGCCACCGCGTAGCCGTGCTCCCGCCGGATCAGGCCCTGGCGCTCCAGTTCCGCCAGATCCTTTCTGATCGTCACCTGCGACACATCGAACCGCTGCGCCAAAGCGCTGACCTCGATCTGCTCGGCCTCGCAGATCAGCGCGAGTTCTCGTGAGCGCCTGTCCATATTCCACCTCGAATAAGCAACCGGTTGTAGTTTCATCTGAAACCTTACTACAATTGAAACGAAAGCGAGGCAGGGTGCAAGAGCAGACCGGGCGCATCTTCGACATCCAGAAGTTCTCGCTACACGACGGGCCGGGGATTCGCACCGTCGTCTTCCTGAAAGGCTGCCCGCTGCGGTGCGCCTGGTGCGCCAACCCGAACTCGCAGCAACTGCGCCCCCTGCACATGGGCGACGCCCAACAACCAGACTCACGCGACTACACCGTGTCGGAGGTCGTGGAAATCTGCCTGCAAGACCGCGCCTTCTACGATGAGTCCGGTGGCGGGGTGACCCTGTCCGGCGGCGAGCCGCTGGCACAGCACCGCTTCACGATCGGGTTGCTCGAAGCCCTGCAGTCGGCTGGCATCCACACAGCCATCGAGACCACCGGCTACACGGCGTCCCCAAATATCAAGCGCATGCTCCGACACCTCGACTATGTGATCATCGACGTCAAGCTGCCAACCACCCTTGCCCACCAGCGCTGGACCGGTACCGGCAACGAACTGCCGCTGCAGAGCCTCGATCTGGCGCTCGCCTCCGGCCTGCCCACCCTTGTGCGCATACCCGTGGTCCCTGGCGTCAACAATTCGATTGAGGACGCCCAGGCGTTCGACGCCCTGCTGACTGAGTCTGGCGTCCACAAAGTGCAACTGCTGCCGTTCCACCAGTTCGGCGAGCGCAAGTGGCACCTGCTCGGCTGGGACTACCCGATGGAGGGTGTGCCAGCACTGCACGAAGAAGACCTGAAAGACTTCCAGGCAGCGTTTACCCACACGGAAGCCTATTTCTAGCAAAGGAGAAATCACCATGCAGATTCTGTTCGACACCGCCAACCTGGGCGAGATCGAAAAGGCGGTGGACGTCTACCCGCTGGACGGGGTCACCACTAACCCGACGATCATCAAGGGCGAGGGGCGGATCGACTTCTACGCCCACCTCCACCGGATCCGCGAGCTGATCGGCCCCGATCGCATGCTGCACGTGCAGGTGCTGGCGACAAACGCCACCGGAATGATCAACGATGCCCACCGGCTGCTGGATAAGATCGACGACCAGGTCTACGTCAAGATTCCCACCACCGAGCAGGGGCTGAAGGCCATGCGCCACCTAAAGGCCCAGGGCGTGCACGTCACCGGCACCGCCATCTATTCGAAGATCCAGGGCATGCTGGCCATCGCCACCGGCGCCGACTACATTGCCCCCTACTACAACCGCATGGAGAGCATCGATGTCGACGCCGCCGCCACCGTCACCTTCCTGGCCAACTTCGCGAAGCGGGCCGGCAACGGCACCCGGGTCATGCCGGCGTCCTTCAAGAACGTGGCGCAGGTGTGCGCGGCGATCGAAGCCGGCGCACACGCCGTCACCGTGCAGCCGAAGCTGCTGCGCGCCGCCCTTTTCGCCCCGGATGTGGTGTCCGCGGTCCAGGCTTTTTCCGACGACTGGTTTGCCACCTTCGGTACGAATGAGCTCCCCTAACCGGCACTCTCTGATTTGGGACGCCCCAAGCGCCGCGGCGCCGTGGTTGCCACTTTCGAATGAAAGTGTATTAGACTTCAAATGCAATAAGGAGGCTGTGCCATGACCGCGACATTGACCGAAAAGCCCACGACCAAGCCCCACTTCGGCACGCTCACCCCGCGGATGGCGGCGTGGCGTGACGAGTTGCTGGACACCGAGCAGTCCGTCTGCGTCGAGCGGGCGGTACTGACCACCCAGAGCTACCAGGAGCATAAGGGCCTGCCCGTGGTGCTGCAGCGCGCCTACATGGTGCAAAGCGTTTTGGCTGGCATGTCCATCTTCATCGAGCCGGCCACGCTGATCGCCGGCAACCAGGCGTCCAAAAATCGGGCGGCGCCGCTGATGCCCGAGTACGCGATGGACTGGGTGCTGGCGGAACTCGACGAACTGGACCAGCGCCCCGGCGACCGCTTCACGATCACAAGCGAAGCCAAGCAAACCCTGCGCGACATCGCACCGTTCTGGGCGGGCAACACGCTGAAAGACAAGGGCGTGGCGCTGATGCCGCCAGACAGCAAGCGGTTTTACGACCTGGGCATCATCCACCCCGAGGGCAACATCACATCGGGCGACGCCCACATCGCGGTCAACTACAAGCGCCTGCTAAGCGACGGGCTGCGCGGTTACCTGGAGCGCACGGACGCCCTGCTGGCCGGGCTGGATTTGACGGACGCCACGAACCTCAAGAAGTCGTTCTTCTACCGGGCCGTGCAGATCACGCTGAACGCCGTGATCGACTTCGCCCACCGCTATGCCGACCTGGCGGCCGACCTCGCATCGACCGAACTTGACCCCGCCCGCCGCCTCGAACTGGCCCAGATGTCGCAGCGGCTGCGCCGCGTGCCAGAGTTCCCCGCCCGCAGCTTTACCGACGCCGTGCAGTCCGTCTGGCTGGTGCACCTGGCGTTGCAGATCGAGTCGAACGGCCACTCGCTGTCCTACGGGCGCTTCGACCAGTACCTCTACCCCTACTACCAGGCGTCGCTGGCGGCGGGCGAGATCACGGAAGACCAGGCCACAGAGTGGCTGACAAACCTTTGGCTGAAAACCATCACCATCGCCAAGGTCCGCTCGTGGTCACACACCAGGTTCTCGGCCGGCGGACCGCTGTACCAAAACGTCACCATCGGCGGCCAGACCACAGATGGCCGCGACGCCGTCAACCCGCTGTCCTACCTGGTGCTGCGTTCGGTCGGCCAGACCCGCCTGCCGCAGCCGAACCTGACCGTGCGCTTCCACAAGGGCTTAACCGACGAGTTCCTGCAAGAGTGCGTCGAGGTCATGCGGCTCGGCTTCGGTATGCCGGCCATCAACTCCGACGAGATCATCATCCCCTCGCTGATCGCCAAGGGCGTGGCGAAGAAGGATGCCTACGACTACTCCGCTATCGGTTGCGTCGAGGTGGCCGTGCCCGGCAAGTGGGGCTACCGCTGCACCGGCATGAGCTTCCTCAACTTCCCGAAGACGCTGCTCACCGCCATGAACGACGGCGTCGACCCCGCCTCCGGCGAGCAGATCGCCACCCCGGTCATGCACTTCAAAGACATGACCAGCATGGACGATCTGCTTCACGCCTGGGATGTCACCGTGCGCGAGTTCCAGCGCCACTGCGTGATCCTTGACACCGCCTGCGACATCGCGCTCGAAGAAAACGTGCCAGACATCCTCTGCTCGACCCTGGTCGACGACTGCCTCGCGCGCGGCCTGACGCTAAAGGAGGGCGGCGCCACCTACGATTTCATCTCGGGCCTGCAGGTTGGCATCGCCAACCTCGGCGACTCTCTGGCAGCCATCAGCCGGTGCGTCTTCGAGGATGCGTCCGTTGGCAAGAGCGAGCTTTGGGACGCCCTGTTGACAGACTTCGACGGGCCACGCGGGGCGGAGATTCGCGATTTGCTTTTGGACGCCCCCAAGTATGGCAACGACGACGACTACGTTGATCAGCTTCTGGTGCGGGCCTACGGCACTTGCATCGACGAGATTTACCGCCACCACAACACGCGTTATGGCCGTGGCCCGATCGGTGGCACGTACTACGCGGGCACGTCTTCAATCTCGGCGAATGTGCCGCAGGGGGCGTCCACAATGGCGACGCCAGACGGGCGCCACGCCGGCGAACCGTTGGCCGAGGGCTGCTCGCCCAGCCACGGTGCCGACACGCACGGGCCGACGGCGGTGTTCAAGTCGGTGTCCAAGCTGGACACGGCGCACATCACCGGGGGCGTCCTGCTCAATCAAAAGGTCAATCCGCTAACACTAGCCAAGCCAGAGGACCGCGCCAAGCTGATCGCCATGCTGCGCGCGTTCTTCGGCCGGCTGGGCGGCTTCCACGTGCAGTACAACGTGGTCGACAAGGCGACATTGTTGGACGCCCAGGCCCACCCCGAGCGCCATCGCGACCTGATAGTGCGCGTCGCCGGTTACAGCGCCTTCTTCAACGTGCTGAGCAAGGCCACCCAGGACGACATCATAGCTAGGACAGAGCAGACCCTCCTCTGATTACCCTCCTTAGGAGGGGTATCGGTCGCTACGCTCCCTTCTACACCTTCGTCGCGTTCGGCATACGAGCGAGCTCGTCTGCCCTCACTGCTCCTTGGTGTGGCGCGAAGCGACGGGGTGGTCATCACTACGCAGCAACCTCGAACTGGCTGTTGTACAACTCGGCGTAGAAGCCACCGGCCGCCAGTAGTTGATCGTGGTTACCGCTTTCGACGATGTCACCGTCTCTCATCACCAAGATGAGGTCGGCGTTGCGGATGGTCGAAAGCCGGTGGGCGATCACAAACGACGTCCGGCCCTGGGTCAGCTGGTCCATCGCCGCCTGCACGATGCGCTCGGTCCTGGTGTCGACCGAACTGGTTGCCTCGTCCAAAATCAGCAGGGGGGCGTCCTGAATCATGGCGCGCGCGATGGTGATCAGCTGCTTCTGGCCCTCGGACAGGCTGACCGAATCGCTGAGCTTGGTGTCGTAACCTTGCGGCAGCGTGGTGATGAACCGGTGCAGGCCCACCGTCTTGCAGGCGTCGATCACCTGCTGATCGGTCACGCCCGGCTTGCTGTAAACGATGTTGTCCCTGATGGTGCCTCCGAACAGCCAGGAGTCCTGCAGCACCATGCCGAACTGCTCGTGCACGTTTTCGCGGGGCACGCTGGTCGTCGGGACGCCGTCGAGCAGTATCGTGCCGGCGTCCAACTCGTAGAACCGCATCAGCAGGTTGACGATGGTCGTCTTGCCGGCGCCGGTCGGCCCGACGATGGCGATCTTCTGCCCGGGATAAACGTGGGCCGAGAAATCGTGAATGATCGTCTTGTCCGGGTTGTAACCGAAGCGGACGTGATCGAACTCCACCTCGCCCGTGACCTCCGGCAGACGCAACATCTTCTGGGATTCGTCCGTCAGTTCGGGCTCGCCCAGGAAGGTGAACACCCGCTCGCCGGCGGCGGCCGTGCGCTGCAGGCTATTGGCCGCCTGGGCCATCTGCGACAGCGGCTGGGTGAACAGGCGGACATACATCATGAACGCCACGATCACACCGAAACTGATGTGCCCGCTGATCGCCAGCGCCGCGCCGACGACGCAGACCGCGACGTAGCCGAAGTTGCCGACGAACTGCATCATGGGCATCATCAGCCCGGACAGGAACTGCGACTTCCAGGCGCTCTCGTAGAGATCGTTGTTGTAGCGGTTGAAGGTCAGCTTGGCCTGCGGGCCGCCGTTGTAGGCCTTGACCACGTTGTGGCTCGTGTAGATTTCCTCCACGTGGCCGCCCACAGCGCCCAGCCCGTTTTGCTGCGCCAGGAAGTACTTCTGCGACCTTGTCATGATCAGCATCATGATCACCAGGCCGATGACACTGGAGCCGATCGCCACCAGGGCCAGGATCCAGCTGTTGTAGAACATCATCACCAGCGAGCCGATCAGCATGGCGACCGCCGTGACCAGCGTTCCAACGCTTTGGTTCAGACTCTGCCCGATGGCGTCCACATCGTTTGTGACACGGCTCATGACGTCGCCGAAGCTCGACTTGTCGAAGTACTTCAGCGGCAGCCGGTTGATCTTGTGACTGATGTCGGTTCTAAGAGACTTCGATACCCGCTGCGTGACGGTGGCCATGATGTAGCTCTGCGCGAAGCTCAGCACCGCCGAACTGGCATACAGCGCTACGAGCGTCCAAGCAATCGAGACGACGGCGCTGATGTCAACAGCGCCCAGCACGGGCTGCCCGTTGATCAGTGCCGGCAGGCCCTTGGTGATCTCGTTGGTCATGTCCTTCAGCCTGTCCGGGCCGATCACCTGCAACACGGTGCCACCGGCGGCGGCGATCACGGCAATGATCACCGCTGGCACGTATGCCCGGCAGTACCGGATCAGCTTGACCCATGTGCCCTTGAAGTCGGCCGCCTTCTCAGCCGGCGCCCGCATTCCGCCGCGGCCACCACCCGGGCGTCCTCCCATCGGCCGGCGTTCCATCCTGCGTTCTTCTGCCTGGTTGATGCTCATGCTGCCAACTCCTCTTCGCTTAGCTGCGACAGTGCGATTTCTTTGTAGACGCCGCATGTGTCCAGCAACTCCTGATGGGTGCCGATGCCGGCGATCTGGCCGCCGTCCAGCACGATGATCTGATCGGCGTCCATAATCGTGCCGATCCGCTGCGCCACGATCAGGCTGGTGGCTCCGGCCGTGGATTTCTT
>Ga0123354_10016132_pt1 | contig 11704 bp, 5 predicted proteins | sample TergutLab28metaG_2_FD_97872 | JGI IMG/M metagenome (GOLD analysis project Ga0123354, IMG submission 97872) | Labiotermes labralis P4 segment gut microbial communities from Petit-Saut dam, French Guiana - Lab288 P4 | ecosystem: Host-associated > Arthropoda: Insects > Digestive system > Gut ... | reverse complement strand
CATATCATATCATATCATATCATATCATATCATATCATATCATATCATATCATATCATATTATATTATATTATATTATATTATATTATATTATATTATATTATATTATATTATATTATATTATTACAACATGCATTAGAGTGAATGAAGAATATACAAAAAGAACTTCATTATGGACATCCCCTCATGGGAAGGATTAGAAATTTTTCTGTCATTTTTACAGACATTCAGTTTGACTCTAATAACGATAAACAAGTCCTATTGTGTCCCACATTTGTATGGAACTCGATGTTCTATTTCTGTTTGTGAAATCTATGGTGTACATAGATATTTCTTTGCTGCACATGGATGTTCCTTTGGTGTACATAAATGTTCCTTTCTCGTTCGCTAATAATAATAAGGTCGAAATTAGAACAGAAACACGCACACGCCCACATCCACGCACAAAGAAAGGTGAAGAATTGTATAGGTTTCTTATTTTTAATTCACGAGTCTAGAATGAGAATAGGCACAAGCCTAAATTTCTTACAGCAATGTAAATGGTTCGGTCTATATTATGCCAAGATGAATCGGTGAAATTAAAAAAAAAAATTCGCGCAAGACAGAAAAAGGAAGATAAACGTGTAACAATAAATCCCTGAAATAATGGATCACAGAGTGAAGGGAGGTGCGGAAGTGGTATGGAATGTAACAGAATACTCAAGATGTCTCCAGATGAGTGACAAATAATGTCACATCTGAAGAAATTACAGAGAGCAAAACAAGAATATTTTTAATACAGGAAATTAGAGAGTTCAAAATCTTTAAAATCCAAGGGAAGTACTACTGATAAACGAAACCACATTTTACTGCAATATTCCTAATCAGTCACCGTATCAATGCTTCCGAAAATGCCACGTTTTTATAGTAGCTTATTCGATGAAACAACCACTCAAAATATTCACCCGCGCAACGCGACTCCCGACCTCGGTGCAGTTTGCCACCTTAGTTCACAAAAAAAAACTGAGATGGCGTCAAGGGATACAGCGTTGTCCCATCCCACGGCTGTAAATCATTTCTTCTGCACACCCCTGAGTGTGATTCAGGAACTTGTTTGTTTGGAAGACAGTGACGAGTCCATAGTCATTTGTTCCTGTTAATTTATAAAACATGAATTCCCGCGTTGCTTTCTGTTAAGGGATGTAAGACAAATTGTGCATGGAAGACAAGTGCGCAGAATGATATATTTATTGCTTGTCACAACAAAATAAAATGTTGATTGAGAAAGTGAGAAAACAATTATTTGGAACAAGTTACATTAGCAGTGTGCGACAGATATTAGTCTGCGATTTGAATTGTTACTTTCCAGATTGCCTTTGCACAACATATCTCTCTACACGGACAGATATTTTTGCGGAAAATCATAGGATAGCTATAACGCACGTACACTATGTAATGTAATTATGTAAGCCTTTCTGTTTCTCTTCGTGAGTGTGCTTGTATCTAGACTTCTCATACCAAATATTTCGGCTCCGTAATTCGCTAGTAGTTTTGACGTAGAAATAGTGGAACAATGTTATAAATAAAATTTAATATATAAATGGAGCAATACACACATACATACATACATGCATACATACATAATACATACATGCACACAAGCATACACACATACATACACACATACATACATACATACATACACAATACATACATACACACATACATACATACACACACACATACCTACACACACATACATACATACATACATACATTTAATAAACTACTTAGAAATCGCGGACAATAAATCCCGCACGATAGGAGTGTACACCGACAGCAGAATTACCATTGACTCTCTGAAGAATGCAAGCAACCATAATACCTTATTGAATAAATCAGGAGTAGGTTAATTAACCTCAGAAGTGCTAAATGGACGATTGAGTTCTCGTGGATCAAGGCCCACGCAAGTAACCTTGTTAACGAACTAGCTGACCGCTTAGCCAAAGACGCAGCTAGCGACAAAGATATTCCAGTCGTCTTCGACAGAATTCCCAAGACCACCCTATACTGTGAACTCGAAGAAGAAGCCACACTGAAATGGCAAGAAGAATGGGAACGGTGTAATGAGGCTGCCGTAACTAAACAGTTTTTTCCAAATGTACGGGACAGGATTCACCGCCGAATAACAATTAAACCGAACTTCACGGCACTAGTAACTGGTCATGGTAAAACTAAGTCGTAACTCTACAGATTTAAAATAACGGATAACACAACGTGCCCCTGCAACACGGAGGATCAAACTCTAGACCACATACTCAACAACTGCACACGCCATAAGAAACAAAGAGACTTACCTAAGCAGGAAATTCTAAAAACCGGGAGCTGGCCAGTTAGCAACGAGGATTTACCAAGTAAACATTTGAAACCATTCCTCATATTTACCAAACAAATAGACTTGTAACATTAGTTAAAAGAACCTTACTGCAACTGTTACCTTTATAATTCTGTGAAGTAGAGCCAACGAGATACAAGTTATACATGTATAATTGAAAAGTAATAGTAATTCTTATACTGTCAAGGACATGCCGTACTAACACAAATGTTAACATCGGCACTTCCTCGTAGTTATAAACAGGAAATATAAACCTAGCATGTAGTATTACTACAAGTAATGGAGCATGCTTATATTATAAATAAAAAAAATACATACTTACATACATACATACACACATACATAAACACATACATATATACATACATAGGTAAATAGTGGAAATATACCTCCAAATCTTGAAAAATGAAAGCAAACTACAAATTTTGCCTCAAACCAGCGGATGAACACAATAATATAATTGAAATTTAAGTGTTTGGGATGCCAATCTTTGTTAATAGGGGGAGATATTTCCGACACTTCGAGAGAAGGTAGTGCCTTTGTCTTCAGGGTAAAGTCACCCTGACAATGAAAGCATTGTAATCCTTGGAATCGTCGTAAGTAATTCACCCAAGGACATAACATTATGTTCCACGTGACTTAAATACTCAAAACGTCGTTGTGAAAACCCCAAATCTCGCAAATGAAAACAGTGAATTGAAACCTGTCTGAACGTTCCTTGCGATTATGTAGGCGGAGTCTGTAAATATGAGCTTGTCACTCTGTCCATTTCATTACTAGAATTGAAATTAAATTCCATATCCAAAGTTAATACACAAAAATAGTCCTAACTCATAGCAGATTCCCAAAATTAATCTGCAACGGTTTTGTAACCACGGGACATATATCCGAGTATATCTGCAACATAGCTGGATGCCAGCACAAACAACAAGGCACAACACCAAATGTGGCCCATCTATTAAAACGACAAAATGAAAGTGTAATTACCGGCTCGCTGTGGGACTTGGACAAGTACAAAGTCAGTGACAGCAAAATGACGTAAATAAATCGTAGGCCTTAATTCTGACAAAAAGCCACATATATGATATGAACATTTGTAAGCCCAGAAAGGAAAAGTTTTTCATGTCAGAGATAAGTAACAAATAGAGTGGAGTGGTGAACTCCAGTACTGAACGTGAGTTCAGCCATTTCGACCCCCTCGCAAATCTTTACGTTCCTTTATTGAGAAGAAAAGCCGGTCGTTGGCAAATAAAATAATGAATAAAAGTACTCCCTTGTAACGTTTCATAAATTATGTTACAGGCAAAGGAAATTAAGGGGAATAATTTGACCTGTTGCACTACGCTGGGCATGAACAGCTTCAATGATAGTTCATAACGAGAAATGAATAAGACTTTTTGGTCGGAATTCCTAAACAAAAGAAACGGCATGGGATCCCTAGGCTTAGATGGATGTCAAGGAGATTAGATGGGGTTGTACGGACTGGATTATTATGTGTGTCGGCAAGATTCAGGGAAGGGGTATTGAGAACAGAGTAACGGGTATTAGAATTCCTTAAAATAAGGGGGTTTCGCAGTTACCTGGCTGATAATCATCGTCTCGAGAAGGGTTCCCTTCCATGGAGATATTTAGTTGTATTTCTTAAGATCAGAGGTCATCATGAAACGCTCACAATAAACCACATTAATGTAAACTTTACGTCACCTCCTAATGCTCTTGCGAACTATAATTTTGTCTTTTTTATGTATGGGTATGAAACTTGGTCGCTGATATTAAGGGAGGAACGTAGGCTGAAAGTGTTTGAGAATAGAACGTTGAGGAGAATATTTGGGCCTAAGAGGGACCAGGTAACAGGAGAGTGGGGAAAACTACATAAAGAGGAGCTTAATGATCTGTACTCCTCACCCAATATTGTGCAGGTGATTAAATCGAGAAGAATGAGATGGGCGGGGAATGTAGCGCGTATCGGGGAGGGGAGAGGCGTGTACAGGGTTTTTGTGGGGAAACCTGAGGGAAAGAGGCCACTGGAGAGACCCGGCGTAGATGGGATAATAATATTAAGACGGATCTTCACGACGTGGGATGTGGGGGTATGGACTGCACTTAGCTGGTTCAGGATAGGGACAGGTGGCGGGCAATCGTGCATGTGTGTTAATGAACCTTCGGATTCCATAAAATTAGGCGAATTTCTTGGCTAGCTGCAAACCGGTTAGCTTCTGCTCCATGGAGTAAGTAAATAATTAAGTAGGTAATACTGTTGCAGAATTAGGGGCGAGGATTAAATTCAGCATGTCCAGGAGGGGTTGTGATGGATCACTGTAGACTAATATAAAATTAGTAGAAACATTTTCAGTGTAACTGACAAACTTCCCATAAGCAATCAGACGTAGGTGGTGGAAGAATTGTCGTGGGCGGCCTGACGGTCGTGCTGCTGGCAATCAAGTTCCAGTGAGCTGGGTTGTGGATTTTTATTGCATTCCCTTGTATATACATAAAGTTTACCTTTATCGCGTAACCACTGTCAGGCAAGTACTCATTGCAAGCTTCCTGTTAGTTTAGGGCCTTGAATCGTAAGTCTGGTCAGGTAAGTAATAAGAAAATTTTGTGTGAATATATCGTGTCGTAAATCTTGCCAATTATTTTTCTTATCAGATGAATTCTGTAAGATCTGCAACTCCTCACAACAAATCTGTTCACAGTTTCGGAAAAGAAACATGTAGTTTATCACGAAAACAGAAAGCTTACATAAAACAAGAGGACTAACCCACGTTTCAAGGATAGTATTCAAGCACTAAGCGCCATACTTTCGTTCGGCGATAGAATGCATGTCTGATTTACTTCATACGAAATGAAAAGCGCGCTTTCTCGTTTTTTCGTTTTGTACACTGATTTTCAGGGCCAGATTATAATTCAATTTTGGGACGGTGTCTGAAAAATGTGCGGCAGAATCACACGAGTTCCCTGTAGTGTGCCAGAGGCTAAAATAAAAGTACATCCAGCAGCAAGAGAGTGGTGTAGTCTGTCAGCCTTGTATACGTTTATGTCTTGATTGTTTGCTACTGTCGTCTCAACCACGCACAAATGCCGTCAACATGTGCGGAAGAACAGAAAACGTTTGTTCGCCTTACGTAACAGTTTGGAGTTCAGTTCTAGATTAAATGCCGAGAAACTGAGACAGAGGTAATGCGTTCCTGTTGCACTTAAGAGGCATCTAGTTAGAATCCCTTTTAAAGATCGGGTATCCATGCTCTGATATTTACTAATATTTCTGTTCTTAAAAGAACTGAATGATCCAAAACTAATCGATGTTAAACTAACGTAGAGATTTTCAGTTTCCAGGTAAGGGCTCATCTTCTCACACATTGTGTGCGTTGTAGAGCTAAGTGAGATAAACAGCTTTTCATTCAAGATATCTACATGTAAAGAACTTTAACAAAACACCACACGAAATATTACAATTAGAACCACGGCTTTTATTGTGCTTATTTTCATTATAAAACTAGTGACTGCACGAAGATTTTCAATGTATCTCCCTTTGTATAATTTTTGTATTGACATGCATGAGGATGGCCTAAGCACAGGCAGAAACATGTAGCACACATGTAAAGTAACAATTTGAATTAGAATTAAACTGGTGTCTTGTTGGACTGAATAAATGTGATTTGTTTAGCAGAATAACAGGGGGTTAATTATAATTTTAAAGAGTAATAAGGTGGAGTACTATCAGCGAAATTAGTTTTAGACGGTATTAAGTGGAGTCTTCATAGTTTACTGCAGAGGATCGCTTAAATTCTACACCACTGTTCATGCCTATCCCTGATGTGATGCATTCCGTTAGTCCGAAGTAGAAAAACCTGCAACTAGAAGAAATTAAGTAGGGCAAGGAAACTGGAGAAGATTATACGAAGAAGAACTCAGAATTTGCACACATCAAGTGTTACTGGCCTTATCAACTCGTGGAGAACGGAATGGTGGGGAATATAAAACAAAAGAAAGTAAGTTCATGTATATTATTAGTCGGAAAATCTGAAGAAAAGATAACACTTGAAAGACCTTGGAGTTTATGACAAGGGGGTTGGAAGTAGTAGTGTTCTAGGGGTTGGAATGGCTTTTCTTGCACAAGATGTAAGTCACGGGCGAGATCCTTCAACACAGTAACACATTTCACACCCTAACGGCGATATTTTTGACAAACCTAGCTCGCTTATTTTCACGGCTTCGAGTGTGCATGTATGAAAGAATGTGCCAGAGACCCACGGTGAAATTCCTGGGTGTTTCACGTGAATAGTTTGGTGCAGAAATGTCACTGGTGCAAGTCTTCCTACCATACCACGGATTTTCCACATCTATCCTTTGTCGAGTTTTGGTTACGCTCCGCGCCCCATCAAGCACATATTCGGGCCCGGAACACAGAAGTTAACCGGGTGAATGTATGTGTATTATCGTCTGTGTGCATTTCTGACTACATGACGCACATTCCGAACATCTAACAACATGTCACATCTAACAACATGTCACATCTAACAACATGTCACATCCTATTCCAAGCTAAAAGCCTTTTGTTTCACGAAGACCTTGAAAAATACATAATTCTTTCACAAATGTGACTCCCCCTTTTGAATTACTAAGTGAAACCAGATATCCGAGCTCGCGACAATAATTTTGACATTGATAACAAGCAATATTACCAAAAATATTTTTTTTATGATTTTTAGAATAGTCACTCTGTTCAATTCTTATTAAATTGTTCTGATATAAAATTCGATATATTAAGGTTATATACAATGAAAAGGCAAGGTTATAAAGTGTGGAATATACCCTTCATTTTTACGTGAAATGAGACAATTGTTAATAGCCACATTTCTCTCAATTACATCTAACAAATAAAGAGGAATTTTATGTTTTGTTGACCGTGCATCTTATTACAATCTTTGTAAATAACCAACTTGACGCACAACTCTTTTTCTTATATGTTTATTCCAATTCTGTACGTGTTTCGAGCAACCAAGTGCTCATCAATTGACTCTCCTGATGATGAGCACTTGGTTGTTTGAAACATGTAGAGAATTGGAATAGACAAATATAAGAAAAAGAATTGTGCGTCAAATTGTTCATTTACAAATATTACATTAAAGGGGAGTATGAGGTGGATGTGCATTAAGCAAAAATTAAATTTGAACTTCTAGATAGCGACCACAAAGGACATTCGGAAGAAAAGGAAAGTAAGAAAATGGCCTATTTTATACGTTACAAGAGCTTCCGAGTAGAAATCAAAGACAAGATGTTCAATGGATAACTTTATGTCCCTACGTGTACATTAGAATAATTACTGTTCCATTATTCTCTTTTGGTGAATACTTATTCCTTAACTACAGATGCAGCATAAGTCAAATTTTCCGGATACAAACTCAAAGTTTTGCAACGTCACCATTATTGTAATTATAAATACAAACATGGCGGCGGTGCAATTTATTCACTTAAAACAACATTCTACAGGACTATATGGAGCATAAGTACGTTTGTGCCTCACCTCCATACCAAATTTCGCATGTAAGACACACTCATTCGTTACATAAACCGGAAGATAAATCCTTCGCAGTGCTGGAATAAGGTTTCTTTTACACTCCTCAAAATAAAAATATACTCAAAGATTTTCGTATTTTCAAACGTACATTAAGGGTTCCATACATTCTAAGTTAAACTGTGCAGCTTAACTGTGTAAAAAAACTACACGAAAAACTAAATTGAATGTGTGTGGGATTCCTTGAGTGAACTGCGTAGTCCTCTGTGTTACAGACGACTGGAAAGGACAGTTCTGAGTCCTGCGCTATTGCCTGTCAAAACTGCACAGTTTACTCAGTTTTCGTCAGGTATTATGTCACACAGTTAAATCTCACAGTTTAACTGAGAGAGTATAGCGCCCTTTACTCTACATGATTTCAGTATTTGAAGTCAGTGTCGCTAGTCTAGCCCCGCCTCGCAAATTCGTGTATCTGCCATGTTACTAATACCAACATTATTACATCAAAGTGTAAATTATGTCTTTGGGGCGTCCTGAAACTGACATTGTTGACTGCGTTGAACGTTCACAAATAACTTAAAAGCGACAAATCAATCGATGCACTGTGCTTTTTCCCGAAATGATGTCATTGTAGTGCCTGCTGTAGGCATGCAGCAGGCACTTCACCTGAGGAAGTCTTCAAGAACATTAAATCAATGTTAATACTATCATTTATTTTATCTAGGCACCTGTGATAAATATGTTGCTGCACAGTGACATTTCATTCATCCTAAGTAATACCACACAGAGCAACCTTTCTTTCATGAAAAGTTACAGAAATACACCAAAGTAAGTTACCGATTCATCTAAAGAAAAACCAACTTGATGCAAAATTTATCTTCAGTATATGTCGTCAAACACATCTACATGTTTCGGGTGTATCTATTAGCCCATCATCAGGAGGTACACCGTGTGGATGCAACAATTGGTACACTTTGCTCTTTTTAGACGACTGTCTGTTGTCCTGTCCAAGACAACAGACAGTCGTCTAAAAAGCGGAAAAATTACCAATTGTTGTATCCACACGGTGTACCTCCTGGTGATGGGCTACAGATACGCCCGAAACATGTAGTGGTGTTTGACGAAATATACTGAAGATAAATTGTGCATCAAGTCGGCTTTTGTTTAAATGAATATATCTGGATGCACGGTGAACAAAACATAAAAAATTAAGTTACTGGTGTATGTTGACAATCCAGATCTTGCTAATTAATTATCTTGATTTTTGGGAGGTGTGAAATACAATACAAAGGAAGACGACGAAACTTTGCCTGTGGAAGTAAAAAATTTAAACTACTCTGGTGGATGTACCACTATGGCGGATGTCGAATTATGTTATTCTTTCTAGTTTACTACATAGTAGTACAGCAGACACATTAAGGCTTTATAGGAACAAAGTGAAAGTTTAATTCTGCATTTTCTATGCCGTGTACTATATGTATCTATATCTTACAATACCTATTTGACATGTCTGATAAGATAATCGTACATGGAATTACGTCTAAACTGACTAGAACACAGAGAATTACCACATATTTACAAAAATTGCTATTACGTAATCGGTAAATTGTAAATTGCAGGTGATAAAAGTAACGTAAAATTGAAAGTAGTGACATTCAGCAACTACTGTATTTGGGCGCGACCACAGCTTATTCCTATTCCGAAAACATAACGTCTTCAAATTGAAAACACCTCATCTTGGCGACTGGAAACTTTTTATTTGAAGTAAAGATATAGGACCTGAGGGTATCAACGTTGTAATGACTGTAAAAGCGAAAGATTTAATTTCTGGACACGTAAGAAACTTGTTACATAGTCATATATATGACAAAAATTACAAATTTTAAACTCACTCAGTAATGTGTCATTCAAAATCATTTTAGAAATAAAACGAAAAATCGTGCCCAAATTTCTATATAATTCGTATGGGAGAAAAATTAAAATCTTTATTCTCCAACCTGGATTGAAACTGACTGGAATAAGAAAGAGAAAACAAATAATCTAAAGATACACCTGAAAGTGCTGTGAATATTCGTGTTTCCATAACGGGAAGGTCATACAAATTTGTATTTGGCCGACAGACCTCAGGAACTACAATGACTTAGATGAGAAAAAATATTTTAATGTGGTGTTATTAATGATTATTGAAATATTAAATTACAAATACTAGCACAATTAACGCTAATTCTTGTTTATAAAAATATTCTTAAAATTTGTCAGGACATTTTATATAGTAAAAATTTTGAAATCACTTTGTAACTGTTGTCGGTCTTCTACATTATATGTCACGTTGTCTATATATAGCGGAACATAATTTACAAAATAATAATAAACTATCAGCATTACATGAATCGTTAATTAAAATTACGTACTCTTTATACAAATAAACAGAAGCATCAATTTTGCAGGAAGCAATTAATCAATTTTGAGGACTATTAATTTTATAAACCAATTACGTTACTGTAGTCATGTGAGATATTTTTTAAAACAAATATTAGGCTTTGCGTCTGTTCCATTACATACGGTTCAATAGAGATCGCTTCAAAAAGTTGTTACATATAATATAAATGCCGAAGTCACTGTGAAGCAGGAACGAATATGCAAAGCGTTTTAAATTATCGGCCTTTATTGAATGCTGAAGTAAATCAGTTAGGAATGGTTTTTAATAACAGAAAATGATAGGTCGCTTAAAAATTAGAGTGCAGTATAAGGCACATTTCCGTAGTAATGTCACTGAGGTCCAACTGCTGTGTAATAAATAATTTCACATTTAGTTCTGTTGTTCGTACAATGACCCAAAATTACTACCGAATCTTACAGCCGTTAGTTTCAATGTGTTGATTAATACGTAGGATATCTGCGAAAGTTACAACTTAAATTAAATTAATCACTGAGATGAGGGATGAGTAAAGAATTTCTGGCCGTTTCTTCCATAGAAAAGTAGCTCTTTCCTATTTTTTGAATAAGTAGGTCTTGGGAAATTTCAGGATTGATGTTTACGTACTAACGAAGAAAAGGCAATGAGCAGTTAAATCCTACAATTCCAAAGTAATTACAGTACATTAACAATGCCAATGAGACAACAACACAAGTAAGTGTCACTTAGGGACACTCAAACATATGCTACAAATGCCTCAGTTTAATAACCATAAAACACTTTATAAGGCTAGAGAGAATATAATAGGAATATAGGCCCTATTAGAGGTGTAAAACAATTATGTAGTTGATTACTGAAACAGTGTTGTCTATTAGGTTCAGCAGTGTTTGTGACAATGAGTAATTTAGTTATAAGCTGAGTGGACTTTCCGCCAAAGTCTGCACATATTTTGTCACCAAAAACCAACACGATAATAATTAACCCGCAATATCACTTTTATGACATGGATTAACGAGGTACATGTCACCACGAGACAGTGGTGCATATCATATTCCACGTCACCAACATATGAAATGTTATTTATTATTTTCAAGGTGTCCAATTTAAAACAACCGACCAGGGACCCGCTTCTGACTTCCATTTGACAGATAATTGGTTCAAATATTACACATGACACGGGTCTGTAGGCCAATCTGAGGTGTCCTTCAGAATATCTGAATAAATATAACGAAAATATTTGAATGAATGTTGACCAACTAGATGACACTTGTTTTATTATATATTGCTCAACATGTTTCAGACGTTAATACGTCCATCTTCAGGAGCTAGCGAGTACTTGTCGTGTTGTGTAGGCTGACTTGAGGCGTGCTGATGTTATGTAGCGGGATTGTCTG
>Ga0123354_10016131_pt1 | contig 11704 bp, 7 predicted proteins | sample TergutLab28metaG_2_FD_97872 | JGI IMG/M metagenome (GOLD analysis project Ga0123354, IMG submission 97872) | Labiotermes labralis P4 segment gut microbial communities from Petit-Saut dam, French Guiana - Lab288 P4 | ecosystem: Host-associated > Arthropoda: Insects > Digestive system > Gut ... | reverse complement strand
GCCCGCGCCGCTGTATCACGCGGCGCCGCTGCGCTACTCGCTGCGCGTGCTCGATTTAGGCGGGCAGGCCGTCATCATGGGGCGCTTTGACGCCGAGCAGGCCCTGGCGCTGATCGAGCGATACCACGTGACGCACAGCCAATGGGTGCCCACGATGTTCAGCCGCATGCTGCAACTGCCGCCCGAGGTGCGACAGCGTTACGACTTGTCGAGCCACCGCGTCGCCATCCACGCGGCGGCCCCGTGTCCTGTGTCAGTCAAGCAGGCTATCCTCGACTGGTGGGGTGACATTCTGATCGAGTACTACGCCGGCTCCGAATCTTGCGGCACGACGATAATTTCCTCCCAAGAGTGGCGCCAGCGCCCCGGCTCCGTGGGCCGTGCCAGCAGCGGCCAGTTGCACATCGTCGATGATGACGGGCGGGAACTGGGGCCGGGCCAGATCGGGCTGGTGTACTTCTCGGGCGGCGGCGCGTTCAGCTACCTCAACGATGAGGAAAAAACCCGCCAGACCATCAACGACAAGGGTTGGGCCACCTATGGCGACATCGGCCACGTGGACGAGCAGGGCTACCTGTTTCTGAGCGACCGCCGCGCGGATCTGATCTTGTCGGGCGGCGTGAATCTTTACCCGCAGGAGATCGAAAACGCGCTCGCGCTCCACCCGAACGTGCAGGAAGTGGCCGTGGTCGGCGTGCCCGACGCCGACCTGGGCGAGCAGCCGCTGGCTGTGGTGGTGCTCAAAAGCGGCGTCGCCGCAACGCTGGAAACCGCGCGCGCCATCATGGCGCAAGCCGGGCAGACACTCGGCAAGCACAAACACCCGCGGCGCATGGTGTTCGCCGATGGCCTGCCCCGGCTGGAAACCGGCAAGCTGCTGCGTCGCATGCTCAAGGAACGCTACCGCGCCGAGCCGCAAGCGGGATTCACATGGAATGAAATCAATAAAAACGATAGCTGCTAGCGTTTGCAAGTACTTAATTTTATATATTTTTATATCTGAAATGTTTGTATAAAAAGCGCAAGCAGCTTCTATTTCAAGAGCAAACGTCATCTGCCATCTACAAGGAGAGTACACATGAAAGACCTGATCCAGCGCACCGTGTACCGCGAAGATCACGAGCAGTTCCGCCAGCAAGTTCAGCGCTTTTTTGAAAACGAAATCGTGCCCTTCCATGCCGAATGGGAACGGCGCGGCATCGTGCCCAAGGAGGTCTGGCGCAAGGCCGGCCGCGAGGGCCTGCTCAACACCATGCTGCCCGAGCCCTACGGCGGGGGCGGCGACTTCGGCCACGCGGCGGTGCTGATCGAGGAAGTGGCGCGCACTGGCGCCAGCGGCCTCGGCTTTCCGCTGCATTCGGACATCGTCGCGCCCTACATCAACGCCTACGGCAGCAAGGCGCAGAAAGACCGCTGGCTGCCCAAAATGGCCGCGGGCGATTTGATCGGCGCCATCGCCATGACCGAACCCGGCGCGGGCAGCGACCTGAAATCCGTGCGCACCACCGCCAGGCGCGATGGCGACAGCTACGTCATCAACGGCGCCAAGACCTTCATCACCAACGGCATCAATTCCGAGCTGGTCATCGTCGTCTGCAAGACCTCGCCCGATCTGGGAGCCAAGGGCGTGTCGCTGATCGTGGTGGAAGACGGCACGCCCGGCTTCAGCAAGGGCCGCAAGCTGGAGAAGGTGGGCCTCATGGCGCAGGACACCTCCGAGCTGTTCTTCGACAACGTGCGCGTGCCCGCCGACCACCTGCTGGGCGAGGAAAACATGGGCTTCAGGTACCTGATGCACGAACTGGCGCAGGAGCGCCTGGTGGTGGCGGTGCGCGCGGCCATGTCGATCGAGGCTTTTTTGCAAAAAACCATCGACTACACCCGCGAGCGCAAGGCGTTCGGGCAGGCGGTGTTCGAGTTTCAGAACACCCGCTTCAAGCTGGCCGAGGCCAAGGCGCAGGCCACGATGCTGCGCGTGTTCACGGACGACTGCATGGCGCTGCACATGAAGAGGCAACTCACGCCCGAGCGCGCCGCCATGGTCAAGCTGAACGCCACCGTGCTGCAAAACCGCCTGCTGGACGAGTTTTTGCAACTGCACGGCGGCTACGGCTACATGACCGAATACCAGGTGGGCCGCGCCTGGACCGATGCCCGCATCGGCCGCATCTACGGCGGCAGCGACGAGATCATGAAGGAAATCATCGCCCGCACCTTGTGAATCGTCATACCGTCAAAGGAGACATAACCCGAAATTGACTGGCCGCAAAGCCCTGCTGAGTCTGTTCGCGCTGTCCAAAGACGTGCAGGCGTCTTTGGAGCCGCTGCGCCCCTTGCTTGGCACGCCGGTCACGGTACTGGCGGGCGCATCCAACCGCCGTTTTTAGGCTGAATTGGGCTTCGCAACGGAGAGCGAGGGAATGAGAGCGCATCCCGATCCGCGGCGCTCGCTTGACTTACTTATACAAAGCATTCCTGCCAATTCAGAATTCAGGACCGCCACGCCGCCCCCAGCGCCCGCCGGTACTGCACCGCCTCGGCCACGTGCGCGGCGCTGACGCCGTCGCTGGCGGCCAGGTCGGCGATGGTGCGGGCTACTTTCAGGGCGCGGTGGGTGGCGCGGGCGCTCCAGCCGAGGCGGGCGGCGGCGGTGTGCAGGAATTGGGCGGCGGTTTCGTCGAGCCGGACGTGCTGGTCCATGGCCTGCCCTTGCAGCGCCTGATTGGGGTAGCCCTGGCGCGCCAGCGCCCGCTCGCGGGCGGCCTCGCAGCGCTGGCGCACGGCGGCGCTGGTTTCGCCGGGCGGGGCGGCCAGCAGTTCTTCGGACGGCAGCGCGGCCACTTCCACGTGCAGGTCGATGCGGTCGAGCAGCGGGCCGGACAGCTTGCCCTGGTAGCGCGCCACCTGGTCGGGCGTGCAGCGGCAGGCGCGCACGCGCGAGCCGAGGTAGCCGCAGGGGCAGGGGTTCATGGCCGCCACCAGTTGAAAGCGCGCCGGGAATTCCGCCCGCTGCGCCGCCCGGCTGATGGTGATGCGGCCGCTTTCCAGCGGTTCGCGCAGCGCCTCCAGCGCGGCGCGGGGGAATTCGGGCAGTTCGTCCAGAAAGAGCACGCCTTCGTGGGCCAATGAGATTTCGCCCGGTCTGGGCGGCGAGCCGCCGCCGACGAGCGCCACGGCGCTGGCGGTGTGGTGCGGGCTGCGCGTGGGCCGGATTTGCCAGCAGTCGAGCGAGAACGCGCCGGCCAGGCTGGCGACGGCAGCGCTTTCCAGCGCCTGGCTCACGCTCATGGGCGGCAGCAGGCCGGCAAAGCGCTGCGCCAGCATCGACTTGCCGGCCCCGGGCGGGCCCATCATCAGCAGCGAATGACCGCCGGCGGCGGCCACTTCAAGGGCGCGCCGGGCGGCGGCCTGGCCTTTCACGTCGGCCAGGTCGGGATACGGCGGCGCGGCGGCGGGTTCAGCCGGCGGCAGGCGCGACCAGCCGGGCGTGTCGGCCAGCGGGTCGCCCTCGCTCTGGCCGGGCAGGAACTGCGCCACCACGTCGAGCAGGTGGCGGGCGCGGAACACCGCCATGCCGGGCACCAGCGCGGCTTCCTCGGCGCTGCCCGGCGGCAGCGCCAGCCTGGCCTGCACGCCGGCGCGGTGCAGCGCCACGCTCATGGCCAGCGCGCCGCGCACCGGGCGCAGTTCGCCCGACAGCGACAGCTCGCCGGCAAATTCCCAGCCGGCCAGTTTGGCCGCGTCGATCTGCCCGCTGGCGGCCAGAATGCCGAGCGCAATCGGCAGATCGAACCGGCCCGAATCCTTGGGCAAGTCCGCCGGCGCCAGATTGACGGTGATGCGCTGGCTGTGCGGAAACTCCAGCCCGCTGTTGAGCAGGGCCGAGCGCACGCGCTCGCGCGCCTCTTTCACCTCCACGTCGGCCAGCCCCACCAGGGTAAAGCTCGGCAGGCCGTTGGACAGGTGCACCTCCACCGTGACGACGGGCGCGGCCAGGCCCATCAACGCGCGGCTCTGGATCAGGCTCAGACTCATGCGGTTCCTGGAATCGGGTGTGGGGGAAACAGCCAAATGTAGCGCCTGCCGCGCCGGGGTGGTCTCGACAGGCGACGGTGTAAGGACAACAATAGGAAGCTATCGGCAATGCCGGGCCAGAGCGGCCTTGCTTCGCCGGATGCCCACGCCATGCCCTACGCCTACGCTTTTGTCGGACTCACGCCCAGCGAGCGGGCGTTGCTGGCGTCCATCTTCGGCCTCGAAGGCGACGGCATGATTCGCGTGCGCAGCCTCGACGACGCCGACCTGCTGCTGGCCAACGGCGACGATCAGTTCATGGTCCGCCAGTTGCGCCAGACCAACCCCGGCGCCCTGCTGGTGCTGGTGGGCGAGCCCACCAGCATGGAACTGCGCAGCCTGCCCATACTGCCCCGCCCGCTGGAGTTGGGCAACGTGCTGCGCGTGCTCAGCGCCCTGGACTGGCCCAGCCCGCGGCAGGACAGCCAGCCCGTCACCGTGACCAGCATCCAAACCTTCAGCTCCGCCGACCTGAGCGCCTCGCAATGGCCGGTTTCGGATGTCTGGGCGCCGGCCGAATCGGCGCAGCCGGGCGAATCGCGCGCGCACGACAGCGAGGCGCAGCCCACGCAGCCGCAGCCGCTGCCCACGCGCGAAGGCAACTGGTACGGCCTGCCCGCCAACGCCAATGCCGACGTGCTGGTGGTCGTCGGCCCGCACGTCGGCCCGCCGCACACGCTGGCGCTGGGGCTGCGCCGGCTCGGCTACCTCGTCGCCGTGGCCGAGGGGGGCGAGCAGGCCCTGCAAGCCATGGAGCGGCGCCCCGCGGCGTTCGTATTCCTGGACCAGATTTCGCTGGGCGAGCAGTTGATGCCGCTGGCGCGCGCCCTGGCCGCCACCCGCCCGGAGCGCGACGGGCGCCCGCACCTGATCGTGGTGGCGCGCCGCGCCAACCTGTTCGACCGCCTGCGCGCCCGCCTGCTCGGCTGCATCTGGATGCCCGCGCCAGTACACGCCCGACGGATCGTCGCCTTCTTCTCCCACCGGGGACTGGAACCGCGGCATTGAGCGCGGGCGCCATATATTGATAGCTGGCCGCGCCTGCTGTGCAACGATTTCAGATATTTTTCCATCTGAAATCGTTTGTGAGAAGGCGCGGCCAGCTATTGTTTTGATGGCGCAAATCTCAAATCCCAGTGGCCGCTGCGGGTTTGGCCGTCTTCGCCCCATCTGCGAGAATTGTCCTGATGAACGCTGATCTGCTGCCGTTGGAAGCCATCACGCAACGCATCATGTTGTTGCGCGATCAGAAGGTGCTGCTGGACGCTGATCTGGCGGCGCTTTACGGCGTGCCAACCAAGCGATTCAATGAACAGGTCAAACGCAACCTGGCGCGTTTCCCGCCCGATTTCATGTTCCAGCTCACCGAAGAGGAGTTCGCTGCGTTGAGGTCGCATTTTGCGACCTCAAACGGCAAGCCTGCCGGGCGCGGGGGGCGGCGCTATTTGCCTTTTGTTTTTACCGAGCACGGGGCCATCATGGCGGCAATGGTCTTGAATAGCCCGCGAGCCACCGAGGTATCGGTCTATGTGGTGCGCGCTTTTGTGAAGCTGCGCGAGGCGCTGGCATCGCACCGCGATCTGGCGCAAAAGCTCGAAGAGCTGGAGCAAAAAACCGAAGCACTGGCGATGCGCCACGATGCTTTTGCACACAATACCCACGCGCAATTGAGGAAAGTCTTCGATGCGATCCGGGAATTGATGGCACCGCCAGAAACCACCAAAAAACGCCCCATCGGATTCATCACACATGAGGAAAAACCGGGTGCAGCCAAGGAAGAAGCCCAGTAACGGCGAATCAGTGAACGATTGGTTTCTCCTGCGGCTCCACCATCCTGCCGCGCTTTGCGGGGTTTTGCAGGGGCGATTTAAATCAGAATTTTTTGCATCACTCGACTTTAATAACCCATCCTTTCTGCCCAAGTTCGGCTAATACATAGTCTATTATTTGATTTCTTTCGTCATCTTCTATCTTATAATTAAATTGCGTCGTTCTGTGTGTCCAATGCTTAATGCTTGATGCGTCAATAATGAAATCCGGAGAACCAGATCCGCGTAAAAATGACTCGCCGTAAATTTTCAGGGTGAGATTGTTTTTCCCAATCTCAATTGAGTAAGGCGTGGTTCTGGTAATTTTCATTTTCGTCCTGTCAAGGATATATTTGCTTTGTTTCTCCTGTGGCGGGATCAATTGTAGCCCGGTGGAATCGGCAGAGCGCCAGCGAAACCCATCCTACCGCGCCGCGCAGGCTTGTAAATGATAGCTGGCCGCGCTTGCTGTTTACCGATTTCAATATGTTTATTGCATGGATTCGGCTACTGGCTTTCGCAGCCAGCTATTGTTTAGCGTAGCCAGGCTGGCCGCCTTCGTCTTGAACCGAATGCCAAGCCGCCAAGACGAGGAGGGATGGGGCGGCCAGCGTCAGGCACGGCCTTGCTGCCTGGCGCGGGCCGCGCCGTTCTTGCCGTGGGGCGGGATTCTGTCCGGCGTGACTGGTGTTGTTCTTGGCCGCCCTGGCCTCATCTGCGAGAATTGTCCCCATGAACGCATCGAACATCGTTGAATTGATGCACGGCTTGGGCGCGCGCGGGCGGGCGGCTTCGCGGGTGATGGCCCGCTCCAGCGCCAGCGTGCGCAACCGGGCGCTGCGCGAGTTGGCGCGGCTGCTGCGCGCCGGCGCGGCGGCGCTGATCGCGGCCAATGCGCCGGAGGTGGAGCGCGCGCGCCAGGGCGGGCTGGCCGCTCCGATGGTGGATCGCCTGAAGCTGACGGCGGCGATCATTGAAACCTGCGCCCAGGGCTGCGAGCAACTGGCGGCGATGCCGGACGTGATTGGCGACGTGCTGGGCCTGAAGCAGCAGCCCAGCGGCATCCGGGTCGGCCAGATGCGGGTGCCGATTGGCGTGTTCGGCATGATTTTCGAGAGCCGGCCGAACGTGACGATCGAGGCGGCCAGCCTGTCGATCAAGAGCGGCAACGCCTGCATTCTGCGCGGCGGCAGCGAGGCGCTTGAATCCAACAAGGCGCTGACGGCGCTGGTGCAACAGGCGCTGGCCGCCGCCGGCCTGCCGCCCGACGCGGTGCAACTGGTGCCCACGGCCGACCGCGCCGCCGTCGGCCAGTTGATTGCCATGCCCGAGTTCGTGGACGTGATCATTCCGCGCGGCGGCCGGGGGCTGATCGAGCGCGTGAGCGCCGAGGCCAAGGTGCCGGTCATCAAGCACCTGGACGGCAACTGCCATACCTACGTGGACGATCCCTGCGATCTGGGCTTGGCCGTGTCGGTGACGGACAACGCCAAGACACAGAAATACAGCCCCTGCAACGCCACCGAGAGCCTGCTGGTGGCGCGCGGCGTGGCCGGCGCTTTCCTGCCGCGCATGGGCGCGGTGTTTGCCGCCAAGGGGGTGGAAATGCGCTGCGACGCGGAATCGGCTGCCATCCTGCAAGCCGTGCCCGGCGCGCAAGTCAAGAGCGCGCAAGAGTCCGACTGGTCCGAGGAATACCTGGCGCCCATCATCAGCGTCAAGGTGGTGGCCGGGCTGGACGAGGCGATTGCGCATATCAACCGCTACGGCAGCCACCACACCGACGCCATTCTCACCAACGACCACCGGCACGCGCAGCGTTTTCTGCGCGAGGTGGATTCGGCCAGTGTCATGGTCAACGCCAGCACGCGCTTTGCCGATGGCTTCGAGTACGGGCTGGGCGCCGAGATCGGCATCAGCACCGACAAGTTCCACGCCCGCGGGCCGGTTGGCATCGAAGGGCTGACCTCGCTCAAGTGGATCGTGCTGGGCGAGGGCCAGGGGCGCGCTTGAGCGGCCAAATGACACTGCGAATCTCAAAAGTGAGCAATACAGTCAGGCACAGCGGGTATTCCCCCCTCTCCCGCTTGCGGGAGAGGGTTGGGGAGAGGGTGCATTTTCCCCAATTCGGCGCGGCGCTCGCGGATGCGCCGTTTCCCTCTCCCCCGCCCTCTCCCGCAAGCGGGCGAGGGAGTAAAACCGCGCTCCAGAATTGAGATGCAATCGCGCCCTGATTACACTGCGAACCTGTCCATGACTTTTTTCAACCCCGGAAAACTCATGCACCGGCTTTGAGGGCGCGATCCGCAAACTGCCCTTGTCCGTTTATCCATGGTCCCCAATCTGACTACCGCGCTGACCGGCCCGCTCAACGAACTGGAGCAGCGCCTGCTGGATGCCACCCCCGTCATCGAACGCTGGTTCCGGCTGGAATGGATGGAGCACACGCCGCCGCTGTACAGCTCGGTGGACATCCGCAACGCCGGTTTCAAGCTGGCGCCAGTCAACGCCAACCTGTTCCCCGATGGCTGGCACAACCTGTCGCCCGAAGTGCTGCCGCTGGCGATGCAGGCGGCGCAGGCGGCCATCGAGAAGATTTGCCCCGAGGCGCGCAACCTGCTCATCGTGCCGGAAAACGGCAAGCCGTCCGCCGTGTACCTGGCCAGCCTGCTGCGCTTGCAGGAAATCTTCCGCTTGGCGGGGCTGAACGTGCGTTTCGGCTCCATCGACCCGGCGCTCAAGCGCAGCGCCACGGCGGCGCTGCCCGACGGCCAGAAGCTGGTTCTGGAGCCGGCGCTGCGCACGCGCTACCGCGTCAAGCTCAAGGACTTCGACCCCTGCACCATCCTGCTGAACAACGCCCTGTCGGCCGGAGCGCCCGGCATTCTGGAAGACCTGCCCGAGCAATACCTGCTGCCGCCGCTGCACGCGGGCTGGAGCGTGCGCCGCAGGAGCCGCCATTGCGGGTGCTATGAGGAGGTCGGCAAACGCTTTGGCAAGCTGGTCGGCATCGACCCCTGGCTGATTACCCCGATGCTGGCCGGCGGCCCGATCGACCTGCATGCGTCCGACGGCCAGCAAGTCCTGCGCGAGCATGTGGATTCCCTGCTGACCCGGATACGCCGCAAGTACAAGGAGTACGGCATCGGCGAGAAGCCGTTCGTCATCGTCAAGGCCGACCAGGGCGCGCACGGCGCGGGCATCATGACCGTGCGCGACGCCAAGCAGCTCGATCACGAGCAGGCCGCCTGCGGCTTCGATCCCGCCGGCGAGGTCATCGTCCAGGAAGGCGTGCTGGCCAGCGAGCGCCTGCACCAGGCCGTGGCCGAGCCGGTGGTGTACACGATCGACCGCTACGTGGTCGGGGGCCTGTACCGCGCCCACGCCGGCCGCGGCCCGGACGAGAACCTGAACGCGCCGGGCGCCCAATTCGTGCCGCTGGCGCTGGCCGCCGCCGCCGCGCAGTTGCCCAAGCTGGGCGCCAGGACGGGCGCCAGCGCGCCCAACCGCTTTTACATGTACGGCGTCATCGGCCGGCTGGCCCTGGTGGCGGCCAGCTACGAGCTGGAGGCGACCGATCCTGAAATGGCTGGCGAGGAACAGTAAGCCGCCCTTTCAAGAATGGAACAAACCGGATTCACCCGTGTCGAATAAATCTCCCCTGGCCGCGCTGACGCTGGGCGCCATCGGCGTCGTGTACGGCGACATCGGCACCAGCGTGCTCTACACCATCAAGGAGGTGTTCGGCCCCGGCCACGTGCCGTTCACCTACAGCAACGTGTACGGCGTGCTGTCCATCGTGTTCTGGACGCTGACCATCATCGTGTCGCTCAAGTACGTCACGCTGGTGCTGCGCGCCGACAACAACGGCGAGGGCGGCCTGGTGGCCATGCTGGCCCTGGCCTCGCGGGCGGTCAAGGACAAGGCGCCGGCGCTGCACAAGTGGATGCTGCCCATCGGCGTTTTCGGCACCTGCCTGTTCTATGGCGACGGGGTCATCACCCCGGCCATCACGGTGCTCTCCTCGGCGGAGGGGCTGGACGTGGTTTCGCCCACCTTCGGCAAGGCCGTAATTCCGCTCACCCTGCTGATCCTGTTCCTGCTGTTCTGGGTGCAAAAGCGCGGCACCGCCGGCATCGGCAAGTTCTTCGGGCCGCTGATGGTGCTGTGGTTCGTCGCCATCGCGGCGCTGGGCGTCTACAACATCGCCGGGCACCCGGAGATTCTGTTCGCGCTCAGTCCGCACCACGCGCTGCGCTTCATCATCGAGCAGCCGGGCGTCACCTTCATCATCCTGGGCGCGGTGATTTTGTGCGTGACCGGCAGCGAGGCGCTGTATGCCGACATGGGCCACTTCGGCAAGAAGCCGATCCGGCTGGCCTGGTTTTCCTTCGTCATGCCCGCGCTCACGCTCAACTACTTCGGCCAGGGCGCGCTGCTGCTGGCCCGGCCCGAGGCGGTGGCCAACCCCTTCTTCATGATGGCGCCCAAGTGGCTGACGCTGCCGATGGTCTGCATGGCCACCGTGGCCGCCGTGATCGCCTCGCAGGCGCTGATCTCCGGCGCCTACAGCGTGACCAAGCAGGTCATCCAGCTCGGCTACCTGCCGCGCCTGCAGGTGCGCCACACCAGCGTCAAGGAAATGGGGCAGATCTACATGCCCTTCGTCAACTGGAGCCTGTTCGTGATGATCGTGCTGGCGGTGGTGCTGTTCCGCTCCTCCAGCAACCTGGCGGCCGCCTACGGCATCGCGGTGACGATGGACATGATGATCACCACCGTGCTCACCTTCTTCGTCATCCGCTACGGCTGGGGCTACCCGCTGGCGCTGTGCATCGCGGCAACCGGCTTTTTCTTTGCCATCGACGTGTCGTTCTTCAGTTCCAACATGCTCAAGCTGACGCAGGGCGGCTGGTTCCCGCTGCTGATCGCCGGCGCCGTCTTCCTGCTCATGGGCACCTGGAAGGACGGCCGCGCGCTGCTCACCCAGCGGCTGCGCGAAGTCTCGATCGACCTGCGCTCGTTCCTGGAATCGGTATTCGTCAACCCGCCCACCCGCGTGGCGGGCACGGCGGTGTTCCTGTCGGCGCATCCGGGCATCGTGCCCAACGCGCTGATGCACAACCTCAAGCACAACAAGGTGCTGCACCAGCAGAACCTGTTCGTCACCGTGCGCAACCACGAGGTGCCGTGGATCGGCCTGGACAACCGGCTGGAAGTGCAGGCCCTGGGCAGCGATTGCTGGCAGGTCCTCATCAACTACGGCTTCAAGAACGACCCCGATCTGCCCAAGTCGCTCTCCCTGCTCTCCGGGCACGGGGTGGATTTGAACCCGATGACCACCAGCTACTTCCTCTCGCGCGACATCGTCACCCCCACGCTGGACTCCAGCATGTCCCTGTGGCGCGAAAAGCTGTTCGCCCAAATGCACCACAGCGCCTCGGCCGCCGCCGAATTCCTGAACCTGCCCAGCAACTCGGTGGTGGAACTCGGCTCCAAGGTGGAGATTTAGGGCGTTCAGCGTTCAGCGTTCCGCGTTGAGCGTTTCCCGTCGTCATTGCGAGCGCAGCGAAGCAATCCAGTGCTGATAAATCAATAGCTGCCCGCGCATTCTGTACACCGTTTTTGCATATGAAACATGCTGAAATCGTTGTATAGCAGGCGCGGCCAGCTATTAAATATCATTCATTCCCCTGCGAGCGGGAAAACGCTCAACGCTCAACGCGGAACGCCCCTCACCACAGCGGCAGTTCCTCATCGCGCAACTGGCCGCGCCGCTGGGCGTAGTCGGGCAGCACGCCCTGCACGTGCTGCCAGAAGCG
>Ga0123354_10016128_pt1 | contig 11705 bp, 11 predicted proteins | sample TergutLab28metaG_2_FD_97872 | JGI IMG/M metagenome (GOLD analysis project Ga0123354, IMG submission 97872) | Labiotermes labralis P4 segment gut microbial communities from Petit-Saut dam, French Guiana - Lab288 P4 | ecosystem: Host-associated > Arthropoda: Insects > Digestive system > Gut ... | reverse complement strand
ATATATATATATATATATAAACACAACTTTAAATAAAGTTTACAATCTGACACATTAAGGCAGCCCACTATCCATTTCTTAGCTACACGAAATCATCATCTGAGTATAACATACAAGATAAAAGAAATTACAGCTTACTGCTGGCAGAAAAAACTGCAGTTTTTTTGGAGCAACCACTGGCATGGTGGCATGTACATAGTACACTTATTCCTTTATTGGTAATTAGGTTATAAGTTCGCCCAACTTCATGTGTGTGGACTCAAACCCTCTGGGACACATGACTTGTCATTGGTGTTAACATCCCAGATGACTGAATCAAAATTAAAACCTCAGTGGGAAGCCCAAACCTGGCAAAGTTGTTTGTCTTGCACAGCCATGAGAGTTTTTCTAAACATACTTAAGCTGTGAACTGTAAATATTATTTGATTTAATACATATTCACTGAGTACACGCTGTATATAGGACTTAACGGGCATCACCTGCATAGTCCGGTTCACTAATTCTTACCTTGTATGATTCTGTAGCATCTCCCGTCGACTTGTTCAATTACGCCGGTCAAATTTCCTTACACTAATGCTAAAAATACTCCAGTTTTCCCTCTACGAAGACTTCGATAGAAATGTATTATCTGTATTATCTGTCCAATACTGCAATTGAGTTCTCTATTATTAAGTATACTATTTTACGTGACAGCTGACATCATAATCAATAATAAGATAATATAAATATAAAATTCACAATCAACAAACCTTCATCCATATCTGTAACAGCCTCCAGTTTTCCGTACACGACTTGTATTGTACACGACTTGTATTGTACACGACTTGTATTGTACACAGACTTGTATTGTACACGACTTGTATTGTACACGACTTGTATTGTACACAGACTTGTATTGTACACAGACTTGTATTGTACACAGACTTGTATTGTACACGACTTGTATTGTACACAGACGCAATAAAAATCCAACAATTCAACTTACTTTATATTACTTTGGTGTAATCATGATCAAGAATATAATATAAATATGAAATTCACATACAGCAAACCTTCATTAATTTATGCAACCTTACGTTCGTACAATACTGATTTCAAACAACACCCACAAAAATACTCAATCCCGCACACATTAACGAACCATTACCTATTCACCAATAGCAAACCCCATTTTCGGCTCTACGCTACAGTATCGCCAACACGGCGAATGGGAAACGACCACTGACCATTAGACATCCGCGGATCGATCACAGACGTTTACTTCGTTCCCCGTGTGCGGCGTTAGTGACCTGAAAGAGATGAGCGGTTTCCCTTCCGCGTAGACTCTGCCACGCTCCTTACACGAGGCGCTTAAACTCAGATTATAAATGCGTTTAGGTTACATGTCAAGCTGAGGTCACTCTCGCTGCTCCAGGCATCTCATCACAGTGGTGGGTTATTACATGCTGCTCTACTACATGCGCCTCACAGCAACCTCGTAGAGCGGATAGTGTCCTATCACCTTCTCTTGTTAGGCAACGGTGCCCACACGTAATCCGTGCTCCTAATCGTTGTGCGCCTTGGTTGAACGCAAACATTGTAGAATATGGCCCGATTTTTTAGTCTTTTGCACATAAACCTAAATCAAAATCCCCGAAAAAGGAGATTAGCTTTAGTAAGTCCGGGTTCCGTGCTCCCTATTTTGTTTCACTGATATGTACCAGTTCACTTTTCATACATAACTTGTTGCGAGACCAGCACTTGTTTTTGTACGTAGAAATATGGTATCGTTTGCATGCCTGTTCCAACAGAGCGCAGGTGCAGGATTTCCAAATTACTACACTGCGAAAACATGTGTACATATATTCATCGGGGGCTTATCCAGTCAGGTAATGAAAAGATGTCTACAGGAGAGTGAAAGACACAGAGAATGGAGTAAGAAGCATGCAACGCTAAATTTGTAGAGCTTGGAAATTTTAAAGTTTAGCAATACCAATGCGAGTGCGTGAAATCTGTATGATCAACCTTCGCTCTCCCTTTTGCCGTTTGCTATGCCAAAACCAACCGCCCGATGTCGTTTTTTGCCTGTCCTCTGTCGTGAGTAGTTAACTCTAACCCACGATAAATTTAAGCGGTGGTCACCTTGGATTAAACCTGCTGTTGACTAATGAATGATGCCGGGAAGATGAATATCTCTCTCCGATCCATGCCTTTTGGTATGGGTCGAAACACAGAGTGGGGATCGTGCTTCTATGCTGAATCCGTGCAAATTGCTCCCAGTGTAGCTCGTGATCTGTGGTAGCTCGTATGTGACCTATCTCTTATCCATGCTGCTAATGGTTGTTCAATACCGCATATACGGTTTGAAGGTGTGGCAAGAGCATGGCAGCGCCAGTAAAGAAACGAGCTGTCAATATCAGTAGTAATTTCAGCGGAAAAAATGCAAAATCTGAAAGCAGTGACGAAAGTTCAGAAGACATACAGGAGAATATTACTCAAGAGGTTTAATGATACTTTGTCTTTATTGTTTGGCGACCTAGGATTGACACGTGATTCATTTGTCGATTGACTCGGTGTTTCACTTATATCTGTGCGAAAATAATTTATGTTTATGAAAAATGGGATTCGTGGCTGGTGCAGGGTCAGCAATGTTGCAGGCTTTTTGGCCCCACAGTTGTGTTGCACTGAAGTTACTCCAGTTGATTGGATTCAAACAGCACATTTATAGGACATAAAATGCTTAGGAAAAAGTAGGGTTTTGTGCGATATTGAGAAATTAAAGGCAGTACCAAGGAAAATGAATGTTAGTCCATGCCTAGCGCTTGTGCTTAAGCATAACCTAACTACTGTCGGCCGAAACTTAATGCGATCCTACAGAAGTGAACGCAGTCTTACCTGGCCATTTGAAATTGTAGTGTGCATGTCCCTCAACATTCACCGCTTTGCTGCCCTGATTGGTGTGTACGCAGTTAGGCAGCTGGTTACACTTAAATAAATTCAGACTGATGAATTATATGTGCAAGTGGAAATTAATAACACCGACAGTGTGGAAGTCATGAGCACATGACCCTAATTCCAGTTACATTTCTTGTGGGAGTTGATGTTGGTAGTAGGCATAATTATGGGTGTCTGGCATTTGATGCTGTCTAGTCTGGTATCGGCAGTTGTCTTAGACTTTACAGTTGAAGGTGCCATTGCAATTAAGACAGACTGCAGACTTTTGCTATTAAGTAGCTGTGATCTCTGATATGTTGGGACATTGCAGAATGACAGTTATTTACCAATGTTTCAAATCTTGGACACACTGACCCTTGAAGTTGCGTCTGACACATTGTCCTTTAATGTGGGTGACAAGCTGTTAGTTCTGCAATGCAGGTGTATGTGATTTTAAAACAGTTTGGCCTACTGTTCCAGAAAATTCAGGTAGACTTTGAAGGAAGGAGTCCTGTTGATGCTGACTTTCATGGTATCAAACAACTGTTACAGCAGTTGTTCCTGAAAGCTCATGTAAATTTGTCTGAGCTTGCTGAGCTTATTATACGGCAGAACTATGTTGGAAGTGTGGTTAAGGTATGTAATATTAGAGGTGAGCATTTGGCATCCTATTTAGTAATGCTATCAGTTGCAAAAATTATATTGCTAGGTGAATATGAGTATTGAGCACTTTTGGGGTGATACAGGCAGGGAATAACCAAGCTATTAGGACAGAAATCAGAGTACTATGTTCTGCATCAAAAATACCACATGGACTTGTGCAGGATATTCTTGTTACATGCTTTCTTATGCATTTTGTAGTATGAAGAGACAGTAGTTTGTAGAATTGTTCTTTGTCACCAAGTCACGAGGTTTGGAGATGCATAACATAGTCTGTTCTGTATCAGTCATGTCCAGTCTGTTTCTTGTGATGTATGTATTGCACTGAGCAAACTGAGTTAATCCTTTGGTCCCTGGCTGTGAATGCGCTTCTCTGCCCAGTGCTCCCAAAGATATGACAGAACACTGTAGTCATATGGCTTTGCCTGCATGCCCTCTTAAGGACAGCGTTAAGATGAATACAGGGATGGGGAATTGGCATAATGATACTGAATGGGGAAAACTGAAGCAGTAAAAAAAAAAACTGCCCCAGTGCCACTTTGTCCACCACAAATCTCACACAGACTAACCCACACTTTAACCAGATCACAGATGGTCAGAGGCTGGTTACAACCACCTGAGTCATGGCATGGGCTGTGAAAACTAATACAATGTATAGAAATTCAAATCTTATGTACAAAAGAACACAATACATCTCCATTACCAAGATAGCCATTTAATACTGTTCAAGGAAATGATCACTGTTTATCGTGAGAATCACATGAAAATCATAAATACACTGTTAAGGGTAAAATGTAGAGCATCTGAGTAATGAAGTGGGTGGTACATATAGTGACCAGTGTCATTCAGAGAGCGAAAATAATATAGCCATAAAACTGAATTCTCCGTAATTGTTAGTAATGTGACACCTTCAGATACCATGTGATGTTTGCTGTTGCATTAGAAATGCCCCAGTTCATTCACATGGGACTGCATTCTGTTTGGGACTGTATTAGAGCCTAGACAAATGATAACAGCTGTTCTTATAATATAACAGTTCTGTTAGACTATTCTTTATTATACATAAAAAAGAAGAAAAAACTAAGTTTAGCAATGTCTGTGCCACAAATTTCCTATTGAATTGCTCCAATAAACCGTCACCCGAACTTAGAACTGATGTGCAGTGCTGCTGAAGGTCAAGTTGTCTGGAAAGTGATGCTGTATCATAGTACGAGTGCTACAAATGAATCAAAGTATCACATCTGTTTAATCATTAGGGTTCAGCAGTCAAGTTCTCATTTGGCATGACCCTAAAGGCGAAGGCAGTACGATCCTTTGAACCATTTGAGACTACTTGCCCAACAACGCAACAGCACATCCCACAAGACTCAAATCTTAAAAAGTGCTATTTTGTGTTCAGCAAAGTGAGGTGGATGCAGAGGATAGTGACGATGATGATGATGATGATGACAGCAGTGATGTGTTTGGCGTGATGTCTGTTTTGAATATCACCGAGAAGCAGAACCTGGAATGTGTTCAGCAGTTACGCAGCCTGCTGCTGGACCTCTGCAGTGAGCATGCCACTGACCAAACGAACACTCTCATCCGATCTCTGCTCTCAGATGACTCACAGTCAATTGGCCTGCTTATCAATGAGCGTATCATAAACATACCTGCACAAATATCTGTTCCTCTTCTAGAAAGTCTCAGGTATTTCTTGTAGTGCAATTTGATTTCCATACAGACTGCAAACTCAACTTCTCTAGTACATTATTTTCCGAATTTGTAAGTTTATTCTTAAAGAAAATGCACAAAAAATAATAAAATGCTTAAGAATTATGTTTGTTAATTACTTCATAACTTTCGCATACACAGAAACTGAAAGGAAGAACTTATTATGTGTAAAAGCAATGTTGTTTCTCCTCAGCATAAGCTGGTGGGGTGTGAAGGTATAGCTCCACTCATTCTTAACCTTGGCTCTAGATGGGAGTGGTCAGCTTCACACCCAGGCCTCTTTACACCTGGGGTAGGGTAGAAGGGCCCCAGAGCTTGTCCAGATGTTTTGGAAAAGAGAAATTCTCTTGCTCTTGCTGGGAGTTGAATCCTGGACTTTAGTACAGCCCATAGTCTACTAACTATACTGACTGAGCTAAGTTGGCTCCTTCAATGTATGTATACTTCCTTTAAATATTACAGTCTCTAATTTACACTGGTACAGATTGTGTGTTCAGTCTGTCAGATGTATCTTCAAAGTTTCACAATGTTGGCTGTGTTTTTAGTTGTGGACATGTAGACATGTTTGAGTTCTTACAGGCCCACTGGTTCATTAGCTGTAAATAAAGATGCTATACATGTACCATGATGTTTTAACATTATACAAAACTTACATGAACAAAATTTGAATATTTTTTAAAACCCATTAACATAAAAATTCCAGGAATCTGCATTATATGGCATTAGTGTTGTTCCTATCTCAGAAGTATTCATGGGTAGCGTGATGATATTGTGGATGGTCAAAGGTAAAGCTCTCCCTGGCCACACCTTGAAGGCACTGAGGAGTAGTGCTACAATGCCACTCAAGCAGTGCAGGCGAGTAGTCAGTTTCATGCCCTGGCCACCCCTGGAGAAACAGACTCTAGTACCCACTGAACAGGAGGCTGCGTGGGCCCCAAACAATATAACAAGGAGACAGAGGATAGAGAAATCTCTTGTCCCTGCTAGGAATTAGGCCCTGAATTGTACAACCCATAGGGTAGTCACTATACCAACTGAGTTATCCTGGCTCAACATTATTTGTGGCAGGAAATGAAAAACGCAAATGTGGGATGCCATCTAGTGGCGTGGTATGTACTGCCACAAGGTAGCTTGAGATTGGAGAGCCTTCAGCACTGTTCATGGGACTTCATCCTATGACTTCAGCGTAGCAATTGTGAAGGAACTTTCTGCATATTCTGACAGCCTGAACATTACCAGCCAGTGTGCAAAGTATTTGTCATGTTAGTAACAAAACGTAGAGCTGTTGTGCATGACAAGGTTTGCACAGCAGTGTGTCTGAAGATGAGTCTTGTGAGATTTGACACAGCGCCATTTAGTGAGAAGCTCCAGATGTGTCAGAAAATCACAGTGCCTTCACCGTCTTAGATTGCTGAACCCAGAAAAGAAGGCACCGTTACTGTAAAATATATAAAGAACTGCTTGCCTAATGACGCAGTGTCACATCCCAGAAGATGTGGATTTTCATACAGGTACTCTACTTTATTTCTAGCAAAGAAATTAAGAATGCCTGTCGAAAGAAGATGCCATATGACTTCACATACTTCATACTGATATGTAAACTGTACAAATCAGAAAAACCACACAGACACAAGAAAAAGAAACAGCTGTCTGGTGGAGGTGGTGAGCCAGAAATTTTGTGGTCTAATCCAGAAGAGGAACTTATAAACCAGGTTTGTAAATGCAATAAAGAATTCACTGAACATGCATTTTTTTATTTGAAAACGGCAGAAAAATGTAATTTTGCAGGGTAATAAACTGTGTTATGTGGAGTTGATGTTGCAAAGTTATGCTGATTTTTTGTGTTAAAATTGTACTGTGTCATGTATTATAAGTGACCACCATTGCACCTTACAAAGTGGCAGCTGAATTCATTCCATACCCCCTTTTGCTGTATTCTCAAGATCCATGTATTAGTAATGCCTTATAAAATAAAGACAAACTTGTCCCTGTGATTGGAGATATAGCTCCAGTAATTAACCTCAGCAGTCAAAAAGAGTGGTCTGCTTCATTCCCCATGGGTCCCAGAGCTGATCCAAAACACACTGGAAAACAGATAACTCTCTTTCCCATATTGGGAAATGAATCTCATTCCACAATTAACCATCCTGTAGTAGAATCACTACAATGACTGAGCTATCCCACCACTGACATCCTTACTGTATTTATAAATCAATATAAATGTAACTGAAATTTATGTGCCTAATTACTGTATGCTTACTGTCATTATTCCAGTGACAGTTTTTCTTCTTAACTTGCCTTTCTGTTTTGTGTATACAGGAAGCTGACTGCCAATTTGAATTCTGCGTGAAAGATGATGCTGATTCTGGCCTGTCTGGATGCTGGATGGAAGATGACGTGGAGATGAGTCCATACAGACGTGTACTTCTTCTGCAAGCAAACAAACTTGATCCACTCATTGAGCGGATTAAAACTTTTCTCACTCAACAGCAGTAAATGTGTAAGGTGCAACATCTGCAGAGGACAGACATCCTTCAGCCTGTGTAATGATATATGTGGAGTGACTTGTGGTTTCTGAGTATGAAATAAATTGTCTATATAAATATGTGTGTTCAGTCAGCTAGTTCCCATCTTTGATGACTGTCATCCTACTGAACAGTTATCATCATCCGCTACAAACATGGGTTCAGTCTAAACACAACTATATTTTAGTTCAAATTTTATTTATACTGAAGTCTTTCAGTGTCTTGAATATTAATGGAAAGAATGGAAAGTTACAGCAGGAGGCAGTTAGGAGTGATATTAACTGCTGGTGCATCATTAATGAGAGAGAGCTTTTAAGTGATAGTATGAGACATTTCTGTAGATACAGGAAAACCCAAATTTTACATTTTTGTGGGAACCACCCAAAAATGATATACAATCCAGGAAAAACTGATTTTATGGAGATTTGGCCAGGACCATACAAAAAGTGCATGAAATTTGGGGTTTACCCTAATGGTATTTGGTAGTCTTGATGTCTGTGATTAACTGGGACTGACAGAGCCATCACGATAGTCACAATATATTCTCATGTAAATCACCTTTTGGTTCCAAGAATTCGTCAAATATTGGTACTAAAAATAAATAAGAACCTCAAAGCATGGAACTGTTTTTAATAAAACACTTTTTGGAAGCATAAAGTACACAGAATGATTGAAGAAGAGTCTTACCCATAAAGAACAAAAGCAAGCAAACTCACTGAATGGAAGACTGCGCTAAAGTGATCAGTGCAACAGCAGGACAGTAGGCATGTTCCCTCCACATGGTCTCATTCCATCTTGCAAGAACAAGTCACAAAAGGTCAAAATGACTGTATTATAATGGGTACTGATTACAGGTAGAAACAACAAATATTGAGGTACACAAACTGTGCCAGATGTCAGCTATGCCTTTTGTGAAGCATTTCAAGTGGGGATCAGCAGATCACACAGACAATTCTGTGCTTGTGTATAATGCAGGCTCTGCATTTTGCACCTCTATCACTCATTTTGTACAGTCAAAAAGAAAATCCAGATCCCACTGTGTGCAGCTGTCGACATGAGTTAGAAGCATGGATTTGTATGGCATATCAGAGGCTGTGCTAAAGAATAACAAAGGTGTATCTGAACCCTCCTGCAATAAACTGGCTCGTAAGAAATTTTAAAGTGCTTATCTTACTCCCTAAACACACATCTGTAACATATAGGACAGTATCTGTCCATCTGCCATTGAAAGAATAACAACTTAGTGCAAAAATCAACATATATTTATTTGCAAAAAAATCCTCAAGCTAATTCTGTCATATGTCATGGTTTTCCCCATTTCCCTTGAAAAATGCCAAGGCAGCCACAGTTACATATACTTCCATTCCTACACATAAGACGAAATCTGCCTCATATTCATGGGCCAACTCAGGGCTGCTTCAAAACTTGACTGGTACTGCACTGGTCATATGTGCAATGTACTATGAAGTGTTGCTGCATGCTCCAACACTGTTGGACAGTCCACAAACAAAAGTCATGCACAATAGCATATGACATCACAGCTGTCATAAGCAGCCACACAGAACTTGTCACCAGTAGCTGTCAGAAACCTTCCTCCAACCAAGACACCATCCTGCACCTGTGCTGCGAATTTGTGTGTCACCTGTAACAGCATTGTTACATTTCACAATGCATGTCATGCCATATCATCATGACTGTCCAGTTTCTATCTGAATCATAAACATTACTGTTCATTGTATGAAAGCAACATTGTAACATTCAGTTTCACTTAAAACTTACACCAGGACATGCATGTTACACAGTACAACAACGTTGACTGCCATAACTTGTTAACTAACCAACCACTGACCTCCATCCAGCACATTTCTTCTTGAGAAGCTAACTTCCTCAGCTATTCAACAAAATTCCCCACACTTAATGAAACCTGAAGGTTCATTACCATGTTCACAACAGCCTGTCACTTGTACCTATCCCAACCCAAACTAATCCACTCAATGCCCTACCATCGTATTTCTTTATGATCTGTTTCAACACTATCCTTCCATGTTGCCTAGGTCTTACAGGTAGACTCTTTCCTTCGGGGTTTCTCCACCAAAACCTTGTATGAATTTTTCTTCTCTCCCATACACGCCACATTCCCTGCCCATCTGATACTCCTCCATTTGATCACCTCCACAATAACTGATGAACAGTAAATATCATGACGCTGTTCATTATGCAGTTTCCTCCAACCCCCATTTCAAATGAACACACTTTCTCTGTCTTCTGTCCTGAAGATATAAACAGGAGACTACATGAGTTGTAACCTACCAGACCTCAATCTCAATTTTCACCTTTAATCTAATTCACTGAGGGTGTGTGAGAAAAAGGTGGTAAGGAGAATATTTGGTTCTAAGACAGAAGGCTGGAGAACACTGCACTATGAACAGTCTCATGGAATGGGTTGGGCATGAGGCTTATACTTGGGGAAGAAGAGAAATGCACAGCATTTTGGTGGGGATGCCTGCAGGAAAGACACCATTTCAAAAACTAGGCATACATGGAAGTTTAATATTACAATGGATTTTAAAGAAATACGAGGATCATCCAGAAAGGAAAGACAGTTTTGGCAAGAAATATAAACAAAATAAAATATAAAACAAAACTAAGCATCATTATTACAGACCCTAATATATTTTTCTACATATTTGCCACCACCATTCAGGCATTTATCACAGCCTGTGATGAGTTTCTGTATGCCTTCATCACAGACCTCTATCACCAGTCCATTTAACCACTGCTGGATGGCATCCTTCACTTCTTCACTGCTTGTGAAGCATCTGCCACCCAAAAATTCCTTCAATTTTGGGAAAAAGTAAAAATCACTTGGGGCCAAATATGGACTATATGGTGGATGACCTACATGCCTGTTATGTGCAAACTGTCTATACTTTCTGGACATCCTTTGTAGGACAGGACGCCACGTACTGAATTATTTGGCTCAGGATATGGACAAGTGGTAGGCTGTTGTGCATGTGGTAATGAACCATCAGGTTCCATTAACTGCATGGAATTTCTTGACTAGCTGACATTATTACCTTTGCAAGAAGGACCCTGCTCAATGGAGCTGATCAGTTCTCATGCAGGCACAAAAACTCCGAGGTAATGTCCAAGAGCAAAAATAGGAACACTGCTTTCCATGTTGTTGTATATCAAACTCACCCTGCCATCCTCTCTGGATATCTGCCACACTCTGGCAAATGAATCCTCTGACACCGACAGGAAGTGACCAGTCTCTAAAGCCACATCAATGGCTGTGATCCAGCGAGCATGGGCTGCTACTTCACAGACAAGGCTCCATGTCTGGGTGCCAAACACACGAATGTGACCGGATCCATAAGCACACAATATAAAATCTCCCCACATCTTCAAACTTGTACAAGGATATCTGAAACAGGTAAAGGTACAGTAAGTGGGAAAAAATAAAGAACTGATTACAAATGAAACCACATCAAAATCTCACATATCATAAACCATAAGCTACATTCAGACATACTCAACAATAAAACTGCTAAAAAATTGCTACACCAGTAAGAGCATGGGAAGTACTAAAATAGAATGAAATGTATTTCAGCAAATTATACACTTCTGGAACATAAAATAAAGACATAACAGAACTACAAATCTCACAAATAACAATTCACGCCTTAAATTTACGGGGCTAACAGGTGCAATGTTAGTCAAACAATATCATGTATTTTATGGAAATGAATATTCACTATGGTGTTCACAAAATGTGGACCGCCTCTGTGGTCTAGTGGTCAGAGTTTCTGGCTACAGATACAGAGGTCCCGGGTTCGATCCCCGGCGCTACCAGATTTTCTGAGTAGTAGTGGGTCTGGAACGGGGTCCACT